>Ga0114931_10002240_pt1 | contig 24613 bp, 23 predicted proteins | sample 2SBtaG_FD_89579 | JGI IMG/M metagenome (GOLD analysis project Ga0114931, IMG submission 89579) | Deep subsurface microbial communities from Kolumbo volcano to uncover new lineages of life (NeLLi) - 2SBTROV14_V59a metaG | ecosystem: Environmental > Aquatic > Marine > Volcanic | place: Kolumbo... | reverse complement strand
GGGGCGTCAGAGGCGATTGATGCCGTCGAGGGCCGCGATGCGGTAGGCCTCGGAGATCGTGGGGTAGTTGAAGACCTGGGCCAGCAGCTCGTCAATGGGCGCCCGTTGGTTGACGAGCAGCATGCCCAGGTGGACCAGCTCGCTGGAGCCCTGGCCGATCAGGTGGACGCCCACGATGCTTCGGTCGTCGCGGCGGAAGATCAGCTTCAGCATCCCTTCCGTGTCGTCCTGGATCTGGCCACGCGGGGTTTCTCCGTAGCGGGCGATGCCCACTTCATAGGGGACCCCCTGCTCGCGGCAGGCCTGCTCCGTGAGCCCCACCATCGAGACCTCGGGGATGCTGTAGACCGCGATCGGGAGCTCGCGGGGAGGCGGCGCCGGCTTGCCGGCGGCTGCGAGCACGGCGAGGCGCCCCTGGTGCATGCTGGTGGAGGCCAGGGCCGGAAAGCCGATCACATCCCCCACGGCATAGACGCCGGGCGTCGCGGTCTCGTAGCTCTCACCCACCTTGATGAGACCGGTTTCAGTGGCTTCGATTCCGATCGCCTCCAGCTGCAGCGCGGCGGTGTTCGAGCAACGTCCGGCGGCCACGAGTATCCGCTCCGCGCCCACGTTGCGACCGCTCTTGAGCAAGGCCACGGCCCGAACGCCTCTTGACGTGTTCTCGACCCGGACCTCCCTCACCTGCTCCTCGAGCATCAAGCGGATGCCCATGCGGCGCATGCTGTAGGCCAGCGCGTCGACGATGTCCCCGTCCAGGAAGCGCAGCAGATCTGCCCGCCGGTCGATCAGGTTCACCTTCACACCCAGCGCTGCGAACATGCAGGCGTACTCACAGCCGATCACGCCCCCGCCCAGCACAGCCAGACTGCGGGGAATCGCGTCCAGCTGCAGGATCGAGTCGCTATCGCAGACCACGCGGTCGTCGAAGGGAATTTCCTCGGGGCGCCTCGGGCGACTGCCCGTGGCGATGACCACCTTGGTCGCTGCGTAGACCCGCTCGCCGTCCGTCGTCGCCACCCGCACCTGGTCGGGGCTCAGGAAGGAGGCAGAACCCGGCAGCAGCTCGACCCCGTTGCGTTCGAAGAAGGCGCGGATCATGCGCTGGTGCTCGGCAATCACCGCGGTCTTCGGGCCCATCAGGTCCTGGATGCCCAGGGAGCGGACATGGGTGGCGTGCACGCCGATGTGGGCAGCGCGTCGCGTCGCCATCAGCTGGAGGATGGTGTGGCGCAGCGTCTTGCTGGGAAGGGTGCCCGTCTGGACACAGGCTCCGCCCAGCATGGCGCTCTGCTCGACCACTCCCACCCGCAGGCCAAGCTTGGCGCCCTGCAACGCCGCGGACCAGCCTGCGGGGCCAGCGCCGATCACGATCAGGTCGTACTTCGTCACGGGTACCCCTCCCCACCCGGAAATCGGCGGGAAGGGGATGAAGCTTGAAGCCGAGCTGGAAGGTCTGCGCTCGTGCTGGAATCCCCCACGTCCTAGGCGAGGGCTCCCCAGCGTGTCGCCCCCGGTCTAATGGCATAGGATATGCCAACTGCAGCCCGGGATCGCGCCGGGCGTGCCGGGAGGATCCTCGCGATGGCAGCGCTTCAGGCCAATGGACTCACGATCACCTACGACACCTTCGGCCAGCCCGACGGGCGCCCGCTGCTGCTGATCATGGGCCTCGGGGCGCAGATGACCCTCTGGGACGAGGAGTTCTGCCAGCTGCTCGCGGATGACGGGCACTACGTCATCCGCTTCGACAACCGCGACGTCGGCCTCTCCACGCACTTCGACGGCGTTCAGGTCCCGGGCCTCGTCGAGCTGGCCGGGCAGCTGGCCGCGGGGGGTGAAGTGGCGCTGCCCTACACGCTGGATGAGATGGCAGACGACGCAGCCGGCGTCCTGGATGCCCTGGGGATCGCCTCCGCCCACATCTGTGGCGCCTCGATGGGAGGCATGATCGCCCAGACGGTGGCCATCCGTCACCCGCAGCGGGTGCGCAGCCTCGTCTCGATCATGTCCACCACCGGCGATCCCGCGCTTCCCCCAGCCAGCCCCGAAGCGATGGAGGTACTCACCCGCGCGCCGGTGCCGGACCGCGAGGGCAACATCGCGGCGGCGCTGGAGGCCCAGCGCGTGATCGGTGGCAAGGGGTTCCCGCTGGACGAGGAGCGGATCCGCCGCCGCGCGGGCCGCAACTATGACCGCGCCTTCTATCCCGAAGGCGTCGCACGCCAGCTGGCGGCGATCGTGGCCCACGGCAGCCGGGTGGAGGCCCTGCGCAGGGTGAAGGCCCCCGCCCTCGTGATCCACGGCAGCGACGATCCCCTGGTTCCGCCCGCCGCGGGTCGTGCGACCCACGCTGCTCTCCCGAACGCCGAGCTGTTGATGATCGATGGGATGGGGCATGACCTGCCGCCCGCGGTATGGGCGCCGATCAGCCAGGCGATCGTCCATCTCACCGAGGCGGCGGACGGCTAGGCGAGCCTCCTGGGGCTGCTTCGGTACCCTGGGAGCTGCCGCGCAGGGAAGCGAGAGGGAGGGACGCCATGGCCGGGCAGTCCGAGATGCGTAGGGAGCTGGATCGCTACATCCTGATCACCTCGGACACCCATGCGGGCCCGCCGCCCGCGGCCTACAAACCCTACCTCGCGGCAAAGTGGCACGGCGAGTTCGCGGGCTGGGTCGAGGCCGAAGAGGGCATGCGCGAGATCATGCGCCAGGTCATGGGCGAGCGGGACATCGGTGTGGACGGCGACCCCGAGGTGGACGGGCCTCGCAACTGGGACAGCCGGCGTCGCCTCGGGGAGACCGAGGCCGACGGGGTGGTGGCGGAGGTGATCTTCCCCAACACCTCGCCGCCCTTCGCCCCGAGGCCGCTCTCCGCATTCGAGGAGCCGGGCATGGGCGACGACCCCAAGCGGCGCTTTGCAGGGATCCAGGCCCATAACCGTTGGCTGGCGGAGTTCTGTGCCGAGGCGCCGGGCCGGCGCGCCGGCATCTGCCAGATCTTCCTGCCCGATGTCGCGGGCTCGGTGGAGGAGATCCACTGGGCCAAGCGCAACGGGCTGAGTGGTGGCGTGCTGCTGCCCGGAGCCCCTCCCGGCTCGGGCATGGCGCCGCTCTACGCGCCGGAGTACGAGCCCATCTGGGCGGCCTGCGAAGAGCTCGGCATGCCGCTCAACCACCACAGTGGCGGCGGGACGCCCGACTTCGGCCTCTACCTGCCCGAGTCGATGGCGATGTTCATGCTGGAGGTCACCTGGTGGGCCCGCCGGGCGCTCTGGCACCTGATCTTCAGCGGGGTCTTCGAGCGTCACGCGGCGCTGCAATTCGTGATCACCGAGGCCGGAACCGACTGGGCGCCGCGGGTGCTGCGCGAGCTCGACGTCTTCTACCACCGCATGAAGCACGAGACCCAGGGCAGCGAGGCCATCTTCGGAGGACCCACCGTGGCGAAGCTCTCCCTCGAGCCCAGTGGCTACTTCGCCCGGCAATGCCAGATCGGGGCGAGCTTCCTGCCCCCGAAGGAGTGCAGGGCACGGCAGGAGATCGGCATCGAGCGGATCCTGTGGGGGAGCGACTATCCCCACACGGAGGGCTGCTACCCCTACACACGGGAGCTGCTGCGGCTGACCTTCGCCGGAATGCCGGCAGCCGAGATCCAGCAGATCCTGGCCGGGAACGCGGCCCGGGTCTACGGCTTCGACCTCGAGGCGTTGGCCCCGCTCGCGGCCCGCGTGGGACCCACGAAGGCAGAGATTGCAGAACCCCTCGCTTACGGCGACGTGCCCCTGGCAGCCCGGAAGTGTCCCGCCTTCTCTCGAGCCAACCAGGTCGAGGTCGCCTAGTCGGAGGCCCTACACCCGGGTCAAGGTGTTCTCGTCGGTGTGGTGGAATGGCTCCGCCTGGCCCTGGATCTGCAGGACGGTGTCTTCCCGGTAGTGGATCGTGTGGGCGTCGCGGACTTCGAAGGCGAGCTCGTAACGCAGGGTCTTGAAGGCCTTGTCGAGAAAGGGGTTCGAGCAGATCCCGAAGGTCTCGCTGCCGACTTCGGCCGCCAGTCGGAAGGCGCTCGCATCCGGGTCGCTGCTCCCGCCCGCGATCACCGTCACACCACGCGGAACCATGAAGCAGCGCATCACCTGATGGGCCGCTGCATCCCACAGCCAGTAGCCGAGCTCCTCGTGAAAGGGCTGTTCCTCGCCCACGCGCCAGGCAGTCGTGCGGTAGCGCAGGTCGTAGAGCTGCTGGGTGTGGTTCTCCACCAGGCCCGTCGGCTCGAAGTGCATCTGCTCGCGGTAGTCGTTGGTCTCCGTCTGGGCAGGGTCTTCGTCCGGCGCCTTGTCGGTGCCGCGGGCACCCTCCCAGGTTCCAGGCAGCGCTGCCAGGGGGCCGAGTTCGGGGTGACTCATCGTAAGGCTTCCTTTCGGTTTGTGTCCGTCTCCCAGAAGGGTGCGAGGCGCGCTGCCACGCGAAGGGCTTCGGGGATCTTCTCCGCGCCGATCACGCGGTCGATCTCTTCGTGCAGGTGATAGATGCGGCGTTCCTGGTAGCCCAGGCGAATCGCGTCCAGCCCCCCCGAGGCCAGGGAGCGTTGCATCGGAGCGAGGTTCTGAAAATCCTCCTCCATGACGCGGTCGAAGAGCTGGATGAAATTGGCCCAGGTCTTTTCGGCCTCCGGCGTCACTGCGGGGGGACCATAGAAGGTCCACTCGACATCGGTGGTCTCCGCATCGACGGGCCAGAAGAGGATGAAGGGAAAGCCGATGGTGTCCAACGGCGTGATCAGATTTGGAAAGAGGCTGTAGGCGGGGTTCGTCTCCGAGAAGAGCGGATCGAGGCCCGGGATCTTGGCAAGGGGCGTTTCGCTCGCACGCTCCCGCGCAATGACTTCCTTCCACTTGGGTGTCACCATCCGGGAGTGTCCGTTGCGGAAGAGTCCCATGGCCGCGCCGCAGTGGTCCAGCAGCTTCGCGACGCTATAGGGATGGATCGTCTTCAGGTGGTAGGTCTCCAGGAACGCGTCGGCCACAACCTTCCAGTTGGCAGCGATGCGTTCGCAACGCGTCCCGTGAACGCGAAGCGCCGCACCCTGCAGTGGGGCCCACTCCTGCGCCACGGGCCCCAGCCACTTGCGCAGCGGCGGGGCGGCCGGGTCTTCATTCACAAAGACCCAGCCGTCGAAGGCTTCGCAGCGTACGCGCTTGAGGCCGTGCTCACGCGGCTCCAGCGCCGTAAAGTCGCGGCGGTCCGGAACCTCGAGGAGGCGCCCATCTAGACCATAGGTCCAGCTGTGGTACTGGCAGCGCAGCCGCCGGGCGTGGCCGCAGGCCTCGCGCACCACCGGCGCTCCGCGATGCTGGCAGGTGTTGAAGAAGGCCCGCAGCACGCCATCCTTGCCGCGCACCAGGAGCAGAGGCGAGCCCGTTCGCGAGAAGGTGCGAAAGCTCCCGGCTCCCTCGAAATCCTCCTCGCGCCCCGCCAGCAGCCACGTCTTCTTCCACAGCTCCCGCTGCTCCAGGGCATAGAATGCCGGGTCTGTGTAGCGCCCGGTCGGAAGGGCGGGAAGTGCCGGAAAGCCCTTGGGAGGGCCCTGGCGCCGGCCTTCGTAGTCCATCTGTGCCCGGATGCGGGCCGCCCACGCCGCTTGCGTCATCGCGGCCATTCTAGGGGTCCCGCCTCCCTCGGGGCCAGGGGAGGACGCGCTGGCCCAGATCCGAGCCGCCGCGTGTGGGGTGGGCATCGCCTGCGCCTATCCTGCGGCCGAGGCTTGCGCGGGAGATCCCGAGCCATACCAGTCGGGCTCGGCGTAGGTCGCAAGGAGTCCGCCCCCGCGACGCGCCAGCCAGACCAGGGTCAGGGCCAGGGGCGCGCTCTTTACGAGGCCCACCGCTACCAGTGCAGCCGCTCCGTGAACGCGCAGGTGCTCGTTCACCCACAGCACGAGGACCAGATTCTGTGCGACGGAGAAGAGGAAGACCCCCGCCAGCGCCCACTGCGCGCTTCGCGCCAGACGCTGGCGCACCGCCAGCAGGTAGGCGAGGGGGACGAAGAGCAGCGCCAGGTAATGCTCCCAGACCACTGGCCCGGCGAGCAGCAGGAAGAGGATACTCAACAGAAAGAGCGCATGGGAACGCTCGGGGAGCTTGATGCGCCGCGCGCGGAGGGCCAGCCAGCCAAAGAGCGCCAGCACGCCAAGTCGGATGAGCTGGACCCCGGCCTCCAGGGCGGGGGGGCGCGAATTGGTGATTGTATGGGGATCCGTGAGGGAGCGCAGATTGTCCAACACCACGGTGAGAGAGCTGTTGTAGAGCCACACCGTCGAGATTCCCGCGCCCGCCAGCATCCTCGCGAGAAAGGTGGCGTGAATCGGCCAACCCAACAGGAGAACGGCGCAGGCGGCGAGGCCCAGGCCCCAGGTTGCGGTGGCCAGGAAGAATGGCAACCCCGAGAGCAGCGCCAGATATCCGAGCCCCAGCACGAAGGAGGGCTTGAGGATCACGGCCAGCACATAGCAGAAGGAAGAGAGCCACCAGCGCTGGCGAGTGTGAGCCAGCAGCCCCACGCTCAGCAGCAGGAGGATGGTGGGGGTGGTCTGCCCCCCGACGCGGAAGACCGTCCACAGGGGCTGGAAGAGCAGCGCCAGCCACACGAAGCTGGCGCTGAAGCGGGCCTGCGCTTCTGGGCCGCCTCTGACGAAGCGACGGGCGTGGGTGTGCAGCAGCCAGAGCGCCGCCAGGATTGCCAGGCTGTTCTCGATCTTGAAGGCGACCAGGGCGTGCTTCGGCTGGAGCCAGGCCAGGGGGACAAAGAGGTAGCTCGCCAGCGGTACGCTCCAGAAGGCCATGCGTCCCAGGGGTGGCGCTCCTTCGATCGCGGCCGTGGCGTCGTAGAGGTCCTGGATCTGGCCCGCCCAGGCCTTGTGACCCGCGTCGTAGAAATTTGCGAAGTCCCAGCCCAGACCCGCGGGCACCGCGATGGCCGTGACGCAGCCGAGCAGGATGAGGGCCACTCCTGTGGCGATCAGCCCTCGATACCCGCTCTGCGACACCACTGCTTCATCCCCCAGCCCGCTCTGCGACACCACTGCTTCATCCCTCAGCCTTGCCCGCGCCGCTGCGAGCCCCCCTCAGGTACAGTCCGACCCGGGCCGAAGCATAGACAAGGTGCACCCCGGAGCGAGGCTCTTGAAGACCCGATTGTTCCTGACCTGTTGGATCGTCTTCTCCATGTTCTTCGCCACCAACGTGGTGCGCGAGCACTATCCGGCGTTCTCGCTCATCGCCCATGGCAGCTTCCAGCTGGACGAGTATGCGGGCTTTCACTCGGACATCTTCCAGCACCGCGATGGCCACTACTACATCGGCAACCAGGTCACGGCTTCGGTGATTACCGCGCTGCCCCTGCTGCTCTTCGACCCGCTCCTCGACTGGCTGGAGGAGGTGGGTCAGCGGCGCGCTCAGGCCAGGGGGCCGGCTCCCGAAGCGTCCTACGACACCGAGTACCCGATGCGCCGGGAATTCTTCCGCAAGGTGCAGGCGCGGGGTCTGGCATTGCGCTTCGGCGCCTCCACGGTGGTGACCTCGGTGTTCTTGATGGCGCCGTTGGGCGGGCTGCTGACCCTGCTCGTCTTCGAGGCCCTCCGCCGACGCCGCGTCCCAGAACGGCGCTCCCTGTGGCTCGCGCTGCTCTTTGCCCTGGGGACACCCGTCCTCTATCGCTGTGCCAGCCTGAACCACAATTTCTTCCTCACCGTGGCGGTCTTTGGCTCCTTCCTGCTGCTCTGGCCCGGCTTCGGGGGCGCGGCTCCCGCTTCGTTTGCACGCCGCTTCTGGGCCGGGGCCCTCGCCGGTCTGGGTCTGGCTCTCGACTACGCGGGCGTGATTCCGCTCTTGTGGCTCTTCGGCGTGCTGCTCTATGAGAGTGCCCGCGAAGGCGGCATGCGCTCTGCGTGGCGTGCGGCCCCGGCCTTCATCCTGGGCAGCGTACCGCCGGTGCTCTTCCTGCTCTGGTCCCAGTGGGTGTGCTTCGGAAACCCGTTCCTGCCCGGTCAGTTCTGGATGCCGGATCAGAACGCCTATGTCGGGGCCGGCGTCCGTGGCTTCACGCTGCCCGACCCCCAGATCTTCTTCCAGAATCTCTTCGACCTGGACTGGGGGATGTATGCCTTTGGGCCGTTGCTGGCCTTGGGCCTGATTCCCGGCCGTTTCGCGCGCCAGGGGCCACAGGTCCTCCAGCCCCCGGAGCGGCGTGCGGTGGCTCTCCTGGTGCTGGTCTTCATGCTTTTCTGTGCGAGCAACCAGTACTCGAGGCTTCAGTGGAACACGGGCTTCCGCTACCTGCTGCCGCTGGTTCCCTTCATCTTTCTGCAGCTCTCGGATCATCTCGTCCAGATGCCGCGGCGCTGGCTGGCAGCTCTCTCGGTGCCGGTGCTGCTGCACTCCTTCGTGCTGGCCATGGTCCGCTACACGCCGCCGCAGCGGGGGGATGCCCAGGCGGTCCCGGAGAGCTGGCACCGCTTTCTCACCGAAGGGGTGCAGTTTCCCTGGCTGAAGGTCGTCACCAGTACGCCAACCCTGGACCTTCCTTGGCTGGCGAGCCCCTTCTTTCCCTACGTCGTGCTGGCAGTGGGGGCGGGGCTTCTCTTTGCGGTGTGGAAGCTGCCGGTGGGGTCTGGCCGCGAGCGCAACGCCTAGAAGGCGCGCGCCGCGATCCGGGCGGCGTTCGCCATCAACGTGAAGGTGATGTTCTTGGCGGGGAGAAAGGGGAAGCTGGCGCCGTCTACCAGGTAGAGGTTGTCGAAGTCGTGGCTCTGGCACTCCGGCGAAACGGCGAGCCGCCGTGGCGTTTCCGACATGGGCAGCGTGCCGGCATAGTGGACGCTGGCACCCATGGGGCGCACGTGGGTCATGCCGGGGGGAACCACGCAGCCGAGCCGCCAGAGCGCCCTTCGTAGACGTTTCAGGGCGTGGGCAATGCGGCGCTTCTCGCCGGCGACCGGCGCGTAGCGGATGACCAGGCGCCGGCCCGAGGAGTCGAGGGTCAGCTGGTTGGAGGGCCGGCGGGTGTCGTGGAAGTTCAGATTCACGAGGCCCAGGGCCGCATGGAGATTTCGGTAGAGGAAGAGGCTGCTGTGCAGATCGAGGGGCACGTTCTGGACCACCGGATGCAGCAGCGCAGTTGTGAGGGTCGTGACCAGACCGTGCACGTAGTGCTCGGGCCGTTCGCCTTCCAGGCCGAGGGCGAGCTGGTTGTACTGGTAGCTTTCCGTCTCGGCGGATTGGCCGATCAGGCTGGGATTCACGAAGGGCACCATCACCTGGCGGTTGTCCATCAGGCCATTCAGCACGATCCGCTCGCCCCGCTCCTGGTAAAAGGACTCGAGGACGATCCGCGAGGAAGAGAGCGCGCCCGCCCCCAACACCAGGGTCTCCACGGGAATTTCCCGGGCCGCACTTCCGTCCAGCGGCTCGACAACCAGACTGCGCACGCGGCGGTTGCCGTCCGTGCGGAAATGGTGCGCGTAGTGTCCGCCCAGGTATTCGAAGCCCTCGTGGTCGAGGCAGTGCGCGAGGCTCATGGAGGGCGTGTAGAGGGAGCCCAGCGGGCAACCCCAGAGGCAACGGCCGAGGTAACGGCAGGCACTTCGTCCCTCGTGATCCCGGCTGAGCACGGCCACACGGGCACGGCCCAGGTGCACCCGCAGGGTGTCCTGCAACCGCGCGCGTCTGCCTTCGTAGCGCTCGAGCAGGAGCTTCCCGTGGTGGTCCAGCCGCACAGGTGCCTGAAGGTGTTCGTGAACGGGCATGAAGCGGGCAAGGTCGTCGACGCGACCCGAGATGCCGATACGCTCCGCAATGAGGTCGTAGAAGGGGCCGAGCTCCTCATAGCGGAAGGGGAAGGCTTGGAGTTCGCTTTCGTTGAAGGGGTAGCAGCCGCCGGTCCATGCCTCGGCCAGCCCCCCCTGCGCAAAGGAGATGAGCGGAGCAAAGCCTCGCAGCGAGAGCGGGGCGTTCTGCAGCGCCTCGAAGACGTAGGCCTTCTGCGGCGGGATGCCGTAGAACTCGGCGTCGAGGTCCGGGTATACGACACCCTCGTAGTGGCGGCCCAGAAAAGTTGCCGCCGGATTCGGCTGCTGCGACTTCAGCTCCAGAAAGCTGTGGGGTGCCGTCGAGGTTTCGGAGGGTCTGCGGCCCACATCGACCATCACCACACGATGGCCCCGCTCGAGGGCCGAGAGGGCAAAATGGACGGCGCTGGCACCGGAACCGACGAGGGTGAGGTTTGCCAAGCGTCAGCTCCCGCCCTGCCGGCGGTCTCGCAGCAGCAGCTGCGCCGGCAGCAGCAGCAGCGCCGCGAGCAGGAGCAGGAGGCCTGAGGCCAGGCCACGCCCGAAGCTGCGAAGCAGGAAGCGCAGGGGTCCGTCTCCATCGGCGTGGTCGATCTCTGCATAGCTCGACGCTTCGCTCTCCGCGATCGCCAGGGCCAAGATGAGCTTCTTGCGGATCCGCGCCGTAGGATGAAAGAATCGGGCATAGATGTCGACGGCGCGCGTCGCGATGGGGTGCGTCGTGGCCAGGCGCACCAGCAGGCGGTCGAAGGCCTCGGGCTGCGAGGCAAAAGGGCCCGCGCGGGCGGCCTCGAGGTAGCTCGCGCGAAGCAGGTCATCGGGAGGGTGGCCCTGTAGGTAGCGGGAGAAGACCTCGCACTCCCGCTGTAGGCGTTCGCCTGCCGGGTCCCCGCCCAGGGCACGGGCCAACGTCGCGTCCAGGCTGCGCCGCTGAGGGGCGAGCGCTTCGAGCGATTCATTCGCGTTGCAGACCCCGTCGAAGCGAAACACCGAGAGCTGTCCGGGAGAGGCGGGCGCTGCGCCTGGCCAGCCCCGTGCCAGGACACGCAACATGGGCAAGAGCAGCGGCATGGGGAGGTGCAGCGTCGGCCCGGCGCGGCCGCGTACCCTGCGCCGGATTTTCCGCAGCAGCTCTTCGAGGGAGAGCGCCTCCGGCCCGCCCAGGTCGAGGGTCTCCCTTGCAAAGCACGTGCTCTCGAGGATCTGCAGCAGGATCGCGACGAGGTCATCCAGGTCGAGGGGCTGAACCCGCGCCCTACCGTTACCGGGCACCAGCAGGACGGGCCCGGCAGCGAGGCGCACGAGGTTCTTGAAGGCGGGTGCTGCTGCATCGACAAGGACCGTGGGGCGCACGATCGTGTACTCGAGGGCGCTCGCGCGGACGAGGCGTTCGGCTTCGAGCTTCGAGCGAGCGTAGGGATAGTCCGAGAGGTCCGGGTAGCAGACCGCGATGCTGCTCAAGTGGAGCAGGCGGCGTACGTGCTGGGCCTCGCAGGCGCGAAGCAGCTGCGCAACCCCTTTGACGTTGACGGCCTGCAGCTCTTCGGTGGGCGCGTTTCCGGTCGCCGCTGCGGCATGGACCACGGTGCTGTGCTCTCCCAAGATTCTGGAAAAACCTTCCGGATCGAGCAAGTCGCCTCTCACCACCGTCACGTTGGGTGCGCGGCTCAGCGAAGCAGGGAGTGCCAGGGCGTGGCGCGACAGCAGGTGGATCGACGAGAACGCGGAGGGATCCAGCGCCTGGAGCAGGGCCTGGCCGATCAAGCCGCTCGCGCCCGTGATGAAGAGGGAGTCGGGCATTGGCGTCGAGGCTTCCGCTGGCGCGCTTCAGCGCGCGCCTGCGGTCGTCTCCCTGCGCTGGTTGGGGGACGGCCGCGGGGCGCTGCCTTCCTGGATGCCTTCGGCGCTGCGGATCTCTTCCACGATGTAGAGGGGTCGCGCCTTGATCTCGTTGTGGATGCGCCCGATGTACTCGCCGATGATCCCAAGCGAGATCAGCTGCACGCCGCCCAGGAAGAGGATCGCCACCATGATCGTCGCGAAGCCGGGAACGGTATAGCCGAGGGCCTTCTGGATGAAGACGCTCGCCAGGTAGAGGAAGGCCAGGAGAGAGGCGAGGTAACCCAGCCAGGAGGCGAACTTCAGCGGCACGCTGGAGAAGGACGTGATCCCGTCCAGGGCAAAGTGGATCATGCGGCGGTAGGGATACTTGGTCTCTCCTGCGAAGCGGCGGTCCCGGGCATAGGCGACGGCGGTCTGGCGGAAGCCGATCCAGCTCACCAGCCCCCGAACGAAGCGGTCGCTCTCGCGTAGCCGGCGCAGGTGGTCGGCGGCGCGCGCGCTCATCAGCCGGAAGTCTCCCACGTCCACGGGGATGTCGATCCGGGTAAAGAAGCGCAGCAGGCGATAGAAGCCGGCTGCGGTCCAGGCCTTGAGGCGGGTCTCGCCGGCTCGCTTCTCCCGGCGGCCGTAGACGACGTCGTAGCCTTCGCGCCACTTTGCCAGGAAGCTCTTGATGACCTCCGGTGGATCCTGGAGATCGGAATCGATGATCACCACCGCATCGCCGCGCGCATGGTCCACCCCCGCCGTAATGGCGATCTGGTGGCCGAAGTTGCGCGAGAGCTTGAGCACGGCGACATGGGAGTCCTGGCTGGCGATGGCGCTGCAACGTGCGTAGCTGTCGTCCGAGCTGCCGTCTTCCACCAGCACCAGCTCCCAGGTGTAGGCAGGAAGGGCCGCCATCGCGTCCCGGATGCGTTGGTAGAACTCGTCGATGACCAGGGCTTCATTGAAGACCGGCGCAACGATGGAGACCAGCGGGGTGGGGTCGGAAGCGTGCATGCCAGGTGACCCAGAATAGCGTGCCCGCTCCCGAGCAGGGCGGCCTGTGTGACGCCAGGGGGGAAGCGCCGAGACGGCGTCTACCCAAATCCGTCTGCGGGAGAGAAGGCTTCCAGGGCCCGGGCGATTCGGGCGGCCACCTGGTCGAGCGCACCCGCGCTGCCCAGCAGATCCTGGCGGATCTCGATCTCGAGATAGGGGACCTGGGCCTCCCGGCCGTGGCGCCGGGCGGAGTAGATGAGGCCCGCATAGCCCGAGTAGGGCGCATTGAGTGACGTGGCGAAGCCTTCCGCCGTCAGGGCGGAGGCGAGGCGCTGGGCGTGAGTCTCGTGGGCGTCGAAGAGGACACCCACCTCCATGGAACGTGGGGTCTCGAGGTAGCGCTCGGTGAAGGTGTGCACCGAGCAGAGGTGGACCGGCTTCTCCGCTGCCGTGCGCTGGGTCAGGAGGCTACCGACGGCGGCATGGTAGGGATCGGCATAGTGCGCCCGACGTCGGCGCCGCTCTGCGGAATTCACACCGCGATTGAAGGAAAGTGCGTGCCCTGCCACCTCCTTGACCACGAAGCTCGCTTCCTCGGGGTCGCGGTTCGGGTCGCAGACCAGCCGCGAGAAGCACGAGAGCACGGCACAGGAGCCCGTCCGCTCCTGCAGTGCTCGCGTCAGGTTCGCGGCGCCGAGGTCGTAGCCCCAGTGCTCCTCCAGCAGGGACCGGTCCTTCGCGGTGAGCTTCCAGGGTGGGCGGCCGTCCTCCTCCGGCAGTCGGTTGCTGGCGTGCTCGCACGTCAGGATGAAGGGACCGCCCGCGGCGGGGTCCCCGAGCATCTCGAAGGCCGGCTCACGACCGACGGGGCGCGTGGGGCTCATCGTCGACCCGGTCCCCCGGACAGGCTTGGACGCAGCTGCTCGAGGTGGCGGTTCAAGAATCGGCCCTCCGGGTCCGCGGCGTCTCGGACCCGCCACCAGTCTTCGTAGCGCGGGTGGATCCCGGCCAGCTCGGGGCCCGCCAGGTAGTGGACCTTGCCCCAGTGGGGTCGGCCTTCATGGGCCCGGAAGATCTCCTCACAGGCTCGGAAGAGGGGCTCCGCCTCCTCCTCGATCCCCTGGTGGACGGAGAGGGTGACGGTCTCGCGCTGATAGGCGCAGGAGAGCCAGACCTCGTCGGCGGCCAGGGTGCGGTACTCCAGGGGCCAGCTGAGCGCGTTGAAATCGCGTTTCACGAGGGCGCGCAGGGCCCGCAGGCAGGCGGGGCCCTGGGCGGCGGGAACCGCGTACTCCATCTCGCTGTGCTTCAGGGGCCGGTCGTTGGCGAGCACTTCGTCGCTCCAGGCCAGGCGTTTGCCCTCGCCTGCCAGGGGGTAGCGGGGTGCCTGCGTGGTCTCGGAGAGGGACTTGCAAGCCGCGCGGGCGTGGCCGGGGGTCCAGAAGAACTCGAAGTGGCGGGTGGCGCTGGTGAGGTCGTCGATGCGTTCCAGCACCTGGTCGAGATCCTCGAGCCACATCTTCTCCTCCAGGCGGTACGCCGGGCGTACGGCCATCCGCACACGGGTAACCACGCCGAGGGCACCCAGGGAGAGGCGCGCGGCCTGGAAGAGCTCCGCGTGTTGGTGGGCGTCACAATCCACGCGGGTCCCGTCGGCCAGCACGAGGCCGAGGCCCCGGACCGACGCGGAGAGGTTCTGCAGGCGGAGGCCTGTCCCGTGGGTTCCCGTGGCAATGGCCCCGGCGAGGCTCTGGCGGTCGATGTCGCCCTGGTTCCGCAGGGCGACACCGGCCTCCCGCAGTGGCTCGCCCAGGGCGTGGATGCGGGTTCCGGCCCAGATCTCCGCCTCGCCGGCTTCCGCTTCCACCCGCAGGACGCCGGAGAGGGCTGCGAGGTCCAGCAGGAGCCCGGGGGTTGGAACGAGGGGAGCGTGGCTGTGGCCGGCGCCCGCGCAGCGCACCCGCATCCCCTCTCGAGCGGCCTTCTGCACGGCCTGGCCCACCTCGTCTTCCTCGTGGATGGCGAGCTGCAGGCGGGGGCTCGCTCGGACGCATCCAGACCAGTTCGACCACACGCCAGGACGCTAGCGAAGCGCAGCCGAAGGCGAGTTCGGGGACGGGAGGTCGCAGCTCATGGCCTCGTGGCAGACCCCACAAAAAAGGGTTGCGATTCCCCCTCGCCCGGATGAGGATGAACCCATCCAGAGCAGTTGCGTCCCCCTTGCCGCCACGGTGTTGCCACCCGAATCCGGCTGCCGCCGAATCGGGCTTGAGCGCCTCCGGGCAGGAGGAGCGGAAGATGTCTCAAGCGAGCCCGAAAAGTGCGGGGGCTTCCCGCTATTGCCTCGAATGCCTCACCACGGCAGAAGAGGGCGCGTTGGCCTGCGGCCGCTGTGGAAGCCGCTCCCTGGGTCCGGTGGAGCGCCGCATCGGCTTTCCCATGACTGCTGGCCTGCCGGCGCTCCGGGCGGCGGGCCAGGTCGCGCCCCCTGCAAACCTCCAGGACCGCTCCGCGCATCGCTGACGATGCCCGGGGCCGGGGGACCGGTGAGCCGGCCGGTCTTGCCGTGTGGCAGAGCTGCGTCCTTCCGCGGACACGGGCGGCGGAGGCCGGGTCCGCCTAGTTGACTGCGATGGTCAGGCCGAAGCCCAGCCCCGAGTTGTCTCCCCAGGTCTTCCAGTCGTCGATGGGTGCCACGACGAGGAAGTGCGCGCCCGGGGGCACCACGATGTCCCTCGCGGGATCGATGCGGAAGTCCTCGGCGATGTCATTGCCGCCGAAGAGGTGGAGGCAGCCGAGCCATCCGCACAGCTGCGTGGGCCAGGTCTGGAGGTCGGGGCCGGCGTCCACGGCAGCGACCACGCGGTTCAGGTTGCCGCTGGCGGGGAGGACCTCATTGGTCGCGCTGAAGACGCCGCCAAGCTTGGTGATGCCTCCGTCCCTCAGCGTCGTCAGCCAGTCGTAGCTGCCGACGGTCTTCAAGTGGAGCGTGTCCCCAGGCTGGGCGCCCAGCTCATCGAGGGAGATCACCAGCGGGTTCCTTACCGCGTCGCTGCCGTTGCGGATCAGATAGCTCGACTTCGGGTTGATCCCGTAGAAGAGGTCGGTGCCCTGTTGAGCGAAGAACGGGGTGCAGAAATCCAGTAGATCCGGGTCGAAGCTCGGCGGAAGCGGACCGTTCGTGATGGCTACGTCGACGCTGAATGTCGCGCTCACCCCCAGCAGGGTGGTGGCATTGGCGAGCTGGGTCTGGCTCTCGAACAGGCCGGCCGAGCTACCCGTACCCAGTGCGCCGACAAAGCCGGCGGGATCCAGCCCGCCCCCGAGGTCGAAGTCCACCGGCTGCTCGAAGTCGACGCTTCCGAGGCCAAGAAGTTCGTTCAGGTTCGTGGTGGCCTTCGCGTCGAGGAATACGTCCGTGACGCTCTGCTGGCTGAGCAGATCGACGGCGAGACTGCCGCCAGAGAAGCCGGTCGGATCGTTCCAGACACACATCGCGCCGATCGTCGTGATATCGCCCGCCATGCGGACATCTTCCAACGCGATCTCGCCATTGAGGATGCCGTCGAGGTCATTCGTGTGGAGAGCGATCGATGTCAAAAAACCGCCTTGCAGACGGTTGATGGGCAACGGCTGGGAAAAGAGGGCAGCGTCCACCGAGCCACTGCTGTCTCCGCCCACAATCGTCGCCCAGGTACGGACCGTGAGCTTGCCGCAGCCGCTGGTGAGCAGTGTCAGGGCGGCGGCCGTCAGCACGCCCCGGAGAAGCTTGATCCGCATCGCCTGGTCCCCTTCTTTCCCCGCCGCCCGGTGTCGAGGGCGCTGCGGAGACTCGCTGAATTCTCCGACGAACCGGTTGGAAGTCGGGGGGGTTCCCCGGCAGCGCTTGTACACCTCTGGCCGCAAAAAGTGAAGGAAAAAATAAAGGAGCAATTTCACAAATAGTGACAGCTCGACTGACGGATTTACGACGGGTCCTCTCGCAGGGAGCGCCAGCCGGGCCTCAGGTGTGCGCGGATTTCCCTGCGCCTACGAGGTCGAGGAGGGCGCGGCCCAGGGCGGGCCGGAGCTCGGCCAGCTCCGCCAGGCGGTTCTCGCGGTTGTAGCGGAGCGTGAGCCCCTCGATTCCGGTTAGAACCACCTCGATGACCACGCGCTCGGGTACGGTGCTGATCTGGCCGTCCTCGACGGCCGTGTGGAGCCGGGCCAGGACGAGGTCCAGAAGCTTCTCGAAGTAGAAGGTGCGGTGGACTTCGATGCGCTCCCCGACGCTCCGCCCAATGCGTTCCCGGTCGAGGGTCAGCACGGGAACCAGCTCCTCGAGGTAGGCGAGGAGCAGGTGGTCCACCACGTCCGCGGGCTGGCGGGGGCCATCGAAGGCCGCGGCAATCCGCTGCATGAAGGCTGCCGTGGCACGCTGGACGAGCTCCATCACCAGGTCGTCCTTGGAGCGGAAGAACTCGTAGAAGGAGCGAGAGGACATCCCCGCTTCGTGGACCACGTCCTGGACGCTGGCGCCCTCGAAGTCGTTGCGCCGCAGCACGCGAAACCCCGCATCGATGAGCCGCTGGCGTTGTTGACCGGGGGGGAGGGGAGGGCGCCCCCGCCCACGCCGCGGGGAGGGACTCACGGCGTTTCTCGAGGGTCCGGGACAGAACGTGCAAGGGCTCCTGGGTGGAGCCACGGCACGCAGCGGCGAGCCAGCAGCAAGGCCGTGCTGGTCCCGGCCGAGAGCAGCAGCCCCGTGTTCAACACATCGAGCCAGCTCTGCGGCTCCCACATCCCAAGGCCAATGCGCGCCACTGGCAGGGAGGCGAGGGCGGACGCACCGACGACGCCGGGTAGCACGCCGCGCCAGCTGCGCTCGAGGGCGGGCGCGATGCGCAGCGCGAGCATCCACAGGGCCGCCGCGAGCGCGATCTGCGGGAGGAGCGCCGTGAGCAGGAGGTTTCGCAGCAGCGTGATCCAGATGAACCACTGTAGCTCGCCCAACCCTCCGGCTCGCAGCCAGGCGACGGCGAACACGCCGCCAAGAAACATGCCGAGGGCAACGGCTGCGATGCACATCGCGACGGCTGCCCAGAGGACGGTCAGCAGCCAGGCGCGCGCTCGGGCTCGGGGGCTCGGAATCGGCGGGCCAGAGATCTCCAACGTCTCCGCCATCCGTCAGGGGCGCCGGACTTCGGGGAGCGGGTGGCGATAGAGCTTCGCTGCGTTCTCGTGGGTAATCTTCCGGATCTCTTCTACCGGGAGGGCGCCCAGCACGTCCTGCATGACCTGCTGGGTGTCGGGCCAGGTGCCGTCGCCGTGGGGGTAGTCGGACTCGAAGAGGATGTTCTCGACGCCGATGGTCTCGCGCGTTGCAATTGTGGAGGGGTCGTCGATCATGCAGAACCAGAAGTTCCGTCGCAGCACTTCGGAGGGCGGGTGCTGCTTGTCCGGCCAGGACGCGCCGTAGCCCGAGCGCGCCATGATGTTGTCGAGGCGGTCGATCAGCATCGCCACCCACCCGATCCCTCCCTCGCTCATGGCGATGCGCAGCGCTGGGTAGCGGGCCGGCCAGCCGCTCCACAGCCACTCGGCGCAGGCCGAGATGGCCATCGGGCCAAAGAGCGTCGCACCGAGCTCCAGCATCGGTGCGCCCGGCGGCATCTGGGCAAAGCCCGAGGCACCGATGTGCAGGTTCAGCACCGTCTGGGTTTCCGCGCAGGCTCGCACGATGGGCTCCCAGTGGGCGTCGAAGACCGGCGGGTAGCCAAGGCGGTGGGGCTGCTCGGGGACGGTCACAGCGGTGAAGCCGCGCTTCGCATTGCGGCGAATCTCCTCGGCCCCCTTCTCCGGGTCGGCCAGGTAGGTGATGCCCAGGGGCACGATGCGTTCTGGGTAGGGGCCGTACCACTCTTCGAAGAGCCAGTCGTTCCAGGCGCGCACACACGCGAGGCCGAGCTCGCGGTCTTTGGCCTCCGAGAAGAGGGTGCCTCCAAAGCCGGTCACACCGGACGGAAAGTTCACCGAGGCGTGGATGCCCCCGAGGTCCATGTCCTTGATGCGGTGATGGACGTCGTAGCAGCCCGGCCGCACCTCCTCGTAGCGGCAGGGCTCGATGCGGTGATCTTCGCGGGGACGGCCCGCCACGCACATGAAGCCCACCTGGAAGTAGGGCTGGCCGTCGAACTCCCAGACCTGGTGGCCCTCCTCGGTTTCCACCACACGGGGCGCCCTGGCCTGGAGAAGCTTCGGCAGGCGGCCCTCGAAGACGTGGGGTGGCTCCATCAGATGGTCATCTACGGAGATCAGCGTGTAGTGCACCGGGCGCGGTGCCGGATCCGGGAGCAGGGGCCGAAAGACGGGACGCTTGATGCCGAGCTTGACGACGCGGACCATGGGGCTCCTTGTGAAGATGTCGCCAGTCTAGCCGGGGAGCGTGGGGCCTGGCGAAGAGGCTCCGGAGTGCTTCGAAGCATCGAGAGACCCAATTCGTGGTGAAACACCCTCAAGAAAGTACAAAATCTGGCCGAATAGCACTCCATGTCACCGGAGTTGGCCGCTGCCGTCTTTCTCGGGGTCCTCGGGCTCTCCGGGCTGGCAAGGCGGCATCGGGCCGTCGCCTGGCGCCGCCGGGGCCGGGCTCCGGCGCCCAGCTCATCGCGCTAGCTTCGGCGGATGCTGCTGGCCCCCCTCCACCCGCGCAACCGCGGCTTCTGCTGGCAGGACCACCCCGGACCCTTCCGTCGCCTCCGCCCGGAGCAGGTGCAGCACTACGACGCCGAGGGCTATCTGGTGCTCGAAGACTGTTTCGACGCGCCGACCCTGCGCGCGCTGATCGCCGAAATCGATCCCCACGAGGCCCAGGTCGAGGCTTTCCTGCGCACCCGCGAGGACGGCAGGCTGTTCATCGCGCGCGCGGGCGAAATCACTTTTGCCCCCCACTTGGTGCTGCGCTCGGAGACGCTACGGGGCTTCTGTGGCGGGCCGCTCTTCCAGGACCTGTGTCACGACCTGCTCGGACCTGACGTGCGTCTCTACTGGGACCAGGCCGTCTACAAGAAGCCGGGGGCAGGGGAGCCATTTCCCTGGCACCAGGACAATGGATACACCTATGTGGAGCCCCAGCAATATCTCACCTGCTGGGTGGCGCTCAGCGACGCGACCGAGGAGAACGGCTGCCCCTGGGTTCTTCCAGGCCTGCATCGCTTCGGCACCCGGCTCCACCGGGCCAGTGAGCTTGGCTGGGTCTGCCTTGAGAATCCAGGAACGGCGGCGGTACCCGCACCGGTTCGGGCCGGGGGCATGGTGCTGTTCTCCTCACTGACGCCGCACACCACGGGGCCGAATCGGACGGGGGAGGTGCGCAAGTCCTACATCGTCCAGTTCGCCCCGGACGGGGCCGTGATCCATCCCGATCCCGCGTCTCCGGGACGAGAGGCCCCGGCGGCCATCGCAGCGGACGATCCCGGCCGTCAGTTCCAGATCCTCGCCGCGGGCCGGCCGCTGGCCTCGGCGTAGTCCCAGCCTCCGCCAGGCCCGGCCAGGGGGCTCGCTCCGGAGGCCTTCGCTCAGAGACTCTCGACCAGGTGCCCGTGCCTTGCATGGGCGAGGAGCTGGGCAAACTCGGGGCCACCCAGGTGGATCAGGTCCTGGTGATCGCCCGCTTCGAAGTAGACCTCCCGGAGGGCCAGCAGGCCGTCATCGACCACGCTGGGGATGCCGTAGGCCTCTCCCACCGGCGGGACAGCCCCTACCTCGCAATCAAAGAACAGGGTATGGAGTTCCGCCTCCTTGGCCAGCTCCAGGTGGCGCTGGAGCTGCTCTCGGAGGTTGTCGAGGGCGATCCGGCGGCTCGCGGGAACGATGGCGATCAGATAGCCCAGGGTGTCCTCGAGCAGGACGCTCTTGGCCAGCTGCTCGTGGGGGATGTCGGCCGCGCGGGCGGTGTCGAGGCTGTTCGCCGTGGGGGTGTGGGAGAGCACCTCGTAGCGGACCTCGTGGGCTTCCAGATACCACTTCAGGCGGCGTGCGATCGGCATGGCTTCCTCCTGCATTTCAGCTCTCCCGGGGGGCCGGGGGGCTGGGGCAATCGCGCCCATGGGATGCCTCGTCTGGGCAGCGTTCGAGGGGGAGGGAAGAACAGGGCCGCAGGCACTGGAGAAGGAGGCAGCAGCGGAGCGGGGGCCGCCCGATTCGGGGCAGGTTTCCAGTCTACCACCCTCCCGCCATCCCGCAGGGCCGACGCGCCACGCCCACGCCAACGGACTAGCATGGACGCAAGCTGCAGCGAACACGAGAAGGGAAGCCCATGCCCAGGTTGAGACAGGTTCCGCGCGATGAAGTACCCGAGGACATCCGCCGCATCTACGACATGCTCTTCGAGGGCAGGGATCCCGTCGCCCAGCCGGGAACGGCCACGGGCACGCCCGGCAACTGGTGGACGGTTTTTGCGCTGGTGCCCGATTGCTTCCGGCACGCCGTGGCGGGCTTCGGCTTCTATCGCAGTGCCAAGCGAAAGCTCGATCCGCGCCTCCGGGAGCTAGCCCAGACCCGCGCCGGCTTCCTCCGCGAGAGCCACTTCGTCTTCTCCCAGCACTGCAAGTCGTGTCGCGATGTGGGGATCTCAGAGAAGAAGATCGCAGCGATTTGCGCCTGGAGCAGCCAGTCGCTCTGGAGCGCCGAAGAGCGTGCGGTGCTGGCCTACACCGATGAGCTCGTGATGCAGAACGGGCGGGTGCAGGACACCACCTTCGAAGCGTTGCGCAGGCACCTCGGAGAAGAGGAGGTGCTGGAGCTCACCTACATCACCGCGCTCTACGAGGCGCACGCCATCATGAGCCGCGCGCTGAAGCTCGAATACGATGATGTGCCCGAGCGCATCGTCGAGATCCCCGCCCCGCAAGCGGATGCTTCCTAGGGCTGCGTCGGCTCCGTTGCGGCGGGTCCAGGCAATGAGGGCGGGCGCAGGCCGGCAAGCCAGGGGAGGGCAGGGGCACCCAGGCGGCTGTTTGCAGCCAGCAGCAGCAGCGCCAGCAACAGGCCCGCTGCCAGCACCAGGCGCCGCCGGCGCCGCGGCGCTGGCGTAGCAGGGGGCGCCATCAACACGAGGGTCTCGCCCGCCCGGGCCTCGAAGGCGCCGTGCTCCCAGAGCCAGTGGGCGAGGGCGGCGCGGCAGTCCGCCGGCGACGGGCTCCCGAGCTGCTCCTCCAGGGTCCGGCGTAGGCGCATGGCGCTGGGAATGCGGCGCTGGGCCTTGCCGCGCAGGCACCCCCGGACCAGCCGTGCAAGGAAGCGCGGGGTGCCGCGGGCACGGCGACGCAGGCCGTCGTAGCGTTCGCGCTGCATGCGTCGCAGCAGGCTCTCGGTGTCCGCGTCGCCGCAGGCGAAAGGCGGGGCGCCCGCCAGCATCTCGTAGAGCACGACGCCCAGGGCGAAGAGATCCCCGCGTGCGTCGAGGCGCTGGCCCAGCATCTGCTCCGGGGGCATGTAGGGAGGGGTTCCAATTACGATGTCGGGGAGGGTCAGGGCCTCTGCATTCGGGGGCAGGGCGATTCCGAAGTCCGCGATCTTGACCTCGCCCCGCCGCCCTAGTAGCAGGTTGGCGGGCTTCAGGTCCCGATGGACGGTGCCCTGGGCGTGGATCTCCTCGAGGCCGCGCGTAGCCTCCAGGGCCAGCAGCGCCGCGATTCGCCAGGGAAGAGGTCCGGTCTTTGCCAGCGCCGTGCGGAGGTCCGTTCCGTCCACGTATTCCTGCGCGATGTAGAGATCGCCGCGGTGTGAGAAGCAGTCGTAGACGGCGACCACGTTCTGGTGGTGGACGCTGCCCGCCGCCTGTGCCTCACGCCGAAAGCGATCCGCGAGCTCCGGTTGCTCTACCAGGTCCCGACGCAGCTTCTTCAGGACGGCGGGGCGCTCGAGTCCCTTCTGGCTTGCCAGCAAAACCACGCCCATGCCGCCGCGGCCGATCTCCGCACCGGCGACGAAGTTGCCGAGGCTTCGTCCACTGCTGCCCGCGGTTGCCTCGGGTCGAGGGCGAGGGATGGCCACGGGATCAGGCGTCGTCGACCACCCAGGCCCGCGGCGCCCGCTTTCGCGCCGCGACCACGACCTGGAATTCGTGCTGGCCAATAGCCAGGCGGTCGCCGTGTTTGAGGTCGGCCGCCTGGGTGGCGGCGCCATTGACCCGCACGCCGTTGGTACTGCCCAGATCCCGGATCCGGAAGCCCTCGCTGCAGAGCTCGAAGGCCGCATGTCGCTGGGACATGGCCGCGTCATCGAAGGCCAGATCCACCCCCGGGCCACGGCCCAGGGTCATGGGCGCCTGGTCGAGGGCGTACTCGTTTCCGGCGGTGGCTCCGGAGAGGGTCACGAGAGACACCTCGTGGGCCTCGAGAAAGCCCGCCGCAGCGACGTGGTCGCCACGTCGGGTCAGCTTCATGGTCTGCCCGTCACGCATGGGATCTCCCAGCCGAGAGTTCTCGCCGGATCATCGGATCGGGGCGAGTCCTCCTTGAGGGGCTCCGCGCGGGTCGGCCGCTGGATTCTGCGGAGCCGCGCCATGGGTATGAGGGCGGTGTAGAAGATTAATCATTTCGATAGGTTGAGATGACTCTTGCATCCTTTTCATGATTTATGGGGTCACCTGGGGCGCCGCTGGGGCCACTCTCGGGCATGCTCTACGTGGTTCTGCCGCTCTACAACCACGAACGCAGCCTGGCCGCGAAGCTGCGAAGCATCGACCACGAGCTGCGTGGTGGCGGGCTCGCCTACCGGGTGGTGGCGGTGGATGACGGCAGCCTGGACGGGACGGCGGGCTTGCTGGGCGAGCTTCAGGAGCGCTACCCGCTGAAGGTCGTGCGCCACACGCGGCGACGCGGGCTGTCTGCCACGCTTCGTGCGGGTCTGGCGACCGTGGCGCGCAGTGCAGAACCCGACGACATCGTCATGCGGGTCGACTGCGGGAGCTCCACGGCCGGGACGGGCGGGGGGCTGCGCAGACGGGCCGCTACGAAACCGCTGGCGGGGAGACGCCTGTGGAGCCTGCGGGATCGGGCGCTACGGGTCGTACTGCCGCTGCCCACGCTGGGCCCCCTGGCCCTGGGACGTCGTCCGATCCGCGCCAGCCTGGTCCAGCAGACCTTCTGCCGCGAGGGCTGAGCCGAGAGCCCGGCTGCGTTCGACGCTCCCTCCTTCGTCGGATAGGGTCTGCCCGCGCCGCCGCAACCCTTCACCGGGTCGGCGCAGGGGAGGAGCTTGAGCGAGGCAAAGCTGCCGTTCTCCCGTCCCGCCATTGGTGAGGAGGAGATCGAGGAAGTCGTCCAGGTGCTGCGCTCGGGCTGGCTCACCTCCGGCCCACGCGTGCAGCGTTTCGAGGCGGACTTTGCGCGCTACGTCGGAGCCCGCCATGCGCTTTCGCTGACCTCCTGCACCGCTGCCCTTCACCTGGCGATGCTGGCTCATGGCATCGGTCCGGGGGATGAGGTCGTTGTGCCTTCCTTGACCTGGGGGGCGACGGCCAATGCGGTGGAGCTGGTGGGGGCGAGGCCGGTCTTCGCAGACATCGATCGCGGCAGTCTGCAGCTGACGGTGGACAGCGTGGTGCCTCGCCTGAGCGAGCGCACGCGGGCGCTGGTGCCCGTGCACTTTGCCGGCCAGGCCTGCGACGTGGAGGGCCTCGCCGCCTTGACCCGGGAGCACGGCGCCCTGCTGATCCACGACGCCGCCCATGCCGCGGGTACCGAGTACCGAGGGCGGCGAATCGGCAGCGATGGACGCACGGCCTGCTGGAGCTTCCATCCGATCAAGAACATGACGACGGGTGAGGGCGGCATGCTCACGACGGACGACGACGCCCTGGCCGAGCGCGTCCGACTGCTGCGTTTCCACGGCGTGAACCGCGACGCCTGGGTGCGTTACGGCAACCCGACCTCGCCGCGCTACGAGACCGTGCTGCCG
>Ga0114931_10002239_pt1 | contig 24614 bp, 33 predicted proteins | sample 2SBtaG_FD_89579 | JGI IMG/M metagenome (GOLD analysis project Ga0114931, IMG submission 89579) | Deep subsurface microbial communities from Kolumbo volcano to uncover new lineages of life (NeLLi) - 2SBTROV14_V59a metaG | ecosystem: Environmental > Aquatic > Marine > Volcanic | place: Kolumbo... | reverse complement strand
TGCAATCGGGCTTCGAGGTCAAAATTTGACGAACGAATAAACTCCGCAAGCGTCGAGCCACCTCGGTCTTCGATTATGAGATCGAACGCGTTGGCATTAGGGATGAGCCCATAGGCACGGGGAACCCCCTCGACGGAGAGGGTAGATAAAATATCGAATTCGTGCTTGACGGCAGCCACATCCTCTTCAGTGGCCATTCCCACGAGGAAGGATTTGATGATCACCGGTGCGTGATCGCTATCCCGCACGCCCCGGTGCACGATTCGCCTCTGGCTCCTATAGAGTTCCTCCTGGATTGTATACCCTTCGAGCATCGGCTTTTCCGGAATGAAGGTGGATAAAGACCCTGGCCTCCCTAAAAACTTTGGTAGCCTAAAGCACCGTACCTAAATAAATATTTCCCAGGGCATGAGGTCGCGAGCCCGTTGTCGATATCGACTCATCTCGCGATCAACCTCAACCCTAATTCTTCCCCTCGACAGCCTCCACTCATAATGAATTCAAATGAATTGTCGTTCGTTCCTAAATCAAGCAGACAACGATATACGATGTTTCGTAGATATGCAACGAGTCTTTGTATTCTACGAAGTCTCATAGCGAAGAACGTGAGGATAAAAATCTGAAAACCAACAACTATTCAATAGGTTAGATCGGAAAAGATGATTGGTACGCAAATTGGACTAGCGTTTAGTCCGAAAGCAAGATTTAGTCACAAAGGAATTTTTTGGAAAAAAGACAATACGTAGCACAAGCAACTATCAGAGGAAAGGACCAGAGCAATGAACCAGATTGAAATATCGTTCGCAGAACCCATGAGTGTCACTTCTGACCCCCCAAGTGATGAGCTTGAATTCCTTGCAAGGCTAAGGAAGAGAAACCAAACCGCTTTTGGAACGTTGATTGATCGCTACCATTCAAGGCTACTACAGCTCGCCAAGATGTTTGTTCCAAACGAAGCTGAGGCTGAAGAGGTTGTCCGGGAAATGGGAGTAAAGATCTTGGAAGATATTCGAAAGGATGAAGGCCAGTCATGTCTCGAGATCTTGCTTTTTCAAGTCCTCACCCAACGTAGCCAAATGCGCGAAGTACAAGAAAGTCGGAAAAAACCTTCACACGTTCATTAACCATTAAATAATTAATTTACAAAGGAGAGTCATCCCATGAAAACAGCCATTGTCATTTTTTCGGATCCCAAAAACGGTTCAGAAGAAGCGCTCGGACGGGTCTTTAACGGCTTAGCCACAGCCTATGACTTCAAACAAGCCGGCGATGAGGTTTCAATTCTCTTTCAAGGTGCTGGCACACGATGGATCGGGGAACTCACCAAGAAAGACCACCTAGCCCATGAATTGTTTGAGGCCGTGAAAGATCAGGTAGCCGGCGTGTCTTGTGGCTGTGCTGATGTCTTCGGAGGCACGGAGGAAGCTGAGAAATCTGGACTTGATCTGATCAAAGAAAACCCCGTTCCCGGAACACGGGGAATGGCAAGTCTACGGAAGTATGCAGCCAAAGGCGCAACCATTCTCACGTTTTAAACCAACCCATCTTCAGCAATCTGGAGGCGAGCGAAGGCTCGCTTCCAGATTCGGAACAGGAATGAACACAAGGATGATTCCCATGAAAATTAAGACGCCATACCATGAAGGTGAATTACAGGTGCAAGAGCGCGTTGGAGTTCTGCAGGAAGGCGCACAAAACGGCCGCGTCATTCAAGATTCCATTCTTAAAGGTGCGTTGCGTTTCATCGACCAACTACCCATGGCCGTGTTCGGCAGCGGCGACCAAGAAAAAAATGTATGGGCATCGATCTTTTTAGGAAAACCAGGCTTTATGCAGGCAGAGGACGAGCGGTTGGTGAGCTTTGACCTGACCACCATTGCACCCAATCCACACGATCCGTTCTGGAAGAATATCCAGAAAAATCCTCAAGTGGGAATGCTCGCGATTGAGCTGGCCTCACGCAGGCGTTTGCGGATCAACGGCACCATCACCCATGAATCAGATGCATTATTACAACTCCAGGTGAAAGAATCCTATCCGAATTGCCCGAAGTATATTCAAAGACGCCAGATCTCCACTCCCCTCCAGGGCGCAAATATAACATCCCGTCTATCAGCGCAGGGGGAGGTTCTAGGTTCTGAACAACGGTCGATCATCGCGAAGGCTGATACGTTCTTTGTTGCCAGTGTACACCCTGAGCGCGGGGTGGATGTCTCACATCGTGGGGGCAACCCGGGGTTTGTCACCCTCATGGATGACCGCACGCTTCGCATCCCGGATTACCCGGGGAATTCTATGTTCAATACCCTCGGCAACTTCACTGCCAATCCTCGGGCAGGACTAATTTTTCTCGACTTCGAATCTCATCGAACCCTTCAACTCACGGGTCGGCCGGAAATCCTGTACGACGTGGATGGGACGTCTGAAGAAACCGGTGGGACAAACCGACATTGGTAATTTCACATTGAGCGCTGGTTGGAGATCGGTCATGCCCAACCGTTGGATTGGTTATTTCAGGATTATTCACCATACAACCTTCCCGTTCCTAGCAATACCGGGGCATAAGAAGGTGACACCATGGACCTCGAGATTACAAGTGTTCGAGACGAAACCCCGCTGATTAAGGCTTTCGAATTACGTGCGCCGGACCGCCAAGACCTGCCACTCTTTACGGCAGGAGCGCATATCGATGTGACAGTGGTGCTCGCGGACGGCACCTCTGCCACACGATCATACTCACTGGCCGGAGATCCTGGTGACCCATCTCGCTATGAAATAGCAGTGCTGCATCTGCGTGGGAGTAAAGGCGGATCTGCCTTTATGCACACCCAATTGGGAAAAGGTCATAGGCTGGCGTGTTCGGATCCAATTAATGCCTTTCCACTTTCAAACAAAGCCCAGCACCATGTGCTCATTGCAGGTGGAATTGGGATCACGCCTCTTCGGTCCATGGCCTATGAGTTGTGTGCTAAAGGGGCGGAATTTGAAATTCATTATGCCGCTCATACTGAAGAGAACATGGCTTACGGGAAGCAGTTGGGTCAGCTCGCTGAAAACCGTCTTCATACGTACTTTAGTCAATCCGATCATCCTAACCGGATGGAACTCAGCCAAGTGATCGGAATGCCACAATCCGATCGACACGTGTACATCTGTGGCCCCAATGGGATGGTTCAATCGGCAAGAGAAACGGCTCGCCGACTCGAATGGCCACAGGAGACCGTACATGTAGAAAGTTTCGGAGCACGTTCTGAACCCACAGACAAAGAGGTGGAAGTGGAATTGCAACGTTCCGAGATGACGGTTCGAGTGCAGCCGGGAACCACGATCTTAGACGCATTGATCGAGGCAGGGGCTTTCGTCAGTTACGAATGTAAGCGGGGCGAATGCGGAACGTGCCAAACCCCTGTTCTGGAAGGGGAGCCGGTCCATCGCGATGTTTGTCTATCTGACACACAACGGAAAGAAGAGAAGTTGATGTGTCCCTGTATCTCCTGGTCGAGCACTCCACGCCTGGTTTTGGATATATAGGGCCAACAGGGTGTGAAGATGATCAGTAAGTAAGAAAAGGAGGATGTCATGAATTGTCAACGTTGTCATGGTCTGATGGTTCAGGATCGATTGTATGACCTTCAGGATTCAGATGTTCATTGTGATGTGTGGCGATGCGTGTGCTGTGGAAATTTGCTTGACACACTAATCCTATTGAACCACAGAAATTGGCTGTCTCGACATCAGCCAGAAAAAGACCTTCGATCCACACAACCACTCAGAGCAGCCTGAGGAAATACATCATTTTTTTAGAAGAGAGAGAAAGAATAAAAACAGGTGAAACAATCAACGGCTAGTCGAAAGGAAGAGAACAATGAACCGGCTTGAAATATCGTTTGCCGAACCCGCGAAGGTATTCAACTTAGGACCAGAAGCCTGGAGTTTAGTGCAGAAAACCGACGAGGCACTTGAAATCAAAGCCCCTCGGAACAGGCCGAAGGTGACATACGAAGAACTCGAGCTGATCGAGTCCCTCCGGGCGGTAGAGGAGATCGCATTTGCCACCTTGATCGAGCAATATCAGGGTCGGCTCCTTCGATTCGCGCAGAGTTTTGTTCCCAGTCAAGCCGTCGCGGAAGAAGTCGTGCAAGAAACCTGGATGGCAGTTCTGGAAGGAATTCATCGGTTTGAAGGACGGTCGTCACTGAAAACTTGGATATTCCGGATTCTTCAGAATCTTGCGAAGACAAAAGGGAAGCGAGAACAGCGGTATATGTCATTTTCCGATGTCGGTAGTTCAACCGAACAAGAAGAGGATAGCGCGATGGAATCAAAAGCGTTTCACACATCTGGCCATTTAACCGGTCACTGGGTCATTCCACCGACTACCTGGGATGAGAACACGCCTGAACGATTGCTGGTATCAAAACAAAGTCTGGACCAGATTGAGAAAACTATCCAAGCACTTCCCTCTAACCAGCAGCAGGTCATCGTTCTTCGCGATATCGAAGGCGTCGATTCGGAAGAAATTTGTCAAATTTTGAATATTACCCCAACCAACCAACGAGTGCTCTTGCACCGAGCCCGGTTGAAAGTTCGACAGGCGCTTCACCCATACCTTCAAGGTTCCTCGCTAAAGACGGTCGCTCCTTCGGTATGGCCTGCTTTGGTGTCGAACGAATAACACGTTCACAAATAATGAAACTTTTGGTTTTATTTTTTATCGAAACGTATTTCCCATATAAAAAATACGATGTAACAAAACCTTTCCTTAAACCACTAATGTGTAAAGTTTGAAAATTATTGTACGAAAAGAAAAATTTTCACCATCAACTGAGGTGTCTACTCTTGCAACATCATAATTGGGTCGCACGCGGGAACTAGGATTGCCAGCAGTCTCAGAGCACCCTCACGAGTCTGAAGGAACCTGGCAGGAAACAAGAGAGGGTTGGATAAAGGAGAAACATCATGCGTCTACCATCATTAATCCGACCGTTACCAACTTTATTTGGGATAGTCGGAGGCCTCATTCTCATTTTAGGCATACTGTCGACTCCCTCCATCGCAGAGAAGAAAGGAGACCGAGTCTATACGTTTAATGACGAAGACGAACTGCTTCAACCCTTGGATTGGGACGTACCCTCGAATTGGCGGGAATGGGTTTATGTTGGGACGCCCCTTACCCCAAATGAATTGAATAATGGGAAAGCCTCATTTCCTGAATTTCATTCTGTGTACATTCACCCAGATCATTTCAAGGTATGGAAAAAGACCGGAGCCCTTCCTGACGGCACCATCATGATAAAAGAAATGACAAGTGTTGGCTACAAGCAAGCTGTGAGTGGACAAGGCTATTTTATGGGAGAGTATTTAGGATTAGAAGCCACGATTAAGGATTCGAAGCGGTTTAAAGATGAGCCAGGATTTTGGGCCTACTTCAGTTGGACACGAGAGGGGGAGCCACGGGCGAAGACGACGAAAGCCGAGCCGGCTGGCAAGTGTAACATCTGCCACCAGTCGTTTGCCAAGGATGATTGGGTCTTTACCCAATATTACCCTGTCCTCCGAGCAGCCAAACCAGGTCGTAAATAATGGAGATAAAACGTTGTTCGTCTCTTATCATCTGGTCATTTTCAAAAACAAAACTGTACATTCGCTCATTCACGGAGGTAGCAAGATGAAGATCACCCTATCAGCAATATGCTCCATTTTCGTTCTTATGGCAGGCTTGGCATGGGCAGAACATCCTGGTATTGCCACCACTCATCGTGACGCCATTCAGAAAGCCATGTTGACACATATCGAGGAAGTTACCGAACACAATGCGAACGGCCTGTATCCAGTGTTCGATCCTGATGCGAAGACCGTGGTTCAGTTGAAGCTCAAAGAATTTCACGACAGTGTGGAAATCATGGGGAGAAAGACTCCCTATTTTGTGAGTTGTGCCGACTTCACCGCTGAGGACGGCACGCTTTATGACCTGGACTTCCTCGTTTCGCGAAAATATGCAGTCGTGGGAACTCTGGTACATTCGAAAAACGGGCAGAAGATAAGCTATGAGATTCAATAAAAAGCGATAAGTTGTTGACCTCAACCTTCTCAAACATCCTAAAGCAGTTGAAGGCTCGGCTCACAACGCGGGACATGTAGCTTACGTGGCACAGTTTTATCACCCCCACTAACCAATGGAGGATTCCACAATGTCCAAACAAACATTACATTCCAATCCTGTGGCTGCTCGGCTGTTTGTGCTATGTGCGACAATAGTGAGTATGGGACTACTCAGCACACCCAATCTCATCCATGCTGAAGAGACAAAGTCACTGTTTGATCGGTTAGGGGGAATAAACCCGATTACGGCCGTGGTTGATGAATTCGCCAATCGGCTCGTGGCCGATTCGCGAATCAACGGACGGTTCGCAACGACTGACGTGAAGAGGTTTAAAATGCTGAACACGGAATTAGTCTGCCAGTCCACTGGCGGTCCGTGTAAATATTCAGGTCGGGCTATGAAGGATACTCACAACGGAATGCGAATTTCTAATGCAGAATTTGATATCGTAACAGGGCATCTGGCTGCCACCTTGAAAAGGTTCAAGGTGCCTAAACAGGAGAGCAAAGAACTCTTGGGAATAATCGGCTCGTTGAAGAAGGATATCGTAGAAGGGTCGTAAGCTCAGTCCTCCTAATTGCGCATCTATCGAGAATGTTGGAGTGGGCGGCGAGTTGGTCGCCGCGCAACGAGACTTAGTTAATCCTTGTAGGCAGGAAGGGAACTGGACCATGAGTTTCAGGATAAGTTTTTTGGCCAAATCGACAAAGACTCTCCAAAATTTTGGCAACCGGTTCTTCCTGTCCATGATTATCTCATATAGCCTGCTCTCTTTCCTTACTATAGTGGCCTTTGCTGGTAATACCTCTGAGAAGGCCGAGAAAACTGCTGATTCACCCTCAGGCATTTCTAATAACGAAGGTCTTCAATCCCATTGGGATTATATGGGCATCGAAGGACCGGAACATTGGGGAATGCTCACCGAAAAATACATGACGTGCGAAACCGGTGAACGCCAATCTCCAATCAACATCACCATGCCCCATCACGGAGAGCACCGACAGAAGCTAGTCTTCCATTACCAAACCTCACAACTCCATGAAATGAATAATGGCCATACCATTCAGGTTTCGCATGGCTCAGGATGCCGCGTGGACCTCAATGACCGAAAATACCAGCTCCGCCAATTCCACTTTCATACGCCAAGCGAACACCATATCGAAGGAAAAGCCTTTCCCATGGAAATGCATCTGGTCCATCAGGATGAAACTGGGCATGTGTTAGTGTTAGCCGTCATGATGGCAACCGATGCCCCTCAACCGGTCCTCAGCAAACTCTGGAAATGGCTTCCTGAACAATTAGGTCAGGAGGTCTCCATTCCGCTAGAAGTGAAGCTGACTGATATTCTCCCTACAAACACCTCTCACTACGCCTATTCAGGTTCACTCACCACCCCACCCTGCAGCGAGGGCGTCCAATGGATCATCCTCAAAGAACCCATGCACGCCACCCAACAAGATGTCGATCAATTCGTCCAAATCATCGGGCTGAACGCCCGCCCCATTCAGACCCGCGAGGGCCGCCATATCGACGAAGATTAGGGTGTTTCCAAGTCATAACGTCCTGGATATGGTCCCACTCAAATATTTCGTGTGAATCATTCAAAAACGTTAGTAAACCGGAAAACCATCTTAACGGGATTGAGAATTTTTGGGACCAGGCCAAACGTACATTGCGAAAATACATCAGCCCGACCTCTTAATTCCCTTTTTTTTTAATTCGTGGGTGGAGAGTAGTCGGCTTGACCGCGAGAAATTCATCTGTAACCTCCCTGCCCCCACATTCCAGTCGCTTCGCAGAGCCAACAAAAGGTCCTCACGCTCCCCACCATATAGAGGTGTCCGATAGGGTTGCCTGCAGAGTCGTTCTGACCCCTAGAAGTCGCTAACTGAAGACCTCCCCTCCATCCTTCTCCTCCTTATGATTGATAGCTGCTGCTGCGGACGGCTGGCAGACGTTCGTGGCACGCCATCCATTAACTCGCATAAAGGAGTCCTTTGTCCTTCAATGTAAACGCTTAAGATTTACGAAAAGTCGTAAGTGTGGAACGACTCTTCGTACACTACGAAATTTCACGAACAGGAATGTAGCTAAAATATGGATGAAGGGAAATAATTCAACAAGTTAAGCCAACACCATGGTTTGGCACGCCAATTGGATAGAGAGTCAATGTAAGAAGATAACGTTCAACGACAAACCAGGTTCCGAAAGAAAGAGATTGAGTGTCCTTCGAATTAACCGAAAAACGATCCGAATAGTGAAAATGATCTATCTTTCGAATGTATTCCAAATTTTTTCAAAGATTAAAAAATACGCTGTAACAAAAATCCTCTTTGAGATACTAACATGGAAAGTATACAGATCGGTATACTAAAACCAAAAACTTTACAATCAACAGGAGGTTCATCATGAAAGTTTTACACACATTGTTACCAGCAGTTGCCTTATTGGTGTCCGTGGTGGCCACACCGGTCTTTGGACAGGATGTCACTCACAACACACCAGGGATTAGCGGATACGACCCTGTGTCGTACTTCACCGAAGGTACCCCCCAACGCGGGAGCGGGTATCACGTGGCCGACTACAAGGGCGTGACCTATGTCTTTACCAGTGAAGAACACAAAGACTTGTTTGAAGCCAACCCGAGCAAGTATGCCCCCGCCTATGGTGGGTGGTGTGCCTATGGTGTGGCGGTCGGAAAGAAGTTTGTGACCGACCCTACAGTCTGGAAGATCGTCAAAGGCACACTCTATCTGAACTTGGACCGGGACATTCAGAGCAAATGGAATAAAGATATCCTCGGCTACATCAAAACGGCCGACGCCAATTGGAAAGAAATCAAAGATAAGGCGCCAGCTGATTTGTAAATGAAAAAGGGGAGGCCCGCGGGCCTTCAGCCCGCGGACTTGTTCCTAACAACTATTACCTGTCAACGACAAGGAGATATTCATCATGATTAGCAGTAAAAATATCACAATCGCATTTGGTTTCGTATTTGTTCTTGTGGGTGTACTTGGGTTTATCCCTAACCCCCTGGTCTCAGGGAATGGCATCTTCGAAGTAAACGCCATGCACAATCTGGTGCACCTCCTCACCGGGGCGGCGTTTCTGTTCGGAGGGTTAGTTCTGGAAGGTAAAGAAGCCCTGACACTTAAGGTCGTCACGGGCGCCTATTTCGGTGTCGCGGTTCTAGGGTTTTTAACCAGCGGCAACACGCTGTTGGGTTTAGTCCACATTAACGAGGCCGATCGCTGGCTTCACCTGGGTCTGGCTATCGCCATGTTGGCGGCAGCGTTCGTTGCAACAAGGCCGAAGTCCCAATTGGCATAAATTGATGGAGCCAGATGGGAATCAGCTAAATTTTTGATTTCTACTCAGTCGTCATGTGGTGACGATTGAGAATGTTCACCAAACGTAAAACTCATAAGGAGCAAACATCATGAAAACGATTACACAATCTTTAGCGTATTTAACGTTAGCAAGCGCAGTGCTCGTGGGATGCATGAGCACAACAAACCCCGCGACAGCCAAGTATGACGGGGAGAAGACAGCAATGATGAAAAAAGAAGTGGCGATGAAAAACGAGGCCATGAAGAAAGAGCCACAACTTAATGACCTGCAAATCGCGCATATCGCCTACACGGCCGGTGCCATCGATATTCGCTATGCCCATCTGGCCTTGGCACTCTCGGACAATCCGGAGGTGCAAAAATTCGCAGAGTTAATGGTTCGGGACCATACGGCGGTCAATAACAAAGCTCTGGCCCTGGTCAAGAAACTGCAAATCACGCCAGAAGATAATCCGACCAGTCAGCAATTGAATCAGCAAGCAGAGCAAATCAGAGAAGAACTCTCGCAACTCAGAGGAGAGGATTTTGCCAAACGCTACGCTGCTAATGAACTGGGGTATCACAAAACCGTCAACAATGTGGTGGAGAACACGTTCATCCCAACGGCCCAAAATCCTGAGCTCAAAGCCCTGCTCAATGCAGCCTTGCAAACGTTCAAGGTACACCAAGGGCATGCGGCAGAGATGAACCAAAAGGTGATGGGATCGTAAGGAAAGGGAAATGCTCATGTTGCGAACATTCATGACCCTCGTGCTCATGCTCACCCCCCACTGGGAGGTCGCTTCCTCGGCTCTGCCGGGCGCGGCCTCCCAGCCCCGCCATCATGTGGTGGAAATTCAGGCGTTTCAATTTCAACCACAACGAACGGTCGTTTTACCAGGGGATACCATTCAGTGGATCAACCGCGACATCGTTCCACATACGGTGACGGCAAACGGAGGCACCTGGGAATCCCAAACCCTAGGAGAGGGGCAGTCATGGGAAGTGATTGTAGAAAACAACGGCGTGTATTCCTACTTTTGCGAATTTCATCCAAACATGACTGGTGTATTGGCCGCTCACTAACAAGAAGGATTCACTCGAAGAACTTAAAGAGGAGAAAAGGGGATTGAGTTATGAAAACGACTACTCTAAAGAATGAGCAATTTGAAGCCATTCCAACTAGCCTAACGACACCGGTTCGTCTCGGGCCATATGAGCTGCCGAACCGTATCGTCATGGCACCATTGACTCGTAACCGAGCTGGTGTAGGGAATGTTCCTCAGGCCATGAATGTTGCATATTACGCCCAACGTGCATCGGCCGGACTCATCATCACGGAAGCCACTCAAGTCTCGCCACAAGGTGTTGGGTATCCAAACGCTCCGGGTATCCATACTCCTGCGCAAATACGAGGTTGGAAGAAGGTTACGGATGCCTTGCACAAACGACGTGGGCGTATCTTTCTTCAACTCTGGCATGTAGGGCGGATTTCTCACCCTTCACTTCAACCTAACGGTGCTCTTCCCGTGGCACCTTCGGCGATCAGACCGGAGGGAGAGGCGTACACCTATCAAGGGCTTCAGCCATTTGTGACGCCGCGCGCGCTCGAGACGGGAGAGATTGCCGGTGTCATCGAACAATACCGGGAAGCCGCACAGAACGCACTTCAAGCTGGGTTTGACGGGGTGGAAATTCATTCGGCCAATGGCTACCTATTGGATCAATTCCTCCGTGATGGTACGAATTATCGCACTGATGCCTATGGCGGCTCCGTCCAGAACAGGGCTCGGCTCCTACTCGAAGTCACCGAAGCGGTGACCAACGTATGGGGAGCCGACCGAGTGGGTGTACGCATCTCTCCCGTGCATACCTTTAACGACATGTATGACTCGCATCCACACCTGACGTTTGGCTATGTGGCCAAACAGTTGAACCGGTTTGGGTTGGCATACCTGCAAGTTGTCGAGAGTCGATATGGTGACGGAGCCTATCCGGTCAAGTCAGTCCAGGCATTCGATGATCGAATGCTGCGTGACGCCTTTCAGGGAACCTATATGGCAAACGCGGGCTATGATCGAGACCGTGCACTTGTCGCACTCCGGGCTAATGACGCAGATCTCATCGCCTTTGGGGCACTGTTTATTGCCAATCCAGACTTGCCGTTGCGGTTGGCATGGAATGCACCCCTGAACGTACCGGATGTCTCAACCTTCTATGGGAAAGATGAGAAGGGCTACACGGACTACCCATTTTTGAATTCCGAAATATCCACAAAATTTTTATCTGTGGTGGCCTAAGAAAGGCACTTCTTTAATATCGTTTACATTAATCAAAACAAGGAGCCATTCATCATGACAACGAAAACCATAACCACATCGAAACGAAAGAAAGTTTCCACGGCTAGGGCCGTCGATTTGGCACCCTGGCCGGAATGGGGTGCCCGTTTAGAAAAAGTCTTTGGCCAAGCCGTAGAAAAATACCTGGCAGGAAAACGTGGACCAGAGGCCTTGTTCGCTCCTGAACACGCGACGTTTCTTGGCTCGCTCGGCAGTACTCCTCAAGAGCTCTATGATTTTGTGGAAGACTGGTGTGAGTTGGGTGAACCTTCATTTGGAATGGCCCTTCGCATCACCGAGGTGCGCGCAGAATATTTTTTCCTCGAGCAGTACTTGGAACGATCCTCAGACGTCATCGGGCCTGATTCCATGCCATCTGGAAACGCCACATTAGGTGGATTCGTCTGGCTTCCACGAATCATCGCAAAAGCCAGGGCGAAATTACGAGGAGAGATGCCCGTAGATATGATGTTCGGATGTCAAAATGATCGTACTTTTTTAAAGAGGGTAGGAATTGATCCGGCTCGGTTTCTTCGAGTCGTGTGGAGTGCCGGCAAGAATGATGAAGAAATCCTCGAATATGTGAAAATTTCGGCTGAATAAAAGGAGGAAGACTTATGAGTACCACAACGACAAAGGTAAATGAGTATGACGCGATCGCCCAGGTCGTTCAGCACTACATTAATGGCGCCAAATCCGGCAAAGGCGATGATATGAAACCGGCATTCCACGAAGACGCGACGATCTTCGGATATGTGGGTAACGATTTGTTCGCCGGCCCCATCCAACAGCTCTTTGCCTGGAATGACCAGAATGGGCCAGCAACGGGACTCCAAGCACGGATCGCCAGCATCGACCTGATCGACACCGTCGCCACCGTACGGTTGGAACTCGAGAACTGGACCGGGCACCGATTTACCGATTTATTCACCCTCCTCAAAGTCAACGGTGAATGGAAGATCATGAATAAAGTTTTCCATCTACATCCCGCGAACGGCGCGAGTGAAGCGGCCTGAGGAAGGAGATTAAAACATGTTCGAATCATTTAAAAACAAACGAGTCGTCATCATCGGTGCGAGTTCTGGAATCGGCTTGGCAACAGCGGAATTGTTAAGTAAAGCGGGTGCCGAACTGATTCTTGCGAATCGCCACGTCGCCCAGTTAAAGGAGCGCGCTCAAGACCTTCCCGGCGAACCCAGCCTCCATCGCGTAGACGTGACGGTGGAAGAGGAGGTCAAGGAGTTCTTTGAACACCTTGGGGAGTTTGATCATCTGGTGGTGCCGGCAGCCGGAGCTGTCCTCGGCACACTAGCCGACTCGCCGACGGAGAAGACCCGTGCGTTGATGGACTCCAAGTTCTGGGGCCAATATTGGACTGTTAAATATGGCACGCGCCACATGGCGAAAGACGGGTCCATCACTTTGTTCTCTAGCACCGTGACGCAAAAACCCATACCGGGCACAACGGCATATGCGGCCGTCGGCTCAGCCATCGAAGCAGCCAGTCGGATTTGGGCGTTGGAATATGCACCCATTCGCATCAATACTATCGTCCCCGGAATCATCGATACACCTATCTGGGAAGGCATGTTGGGAAAGGAGGGTGCGGCCGTGCAGCTCGAGCAGACCGCCAATCTGTTACCTGTGAAACGGGTGGGCATGCCGATTGATGTCGCCAAAACGGTAGCGTTTCTCATCGATAATACTTTCATCAACGGAACAACCATTGTGGTCGATGGCGGTCACCGCTTGGTGTAACGGAGAGAGATAATGGAACCACTTGCCCTCTTTATGACGCAATTCCTCTGGTTTTTCGTCGTCTGGTCGGTGTTGGCCTACTTCGTGGTCTTGCCGTGGTCGCTCGAGCTTGCTGCAGACACGCGACTGTGTTTTTGGATCGCCCCACAGATGTTCCGCGCACTTGGTCTGGGCCTGCTTGTCCCAAATCTCTCGCCTGGAATCTTGCAAGAGTTCGCCATCCCTACCGCGGCCGTGGATTTCTTCACAGCCATCCTGGCACTACTAGCGTTCGTGGGGCTCTTACGTGGTTGGCGGCTGGCTCGACTTCTGACTTGGGCCTGCACGCTCCTTGGATTGGGTGATCTATTAATCGCGTTTTCCATTGCGCCATTCATCGGCGTCGCCGATCACCTCGCTGCCCAGTGGTACATCCCGGCATTCGTGGGGCCGTTCATGATTGTGGCCCACGTGGGGTGTCTTGCGGCCTTGCTAACGGAAAAAGCTTCAAAACCTAATCATATGATCGATTGGAAAAACCAAAGGGGGGAAGACCATCATGAGCACCGTGACCTTACAAGCAACTACCAAACCGTCCGCCGTTAACGCGTCCGAGTCCTTTCATAACACCTGGCCATACAAGGCCCGGTATTCCAACGCCCCGGGCTTTGCCATGCATTATATTGATGAGGGGAAGGGTGAGACCCTGCTCTTTTTACATGGAGAGCCGACCTGGGGCTATTTGTTCCGCCACCAGATCGCGGACCTGAAGGATACCTATCGCGTGATCGTCCCTGACCATATGGGCTTTGGCAAAAGCGAAACGCCAGATCACCGCACCTACTTCCTGCAAGACCATATCGACAATCTTGAAACCTTCGTGCTGGATTTAAATCTAACGGACATCACGCTGATCATGCATGACTTCGGCGGCCCCGCGGGAATGGGCCTGGCCATCCGCCACCCCAACCGCATCAAACGGATCATCAGCGTCAACGGCCCTACTCCATTAGGACAAGTTGATCTGATAGAGCGAGTCACGGCCAATGTCGCGGTCTCCCCTTGGTTCCAGTGGATTCTGAAAGCCGAAGACGAAGGCACACTTGAAAAAATTCTGAGCGAAAGCCATTACAATATATTGAGCACGCTCAAGCTCAATGGCTTTGTCGACAATTCGATCATCACCGATACCTGGTTGGAGGCCTATCGCGCGCCCTTCCCAAGCCCGGCATATGCGTTAGGTGCCATCGGTTGGGCCAAAGGCTATGCCACAGGACAGCATCAGTTCGAAATGCCATCGGATGAGGTCAAAGAAACCCCGTGAGCAAACCGGCATTGGCCATCTGGGGCAAGCAAGACCGCACCTTGCACGGCGAGCATTTCCTCCCCTTATTCCGCTCGGCGTTTCCCAACGGCATCGTGCACGAAATTGACCAGGCCGGGCATTACAGCCCCGAGGACGCACCGGAGGAGATCGCAAGACGAATTGAGCAGTTCATCTTGGCAAGCTGATCTAACAACGGACTGGATGATGATAAGAAATTAAGACAAATGAAATCTATCATGAACTTTATGAAGACGATGTTGATCATGCTAGTCCATTGACAGGTTTGGTAATGTCTACACTCTTGCATATCGACGTCAGCGCGCGCATTAATCGTTCGATCAGTCGAGAGCTTTCGGCGAAGTTCATCGAGACCTGGATGAATGTGCACCCTGACGATACCATAATCCGGCGGGACATCGGGCAACATCCTCCAGGCTTCGTGACGGAAGAGTGGATCGCGGCCGCCTTCACGCCGAAAGAAAAACAAACGCGCGAACACCACACTACTCTTGCCGAATCAGATGAATTAATCGCAGAACTTGCAGCCGCGGATATCGTTGTCCTCGGCACTCCTATGTATAACTACGGCATGCCTGCTGCATTGAAAGCCTGGGTGGACCGGGTGATACGGGTGAACGAAACCTTTTCGTTCGATCTTGCACGAGGGGATTGGCCTCTTGAACCTATTCTGACGGATAAAATCTTGATCGGGTTGACCTCCAGTGGAGAGTTTGGCTTCAGCCCCGGGGGTGTGCGTGCGCATATGAACTTTCTCCACGGCCATATCGAAGCGGTGGCGCATTACCTTGGCTTAGCGGAACGCCATTTCATTCATGTGGAGTATCAAGAATTTCAGGACGAACGGCATAGAAGGTCACGGGAAGATGCCGTAGTGAATACGATCGCACTTGCAAAAACTTTGGCGCGTTCATTTACGACAGGGGACAATAAGGCCTGATACCAATACGCTGCTGGGCATTTAAGGAGGTGAAACACATGAAATCCATGATGAATTTCATAAAGACCATGCTGATCATGCCAATCCAATGGCAGATCTGGTTAGGAATACTCGTGACGGCCAACATTGTCATTCCTATATTTTTCATCCACACCCTGGAGGCTCAGGTCGTCATGGCAACAGGGATTTTCGGCCTCGGGATCATGGCAGTCATTTTCAGCATGAAGGGCTTCGTCCGATTGATGGGGATCGGCCATATCGGTTGGCTGCCCATGGTGTTCTGGCTGGGAACGAAGTTAGAGCACGCCCAGGCTGACAGCACCTTTGGGTATTGGTTGCTGGCCGTAATTGTCTTGGACAGTCTGTCATTGGTTATCGACACCGCAGACGTCCTTCGATATGTCAAAGGCGAGCGCCGACCCTTTCTCGCGCTCAACGCCTAAAAGTTGAATGAACCTGTGAGTTGAAACAAAAGAAGGAGTGGAATAGTGATAGAGGCTAATATTTTTGTTGACCAAATTATGACCTTTCTCTCTCCCTAACAGCGCATCAAGGAAGCAAGATTCTTTGGCTGAGGGAGAAGACCATAGGTAAATGGCTTAATCCGACGATTTTCTTTCGATGTAAGCAAGGTTACTTTAATCATCATAAAACCCATTTACAGGGAGGCTTACCATGAATACAAACGTCCTCATCACAGGCGCATCGACCGGATTTGGCCGCGACACTGCAGAAACGCTCGCTCGGGCTGGGAACAACGTGTTTGCCTCGATGCGAGATCCTCATTCCAAGAACCGTGAGCATGCCGAAGCACTCCGAGGCCAAGACATTGAAGTGATCGAACTTGATGTTACTAACTCCCAATCGGTCAATCGTGCTGTCGCCTCAGTGATAGCGAAGGTCGGTCGCATCGATGTCTTGATTAACAATGCCGGCGTCGCATCCGCTGGTGTGTCGGAAGCCTTCACGCCGGAACAGGTGACTGCACTGTTCGACGTGAATGTGATCGGCCTTCATCGAGTGACTCGTGCGGTCCTGCCACACTTCCGTCATCACAATGATGGGCTGGTCATCAACATCGGTTCCGTCGTCGGCCGTGTGACCCTCCCCTTCTTTGGCGTGTATGGCGCAAGCAAGTTTGCCGTCGAAGCGCTGACGGAAACCTACCGGTACGAGCTCTCACAGCTTGGCATTGATGTGGTGTTGGTCCAGCCCAGTGCCTATCCCACACAGATGTATGCCAGTGCGAGCCAGCCGGAAGATGCCAGACGGGTCACAGAATACGGGGATGTCGGAAAAATTCCTGCGGCTATGTTCGAAACGTTCAACACCATGTTTTCAGGGCCTGACGCCCCCGTCCCCCATGATATTGCGGAAGCTGTGGCCAAACTCATCGCCACACCCAAGGGCGAGCGACCTGCGCGCACCGTCGTGGGCGCCAGCTTTGGTGCTGATGTCATCAATAACGCGGCAGAACCGGTTCAGGCGGCCACAGTCCAGTCACTTGGACTCGGCCATCTTGCGACAGTCCCAAGCCAATATGCGAAAAGTGCATGATCCTACTCGCTGGGCCGCGGACCCATCACGGCCCGGCGCATTTTGAACGTTCACCCTCAAACGAGAGAGAACACCATGACCACTCCAGCTCAAATTGTTCAAAAGTTCTATACCGCACTCAGCACCGGCGACATCCCGACCATTTTGACTATCCTTCATCCCGACCTGAATTGGACGGAGGCTGAGAAGTTTCCCTACTACGGTGGAACCTGGAACAGTCCCCAAGCCGTTATCGAGAATTTATTGGTTCCGTTGGGTCGAGAATGGGAGGATTTTTCAGCCAAACCCAAGGATTTTATTGCTCAAGACGATCGCGTTGTTGCCCTCGGGACGTACTCGGGAACGTATAAGGAGACAGGGCATTCTATGGCCGCACCCTTTGCCCATGTGTGGAAAGCCCGTGATGGACGGCTCTCGCATTTTTCTCAATACACGGACACAGCAAAGATCCTCCAGGCCCTTCAACCTTAAGATGACCAGATTATTTTTATGAACACATAACCCCTAAATTAAACAGGAGAAATAACATGGAATTTCCACTACATGATGAAACGACAGCTCCAGAAGCAGCTCGCGAAGCACTGGCTACGACGAAAAAGAATTTCGGGATGATCCCTAATCTCGAAAAGGTAATGGCCTCGGCCCCTCCCCTTTTGTCTGGGTATAGCGCCTTATGGGACCTCTTCGATCAAACCACGCTTTCCCCAATTGAACACCAAGTCGTGTATCTAACCGCGAACTATGAAAATGAATGCGACTATTGCGTCCCATGGCACAGCCTCCTTGCAAGAAAGGTCGGAATGGATGCCAAGTCGATCGAGGCCCTTCGAGCAGGGGCGCCCCTGCCGGATCACAAAACGACGCGTTACGGACGTTTGCCAGAAGCTTGGTTGTTAATCGCGGCAAGGTATCTCAGGCAGAACTCAACGCATTCTTCGAAGCAGGATACACCGAGGTGCAGGCCATAAAAGTGGTTCTTGGTCTGGCTGTGAAAGTTATGAGTAATTACACAAACTCGATAGCCGGAACGCCCCTTGATCCTGAAGTTGAAAAACTTCGGTGGGAAAAACCCAGGATTGCCATGCGGGCAGCCTAAAAACGGGAATCTGAAAATATCTATTTAAACAAACAAGATAATGATTCAAAAGATGGGAATATTGGGTTTTCAATTTTCTAACACGGAATTTTTTTCAAAACTTATATTTGAAAATTTTCCCCAAAAAGCAACGGTGTACCCTTGCCTGGATAACCAGTAACACTAATCCCAAACACCAAAGGAGGCTGCCATGTTCCACTTATTCAGTATTGTGGCACTAATAGGATTATTCTTAGTTGGGTATGATCAGGTAGCCGAAGGAACCACTGCAATAGTCCACGCGGAAAAAACGCCATCCTCATCATCGCATCACCCAACACTTCATAAATCAATCAAAATTGATGGCCTTGATATTTTTTATCGAGAGGCAGGACCCAAAGGTGCTCCCACTATTCTGTTGCTCCATGGCTTTCCGACTTCTTCGCATATGTTCCGCAATTTGATTCCGCAGTTGTCGGATCGATTTCACCTAGTCGCACCGGACTATCCGGGATATGGCAACAGTTCTATGCCCAAGGTTAATGAATTTGACTACAGCTTCGACAACCTCGCGAAGGTGATGGAACATTTCATTCAAATGGTCGGCTTAAAGAAGTACAGCCTGTATCTGATGGATTATGGTGCCCCCGTGGGGTTTCGTCTTGCTGTGAGCCATCCGGAACGAGTTCAGACACTCATCATCCAGAATGGTAACGCCTACATCGAAGGAATCGACAACAATTTCTGGGAACCGATTAAGGAATATTGGAAAGATCGGAAAGCTATTAACAAAGGCCTCGACAACGCGTTTTGGAAGAACGTCAAGACCGCGTACAAACAACCAAACATGTCAAATGAGGATGCGCTCCGCTTCCTAGTGACCCTGGGCGCGACGCAATGGCAGTACACCAACGGCGTTCGTAACAAGGAAATGATTAGCCCCGACAACTGGCACGTCACCCAGCGACTACTCGATCGATCCGGAAATGAAGCGATTCAACTTGAATTGTTCTATAGCTACGGCTCAAATCCACCGTTGTATCCCAAATGGCAAGCATATCTTCGAGAGCATCAACCACCCACGTTGATTGTGTGGGGCAAGAACGATGAGATCTTTCCTGCTGAAGGCGCACATCCGTACAAACGCGATTTAAAAGATCTGGAGTTTCATTTATTAGACACAGGACACTTTTCCTTGGAAGAAGATGGCAGGGTGATTGCTGAGCACATTCGCCGCTTTCTTGGGAAACGTTGAGATCAGGCCTTAACTGATACAAAAATTAAAGGAATAGTGTTTTCCCCGCAGCCTGCTGCAAGAAGTGAAGGAGGGCTCTATGCCAGAGTAAACAATAAGCATTCCTGCAGTGCGACCGATGTGGCGAAGAAAAATGACGCTCAAAGACATCAATTGCCGGTAAGGTTGTCTTTCGAGCCCAAATAGCTGAGTTCACTGTTGTTTTCGAACGCTCGCGCCCAACTCAGAGACGCGAGAGTTCGAAGCTTTGGGTTCTAGTGAGCCTCAGAGCTAGGGGAAAGGTGTTGGACCGGAAAAGGTGTCTTTAGTGCCTCGACGAGATAGCCTCTCAAAATGTGTCATTGAAAAGCTTTTTGCAAATGGAAAAAGAAGGGTTGACAGTTCATTTAATTGTATATACAATTAATTAAAACAGTGTGGAATAGAGATGAGTACATCAACAACAAAATCACCAGAAGACATTATCTTTGAACAGTGCTTGGCCGGAAGACTCCGTATCCTCAATCGAGTGGTCACGAACCTGTATGATGAAGCCCTGCGCCCCCTCGGTGTCAAAACCAGTCAACTCAATATTTTGGTTGCCGCCGGTAAGCTCGGCTTAGCCAGACCGGCGGATATTTGTGAACGGTTGCAACTAGATACATCCACGCTCAGTCGGAACGTCGAACGCATGAAGACCAAAGGGTGGTTTGAAGTCGTGGGAGACGTGGACGGTCGAGCGCAGCCTTTTCGTTTGACGACCAAAGGGCACAAATTGGTGGAGAAAGCCAAGCCCAGATGGGATGAGGCTCAGAAAAAGGTGAGAAAGCTTTTAGGGAACGATATTGTCCAAACTATCGTCGATGCAGTTGGAGGGCTCCAAGCCGCTGACGTTAGGTAGTCTTTTTTTAGCCATTTAGTTGCATATACAAGTAAGTAAGGAGGGGTTATGAAATTCTCAATGTTACCAATTCTCTTATTGATTCAATTGATGGCGATCTATCGAGCGACCAAGAGCACAGAGGCCTCTGGGAACATTACCTCCCAACAGAGAAACCTGGTCAATACCATCTTGGTTGGGCTCGGCGTCTGGGCAGTCATGAGCTCCTATTTTGGTCTGAGTGGGATGTATCAGACAGAGGCTTTTCTGCTTTCCTTACCTGGGTTTTGGATAACCCAGGTTCCCATTCTTATTGTGATGATCCCTTGGATGCTGTCAAAGACCCTCAGACAGGCTACGGATAGCATTATCGATCACACTCCCCTCTCTCTCATTATGGCCTTTGAAGGGTTACGGGTGTTCGCCCTGGGTGGCATCATCAAAGGATACAAGGGAGAATTTTCTCCCTTATTTGCCAAGGCCATTGGCATCCCCGATTTCTTCATCGGGGTTCTGGCGCTGACCGGTGCCTATCTTATTTACAAAGGGGTATGGGGAAACCGTGCCGCTATCACTGTCAACCTCCTGGGATTTTTTGTCATCATTCCCTTTGGGATGGGGTTGATCAACTTAGGCCTTCAAGGCCCCCTGCATTACATCCATGAGATCCCTAGCACCGCGACAATTTTTGATTTTCCCATGGCCTTGGCACCGACGGTTGTCGTTCCGATTTTCGTCATGGTAAATCTGTTTGTGGCGATACGCCTGATTCAAAAAGAAAAGTTAGGTGAGAACAGAACAATCGAAACGGTCCCAGCGGTTTTGTCAATTCAATGAAAAATTGATCCTAAAACAGAGCAGCTGATACGGAACCAGTCGTTCAACTTTGTTAAGGTAGAATCGGAGAATATGTTATGGAGACCAATCGCGGTAGCACGATAATCAAGCAGAGTCCTCTATTGAATACCAAAACTGTATGGTTAGAAAAAGAAGCGCTCAACGTCCGCTTTGCCGAGCTGGGCAACCCTACCGATCAACCGGTGGTATTACTACATGGCGTACCCGAGAATCTGCAGTGCTGGTACGCAGTGGCACCCTGTCTGGCAGAGAAGTATCATGTGCTGGCGCTCGACTGGCCTGGATTTGGTGGGAGCGATCCATTGCGTTCATCAGAACACTACACGTCACGTCGCTTTGCGGAGGTGATTATCGACTTCATGGATACGCTTCACATTCCTCAAGCGAATTTAGTGGCCACAGACATTGCTCTCCTTCCTGCGTTACTAGTCGGCCTAGAGCACTCAGACCGCGTCGTTAAGATGGTTGTAATGGATGGGATTCCGATTCCACGGCCTCAGTACTCCTCCTGGGAACTGAAGAGTTTTGCCAAAAAAGGCTCGATACGTGGCAAGGTCCTCGTTCAATGGTTTCCACGTCTTTCGGCCCAGATCGCGTACATGAAAGGATTTTATCGAAGGCATACTATTCCAGATGAGGTGCGGCAAGAGTTTTTGTCCGATGGGATGAAAAGGAGCAATCAAGAGGCATTTCTGTCGTACTTCCAAAACTTTCATAAGAGCCAGGAATACTTTGAGCCGCGAGCCCACGAAGTTCAAACTCCCGTGCTAGTGGTGTGGGGGAAGCACGATCGCTTCATCAGTAGCAAACTAGGGAGTGAGATTGCAGAGAAGTTGCCGAATGCCAGGTTGGAGATCATTGAGCAGTCCGGCCACTACGTACACATGGACAAACCACAGGAACTCATACAGGTAGTGGCCAAATTCTTTGACGAACAGAGCAGCTGATTGACAGTCAGTCGACCTGGTGGAGAAATGGACTTCCGGGTCAAAGGCTTACAAGAATTGCTAAGAAGAAAAACCTGTTGTGGAACCTGTTTCGGATAAGTGGCTGGAAGAGATTAACAAAAATAGTCGTCATTCGATCTTACAGGCAGTGGCAGTTCGGGTTCCGCTTTGATGCCTGCATTCGGCCCAGGCTGTGTAAAAACGCCGTATAAAATTTTGATCTAAAAATTTAGTCTCCGAGGATCGCCTGTATCCCACGATCTCTGTATGTGCAAGGGGTCAGGCACCCCCTAATACTGTTGAATTAAGTCCAATTCCTGTATAATGATTCCATGTTCGTCCACGCATAAATACTCAAATTTGGAGGTTATTATGGCACAGAATTTGGTTTGAAAAATCATGCCAACTCTCATCCCTGCTCGACTCTTTTCTTCGCCTCATTCCTGATCGTCTTCCCTCGACCCATTCCTCACATTCCTCAACAGCCTTTACTCGACGTCGAAAACTGCCGTTGCCGACACTCTTTGTATTGCTGCTGTTTCTGACCGCTAGTGGGAAGAGCCAGGGCGTGGATGGCAAAGTCGGCGCACTGTTCCGGCAGGCGCGCCGTAGTGGGCTCTGGCCCGACGCGCAGGCCGTGCATCGCAGTGCCCTGACGAAAGCCCGTGCCCACATTCCCTGGACGGCCTTTGAACAGGTGCATCAGGAGGCCGTGAAACTGGCCTACGAGGTGTGGCCCACACGCGATACCGACACCTGGCAAGGCCTGTCCGTGTTTGCCATTGATGGGTCCAAATATCAGCTCCCCGCCGCCGACGCGGTGCGGACGGCGTTTGATCCCCATAGTGTGGGTTGGACCATCCTGGGAAAGGGCATTATCCGCACTGTCTGGTCTCCACGGCCCATGATGTCTTCCGCCGGTTGCCGATTGCCCGGACCATCCAACCCATGGCCAAGGCCAATGAACGGGAAGAGGTCAAGGCGTTGCTACCGCAGATTCCCCATGGCGGGGTGGTGCTGTTTGATCGTGGGTATCCCAGCTATGATCTGCTCGACCACCTGCAGCACGAGTATCAGGGCTGGTTGGTGCTGCGCTGTCCGGCCTCTCACACGTTTCCGGCCGTCGAGAGCTTTGTCCAGTCTGGGAAGACTGAAGTCCTGCTCACGCTGACAGCTCCCAAGGCCGCAGCCGTCCGGCTTCGAGCGATTCGTATGGACAGTCCCTCGGGGGAAATCTCCGTGCTTCTGACCAACCTGCCGGAGGACGAGCATTTTCCGGCTCAGGCCGTCCGAGATCTGTACTGGCGTCGCTGGGCCGTGGAAGTCCACTACCGCGACGAGAAAACGTCCCTCGAGATTGAGACGTTCCATAGCCACACAGAAAATGGGATTCGTCAGGAATTGTTTGCCATTCTGATTATGACCGTCATCGCTCGTGTGCTGATGGTCATCAAGACGGATCCCGAACATCCGTCGGGCGCACATCTCCAGTTCAAGCATGCCATCATCAGCTTGGCGAGTGAAGCGGCTTTGCCCACCCCGACGTGTCCCGACGTCGCGTTGGGCATCTTTCAGGAAGTGCTGCGCGAAATCGAACGGGTCCGGTACTATCCGCCAAAGATCCTAAGGCCTTCAGCCCCTCGCGTCTCCAAGCAGCCGATGAACAAATGGCGGGTCGAGAAAAGCCAACGCATGGGATAGACTTAATTCAACAGTATTGACTACATTCGTCGGCTTCCTGCCGGACGTTTCGAGCAAGCCGTGATGAAGGGGGTCCTTCAGGTATTGAAGGAGGATATTTTCCCGCCGGCTTGGATCAGTCAGCTTGGACTCCTGAACGAAGTCGAGCGCCAGGCCATCTGGCGACAACATCTCATGCGAGTAGAGGTGAGTACGCATCGGCTGCGCATTATCATGAACCCAACAGGAGACATCACACCGGACTCAGTGCAGTCAGAGCCAACAGCCAATGGCGGGTAGAAAATGCCCCAGGCTCGTGTGGTAGATGTGCCCTGGGTCATGGTTCAACGCGGGGGTCAGACGGACATCCAGGTGAAGGATGCGGTGCCTCAAACTCAAAGCCAACCCAATGAAGTATTGGTGAGTGCGTTGGTTCGGGCGTGTCAGTGGAAAGAAGACCTTGTCGCGGGACGAGTCTCAACCGTGAAGGTCTTGGCCCAACGAGAAGAGGTAGACCCTTGTTATGTAAGGCGTATCTTGCGGTTGAGTTTTCTGGCTCCCGATCTGATCGAGGCTATTCTCAATGGGTG
>Ga0114931_10002238_pt1 | contig 24622 bp, 26 predicted proteins | sample 2SBtaG_FD_89579 | JGI IMG/M metagenome (GOLD analysis project Ga0114931, IMG submission 89579) | Deep subsurface microbial communities from Kolumbo volcano to uncover new lineages of life (NeLLi) - 2SBTROV14_V59a metaG | ecosystem: Environmental > Aquatic > Marine > Volcanic | place: Kolumbo... | reverse complement strand
CAGAGCTTCCCTAAGGGTGAAGCTAAGATTTTTTAAAATCCACTGTGAAACCAATATCTTGCACTCTGTTATCCGCATTGAAGTCACGGAATCAGGTTAACTTCAGCAGTCCGAATGAATTCGGACCTACAACATAACTACCCGCTTCCAGATATATAAAACCTGATGACGGATAACAAACAACAATTACGAAAGACATTCCGTAAACGACGTCGGGAACTGGGCGCGCCAACCCAGCATCGACATGCCTGTTTACTGGCACACCAGATCATTAAACTGCCATTGTTTCGCAATAGTCGACGTATTGCCGCCTATTTACCGGAAGACGGTGAAATCAATCCTGGCAGAGTGATTGAAATCGCATGGCAAATGAAAAAACAGGTGTACCTCCCGGTATTACCACCCACAGGTCATGCGCTGTTTTTTGCCCCCTATAATCCAGCAACACCGTTAAGACCCAATCGTTTTGGAATAGCAGAACCCAAGGTACATCCAAACCAGTGGATTACTGCACGTCAACTGGGTTTAATCCTGATGCCATTAGTGGCCTTCGACCTGCAGTGTCATCGGCTCGGTATGGGCGGCGGGTATTATGATCGCAGCCTGATGTTTACCCGGCACCGCAAACAATGGCATAGTCCACACCTGATTGGACTGGCTCACGAAATCCAGCAAGCGGAACAGCTCACACCGGAGCCCTGGGATATTCCTCTCAACCTGATTGCCACCGAGGCAGGCATCTACACCCCCACGAAATAAACCAAGAGAAGCAGATATGAATTACTGGTTAATGAAATCCGAACCTGATGTTTTTGGCATTGACGACCTGAAAGCCATGCCCGATAAAACCGAACATTGGGATGGCATTCGTAACTACCAGGCTCGCAACATGATGCGGGATAATATGAAAAAAGGTGACCAGATATTTTTTTATCATTCCAATGCCAGGGAGATCGGCATTGTCGGCACCATGAAAGTCGTGAAAGAAGCTTACCCGGACTTTACCGCCTTCGATCCCACTGCAAAATACTATGATCCCAAAAGCGACCCGGACAAACCACGCTGGTTTATGGTGGATGTGAAATTTGGCCGCAAGTTCAAACGCATCATTACCCTGGATGAACTCAAACAACATGCCGATGCCCTGGGCGATGACTTCCCGTTACTGCGACGCGGTAACCGGTTGTCTATCATGCCGATCACGAAACAACAGTGGGATTATATTCTGGGACTGCTATAAAAGCGTACACCTGACACGGAGCCACAGAGACACCGAGAAAAGCGGAATTGTGAATTAAGAATGATGCATTAAGAATTTATTCAACATTCCTCAATATTCTTTCCTCTGCGCCTCCGTGACTCTGCGTCAAAACAATTATTCAGGATTCCAGGAACAGTTTATACGCCGGATTGTCGGTTTCTTCCCACCAGCGGTAACCCAGACCTTCGAGGAATGGTTTGAGGTCCCGGCGTTAGGCTTCCGGTACCTGCAAACCTACCAGCACTCGACCGAAAGCAGCACCGTGATTGCGATAATGGAACAGGCTGATATTCCAGCGGTTACCGATCTGGGTAAGGAAATTCAATAACGCCCCGGGGCGTTCCGGAAATTCGAAACGATACAGCACTTCATCTTCCACACCGGGTGCATGACCACCCACCATGTAACGGATATGTACCTTGGCTAGCTCATTATCCAGCATGGAAATTACCGGGTAACCGGCACCGTCCAGTTTGCTGATGAGCTGGTCCAGTTCATCCGGGCTATCCGCCAGCTGGATGCCGGCAAACACGTGGGCGGAGCTGCTGTCGGAATAACGGTAATTGAATTCAGTAATGCCGCGCTTGCCCAGGGTCTTGCAGAACTTGCGGAAGCTGCCGGGTTTTTCGGGGATAGTCACCGCAATCAGGCCTTCCCGGTGCTCGCCGATTTCGGCCCGCTCGGATACATTGCGCAGGCGATCAAAATTCATGTTGGCGCCGGAGTTGATGGCGATCAGGGTCTGGCCAGTGACACCGGTCTGCTCCACGTATTTCTTGATCCCGGCCACTGCCAGGGCACCGGCCGGTTCGGTGATGGAACGGGTATCGTCAAAAATATCCTTGATGGCGGCACAGATCTCATCCGTTGTCACGGTAATTACCTGGTCGACACATTTTTTCGCCACCCGGAAAGTTTCGCGACCAATCTGTCTCACCGCCACGCCATCGGCAAAAATACCGACTTCTTTCAGTACCACGCGACGATTTTTTTCCAGCGCTGCCGCCAGACAGGCGGCATCCACCGGTTCCACACCAATGATTTTGATTTCCGGACGCAGGTATTTGATATACGAGGAAATGCCCGCAATCAGGCCACCGCCACCCACCGGAACAAAAATGGCATGGATATCCTGAGGATGCTGGCGTATGAGCTCCATGCCCACAGTACCCTGCCCGGCGATAACATCCGGATCGTCATAGGGATGGATAAAACTCAGCTGTTCCTGGTCAACGACTTCCATAGCATGTCCGTATGCGTCGTCGTAGGAATCCCCAAATAAAACCGCCTTGGCCCCTAGATTGCGTACTGCTTCCACCTTGATCCGCGGCGTGGTGCGAGGCATCACAATCACCGCCGGCAATCCCAGTTTATGCGCTGCCAGGGCTACGCCCTGGGCATGATTTCCCGCCGACGCCGCAATCACACCCTTGATGGACTGCTGCTGGGTCAGGTTGAAAATTTTGTTATAGGCACCGCGTAACTTGAACGAGAACACCGGCTGCAGATCTTCCCGTTTGAGCAGAATGGTATTTTCCAGCCGGCGCGACAAGCGTTGGGCCTGCTCCAGTGGCGACTCAATGGCGACATCGTAAACGCGGGCGGTAAGGATTTTTTCAATATACTTTTCGGGCATGGGGTCCAGGGAATGACTTGTTATGCGTTAACAGGTATTATTCTGCTTCTCAGATTTCAGGAGCCTGTACTATGACGCAAGATGAAATGAAACGCAAAGCCGCTGAAGCCGCGCTGGAATATGTGGTTGCCGATGAAGTGGTGGGTGTAGGCACAGGTTCCACCGTGAATCATTTCATTGATCTGCTGGCGGGAATGAAAGGCCGTATCGAAGGTGCCGTATCCAGCTCCGAAGCCTCTACCGAGCGCATGAAAAAACTGGGTATTCCCGTACTTGAGCTGAACAGTGCCGACAAAATCCCGGTGTATATTGATGGTGCCGACGAATCCAACCACAACCTGCAGCTCATCAAAGGTGGTGGTGGCGCACTGACCCGTGAAAAAATCATTGCCGGTGCCAGCGACAAATTCGTGTGCATCGCGGATGAAACAAAACTGGTGGACATCCTGGGCAAATTCCCTTTACCGGTAGAAGTTATCCCCATGGCCCGCAGTTTTATCGCACGCAAGCTGGTGGCCCTGGGTGGCCGTCCCGTGTGGCGGGAAAATTTTATCACCGATAATGGCAATATCATTCTCGACGTGCATGACATGGAAATCATGGAACCCATCAAGATGGAAAATGAAATTAATTCCTGGGCTGGCGTGGTCACCGTAGGCCTGTTCTGCAACCGTCCCGCCGATGTGCTCATACTGGGCACCCCGGAAGGCGCCAGAACCGTTAAACCCCGATAAGCTCCCCGATGGCTGGAGGAAGTCATCCGTGTGATTTGCTCCAGTCGTTTCAGCTTTAATATACCGACGCTTTACCCGACGGACGGGTTTTGAAGCGCCGGTGTACCCACACATACTGCTCCGGATACTGCTTCACCTGAGATTCTATTGCCTGATTTATCTGCACTGCATCAGCTGTATCGTCACCGGATGGAAAGTTTTCCAGTGGTGCCAGGAAGCGTATCAGGTATCGACCATTTGGCTGCCGAAAGAAAAACAGCGGCAGCACCACTGCCCCGGTGGATTTAGCCAGCCGCGAGGTTGCCGTTAAGGTCGCCGTTGGCACCCCGAAGAAAGGCGCGAACACACTCCGGTGGGGACCAAAGTCCTGGTCCGGTGCATACCACAGAGGTTCGCCGCTTTTCAGGCAGCGGAGCATATTGCGCATATCCATGCGTTCCAGCACGCTTTTAAACACCTGTAGCCGGGAACGATATACCATCACATCCATTAACGAGTTACGCATTTTCTGGTAAGTCACGTTTAACTGTCCCGGATAGCGGTTGGCCATGAATCGCCCCCCCAGCTCCATGGCAAAGGTATGCCCACCCATCATTATCACACCGCGACCATTGACCCGTGCCTGCTCGAAATGCTCCAGTCCTTCGAAATCCACCGGGATTTTCTCTAGCCGATTGACAGAACCCCACCACACCAACGGGGTTTCCATGATCGTCATCCCCATGTGTGAAAACACCTGTTTAACCCGACGCGCCTGTTGTGCTTTGTTCAGTTCGGGAAACGCCAGGGCAATATTGATCTGGGCAATTTTTTTTCGCGACGGCAGCAGGTAAAAAAGCATCAACCCTAGCATGCTTCCCAGGGCGTGACTGATTGAAAGCGGCAGGAATGCCAGCAGGCGAGTCAGACCGATAAAAATCCACATGAGCCAGTATTTCGGCGCCAGGTAATGGTACAACTCGAGTTTTTCAGGCGCGCGACTTTTCATGGATTTCGTTGTGTATGATCTGCATTAATTTCCGGGTTGCCCCCTGGCCTTTTTGCAGGGCTTTCTGTCCCTGTGTCTGCAGGTCTTGAACTTGTTCCGGGTGTTGCATCAACTGCTTCAGTTTGCTTGCCAGGTCATCTGTGCTAACCCGTACAACAGCCTGCTGTTGTTCCAGTTCGGCATAAGCTTCGGCAAAATTAAACACATGGGGACCGGTCAGGGCCACGGCATTATACAGCAAGGCTTCGTAGGGATTATGCCCACCGGTACTCACCAGGCTGCCACCGATAAAAGCCAGGTCTGCCAGCTGGTAAAATTTCAGCAGGTCTCCCATGCTATCCCCCAGTAACACATCGCTAGTGTAGCGTGTATCAGCCTGACTAAAACGCTGGTAGCTGAAGCCCTGTTTCTCGATCAATCTGGCAACTTCATCAAAGCGCTCCGGATGCCGGGGTACCAGGATCAGGGTGCAATTTTCGCCGGATTGTAACAATTTCCGCTGCGCTTTCAGCACCAGTTCGTCTTCGCCGCGATGAGTACTGGCAGCCACCCACACAGGACGATCAAACTGTTTAGACAGTTGCGCTCCAACCTGGATCGTCTGGGAATCGGGATGTACATCCAGCTTGATATTGCCCATCACATCCACACGCGACACACCCAGTTGTTGAAAATAATGACTATCCTGCTCGGATCGAGTCGCCACGTGGATTGCCTCGAATACCGGCTGGAGCATGGTTTTAAATCGCCCATACCGTGCCGCGCTTCTGGATGAAAGACGGGCATTGGCTATAACCACTGGCACGCCCTGCTGTTGGCACGCCAGGATAAGATTGGGCCATATTTCGGTTTCCATGATGATACCAACAAGCGGTTGCCAGCTGCGTAAAAAACGATTCACCGCAAAGGGCAAATCCAGTGGCAGGTAAGTATGCCGGGCGAATGGGTATTTATTGCGTACGCGTTCAGAACCGGTAGGGGTGGTCGTGGTAATCAGCAGGGGTATATCGGGGTATTGTTGTTGCAGTGCATGTATCAACGGCGCCGCTGCTTCTGATTCACCCACCGATACTGCATGCACCCATATTACTGGGCTTATCGGCTGGTCGCTAAATCCCAGTCGCTCTTTCCAGCGGGACCGATAGGCGGGGTTCCGGCGGCTACGCCAGAGAAGCCGCACGAACACGAACGGCAATAACAGGTACATGATCAGTCTATACAGTGTCATGATGATTCACTGTTGAGGTCAATTCCTGATACACCCTGAGATTTCCTTCCACCATTCCCTCGATTGAAAACTCTCGCTCCACCAGCTGACGACCAGCCATACCGAACTGCTGACGAGTATCCGGTTCATCGATAAGACGTTGCATAGCCTGCTTAAGCCCCTGCAAATCGCCAGGTGTGATGAGCAAACCATTTTCCTGATCATGCACGATTTCAGGCATACCACCGGTACGACTGGCAATCAATGCTACGCCACAGGCCGCCGCCTGGATAAGAGAAATACCCAGGCCCTCCATCAGTGCCGGATGCACCAGCACATCAATACAACCCAACCAGTTCTGCAGGTCGTCACGAAAACCGGCAAATTGCACACGGTTCTGCAAACCTCGATCATGCACCTCCTGCTGCAGAGAATCCAGAAGCGGGCCCTGACCAAAGCAGATTAACTGCAGCTGAGGGTAGTCTGATCCCAGTTGTTCCATTGCCTGTAACACCAGAGAGTGCCCCTTGCGAGGAATCAGCTGCGCCACCATGCCCAGCAACAGATGCTGCGGCTGCGTATGGAATTCCAGGTTAAATCGTTCACGATCACAGTTATCCTGCCAGGCATTTACATCAATGGCACTACGAACTGTAACCACTTTATCCGCCGACACACCTTCCTGTAACAGCACCTGACGAATCCCTTCCGATATGCAGATAACACGGTCGTATAATCGGTATTTTTTTGCCACCCACCAGACAGGCTCCGGATTGTCCACACGCCGTGACAGGACCGTTGGTATATTGCTCAGGCGACCCGCGAGACCACCCCAGATATCCGCGCCTCGACGGCTGTGACAATGAATGATGTCGGGCTGGTATTGTTTGATCAGTTTACGTACTTGAAATAACAGACGAAAATCCAGATCCCCCCCGAGGGATAGCTGGTGCACCTCAGCGATTTGTTCAACCTGAGATGCGATCGCGCTGGAGTGCTGGCATACCAGAATGTTATCGACACCTCGTAGATGCAGCCCTTCGATAATATATGCGACCTGTCGTGCACCGCCATACATATGCCGACCGGTTTCAATGTGGAGCACTTTCATTTCAGGCGGACCTGGTACATAGCTCTTTGACAGTAGCCATAACCTCCGGCACCGTAATCAACTGCATACAACTGAATGCATCACCACATATTGGCCGACGCCGACAAGGTGAACACCACAACTTATGATACAGGACTTTGCCATATGGGTTGTCTGGATAGAGGTAAGGGCAGGTAGAACCAAATAGCGAGATCGTTGGCCGCTGAAGCGCATGTCCCATATGGGTTAGCCCGGTATCAACACCAATAACAATACTAGCCCGTGAAATAATGGCGGCAGCTGTGAGCAATGAAGTCTCTCCAACAAGATTCACCAGACCGGGAAGATTATTACTTAAGCTATCTGCATTAAACTTATCTCCCGGACCACCCAGCATCACAACGTCAAAACCCTCTCGTTGCAAATCAGAAACCAGTGCCTGCCAGCTGGCATCGAACCAGTGTTTCTGAGGTCGAGTCGTAAATGGCAATACTACAGCAATATCTTTTTTCAAATTCCCAGCAGCAATTAATTTTTCCGCCTGCTGATGACTTTGATCGTCAATCGAGAGGTGCAAGCCATTTTGCTCGACAGGCAAGCCCATCTGTTCGGCTATATACCTGTACTCGGAGCTAATAAGGCGACTATCACCACCTTTTGTGATAACCCGGGTCATAAAATACTGACTGCCTTCCCTGGACCCCAATCCAATTCGTTGCTCAGCTCCACTGAGCCAGGCCCAGACCCCGCTCTTGAATAAACCCTGAAGATCAATTGCCATATCTGCATCCAGGGCCCGCAAATCAGCCCTGAGCTTTCGCCATGCCCTGAACAGTCGAAAAAATTGCGCTTTTTTTAAATAGCCGAGCCATTCTTGCTTGGGCCAGGTAATTACCTGATTAATAACCGGTTCGGCGTCTAGCAGAGACTTGATCGCCGGCTCACATAACCAGGTAATCCTGGCATCAGGGTATTTGCTACGCAATGCCCGCACAAAAGGACTGGTAAAAACCACATCACCGATGGCACTCAACCGAATGATCAAAATTGATTTCACTGATCTGCTCGGGCGCGTGAGGATTGATTTATCATAACCTGGCTGAACTGCATACCAAGAAACAACCAGAAAAATGCGGTGTTCTCCCAGCTAGTTAAACGATAGTCGATCATGGCCCAGACGCCAATGGATACTGATGCCGCTATAACGAACATGAGAATTTCTCGATTTGAATCTGTTGAGTTATCCTTATATTTCTTCCATATAACCCATGACATCCACAGTACCATTATTCCAAGCAAAACGAATCCAACCAGCCCAAACCGCAAAAGGATTTCAAGATAGACATTGTGTAAATGCCCATACTTTACTTTTAAACTACTATGATCAATTAAATGTTTAATATAGGGCCCATAACCGACTATCGGAGATTCAGCGAATTCACCCAAACCAAATTTCCACATATTTATTCTGGTGCCAGCCGAGGTATAGGGCACATTATCCACGTCGCCTTGAAGCAATTGCTCATAAACCCCGGAATCTTTCAAAAAATGCGAGCGTATCGATTGTATTTGCCAGACTGAAGCCACAACAGCAATAATCACTAGCAGGCTTATAATTAGAATTTGAATTTTTTTCTGCTTCTGTAGGGTTGAATTCGTTAAGTACCACATAGCAACCAGAGCAAGGAATGACAACACCAGACCGATCAATGGGCCTCTGGAATTTGCCAGCAAGAAGAAATAACTAATAATACTCAATGTTAGTACAACTCCTACCTGGAAAGGCAGATTTTTTTTTCGTGAACGTCCAAAAAAGGCTAACAACAAGCCAATAACTGCCACAGAAAAATAGAGTGCGGTCTGAATAGGATGAACGGAATTATTCATTGTAAACCGCCCCGCATATAAATGAACATATTCCCCTGAGGAAAGAGAATGACCAATGCTTACCAAAATCCCGAAAATCCAGATTATAAAAATATAACGCCAGTTAACCTCATAGCGATACGCAAGCCAGCCTGGTATAACAAACAACATCAGATAGAGATAGTCTAAAGACTGTTCAAATTGACTGGATGCATACCCAAAACGCATGATCCCTGATAATGTATTTACAGCAAGGTAACAAATAAATATTAAAAGCATTTTGCCTGGGAAGCTTTTCAATATATCTGTGACAGCAGCTCGAAAATTCCAGATAAATGCAATCAAAAGCAGAACACTTGCCAGGGATACAAATGGAGGGCTAAGGAAACAGAAGAAAGCCAGCAGCACAAAACCTGCTTGACTTAGAAATTTTGGAATGCGATCCAATACAGGATCATAACGATCAGCAGGTACAATCATATCGTCGTATACGGCCTATGGCATAGTCGAAGGAAACACTACAGTTTTTGATGAGAAAATCAGGAAACTTCCTGAAAAATATTAAAATCATTTCTCACACTGAATAACAGACTCATAATACATCAAGCTCTCTCAAGTAGCCGTCCAGCACCTGGACCTGCTTATCAACTGAAAAATCCTGGGCCCTTCTCACCAGTTCATCGCTGGCAACCGGATTGAGCCAGGTTTTCTCCATTGCATTGAGCAGATTAGGCTCATCCCCTGGCGGCACCAACTCCCCCCACTTGCCTTTCTCCAGTATTTCACCAGGACCACTAGGGCAGTCCGTACTTATAACGGGTGTGCCGACCGACATAGCCTCGACCAGAACATTGCCAAAGCCTTCCCAGTCTGAAGTCATTACCAGGCATCGCGCTCGAGCAATATACGCATAAGGGTTAGCCACAAAGCCTGGCAACTGAACTCTGCCTTCCAGCTTGAAAAGGTTTATCTGCTTCTGAAGTAGCTCTCTGTTCTTGCCTTCACCCAATATCACAAGTCTTGCATCATATTTATTGGCAAACTTCGAAAAAGCACTGATGAGTAAAGGCCAGTTTTTCTGATCCTCCAGTCGTCCAATGCCCAGGATAATATTATCAGCACCATCCAGAAACCAGGGATGATCAACCTCTTGCTGAGCCAGTGCTTGATTATCAGATTTGACCAGAGGATTATAAATGACTTTTATCTGCTCAGGAGCGAATAAAAATTTCTCAACCAGGTCGATTTTCAACCCTTCGGACACTGTAATGATACCGTCAGCCCTGCAATATCCCTGAATTTCGCGGTCACGTTTCGTGGCTTTTGCTGGGCGCAGGCTTGCAAGTGCTTTAGTCAGGTTCTCATGGATAGACACAATCCACTTACCCGTATTTATGAATCTGGAGACTTTCCCTATCAAGCGGTTATATCGATAGCCAGCACTGATGGTAATATCAACAGGGTGAGCCCTATAATAAGAGTACAAGCCCCATAGAGCCGAAAACCCATGAAACCCGATTCTGTGGATATGAATATCGCTATCCAGTCCTGGCACAGCAAGCTTCGTGGTTTTCCTGGCGCTCACTATCAGGGCCACACGATAACCCAATCTCGACAGACCGTTTGCAAAGTTGATAACCCAGGGATGGATTCCACCAAAATACTTCATATCTGGGTCATGGTGCAGAAGTGGCGAAAATATAACCAGCGACTTCCCAGAGTGTTCCGTTGATCCAGGCATTTATTTATGTATCACGCAGTCTAGCCAAGAGTTGTGTTCGGGGTATGCAGGACATCTATATACTTATACGTCTGACAGCAAATTTTAGTTTCATATGCCTATTATTTTCTGTCATACTTCATCTACCTTTCGTCCAATTGTACACCAATTACTGAATTTGACCAATGTGCGGTATTGCAGGTATATACGCCAGAAGCCCCAAAGATTTTTCTTCCGACGGTGCAAAAATGGCCAAGCAGCTTGAGAATCGTGGGCCGGACAACACAACGGTGCATAGACTGCCAAATGGGGTCCTGGTTCACACACGCCTGTCCATCATAGACCTGGAGCACGGAAATCAGCCGCTCTTTAATCACGATGAATCTATCCAGCTAATCGCCAACGGCGAAATATATAACTTCATCGAGTTAAGAAATGAACTGGAGTCTGATAACACCCGTTTTAGAACAAACTCAGACTGTGAAACAATTATCCATGCTTATGAACAGGACACTAGAAATTTCATACAGCGCCTGAATGGCATGTTCGCTTTTGCCATTCATGATTCGAAACGCCAAACATTGACGCTGGCACGTGATCGACTTGGCATCAAACCATTGTTTTACACAGTACAGAATGACAAGATTATCTTCGCCTCCGAAATCAAGGCAATTCTGATAGCGCTTGATTCCGCACCTGACATTATAGAAGACTCGCTGGTACAATTTCTTCAAAATCAGTTCATCTCGGGCAGAGAAACAATTTATAAAGGCATCTATAAAGTCCTGCCAGGCGAAATAATTGAGATTAATGCTTCATTAGACATTGTTTCCAGGCAATACTGGGACCCCGTCTCGTCAGTTTCACATTTTGAACATAGCGGCGAGTTATATTCAGAATTTAACACGTTGTTCAATACAGTCATCGAAGAACATATCCGCTCTGACGTCCCTTTTGGCCTGTTTTTGTCAGGCGGTGCGGATTCCGCGATCTTACTGGCAATGCTCAGTAAATTTCACGCCCAACCCATTAGCACTTTTTCGGTTGGCTTTAAGGGGCAAGACAAAAAAAACGAAATCAATGATGCCGAATTCATTGCTGGCAAATTCAACAGCTCTCATCACTCACTACTCCTGGATAGCGACGATATCTTCAATCGAATACCACTGATGACCTGGGCTGCCGATGAGTTAATGCGCGATTACGCCAGCCTGCCAACCCTTGCTTTATCCGAGTATGCCGCGCAGGAATTAAAAGTCATTTTTTCCGGAGAAGGCGGGGATGAAGCATTTGCCGGCTACAGGCGCTACCATCCTGGCACAATAGAAAAGCAGGTAAAAAGCCTGCTTCACCCTGGCACACAGGGATTTAGAACCCGGGGACAACTTGGTTCATTAACCAGCTTCTTCAGGAAGCCCTCAATCCCCAGGCACTCAGATTACCGCCAACCATTCATACATGCCTGGCAAGCCTGCCCTGAAAACTGGAGCTTTATGCAAAAGGCCCAGTATACGGATATCAAATCCTCACTGACTGATAATCTACTGGTGAAATCAGACCGAATGCTTATGGCCTACGGACTGGAGGGAAGAGTACCGTTTGTTGATCATCGTGTTATCGAATTTGGACTATCACTGCCAGATCAATTAAAATATCGAAACCAGAAAGGCAAGTATTTCCTGAAAAAATGGGCGGAACAATATATTCAACCGGAATACCTGCACAGAAGAAAAAGGGGGTTTTATGTCCCGGTTGATAAATGGCTGACACATGCGCCACTTAAACATAACCTCAAACGAATGCTGACAACCAACAAAGCCATCAACAATTGGTTCGACACTGACAAAATCAACCATATTTTCCAGAATGACCATAATATAATCAAATACAGCAGGCACATTATGTGTCTTTTGCAATTTGCAATATGGCACAAAATGTACATAAATGCTTTCCAGCACAGACCCGCCAGTATTGAGTCCATCTACGACTGGTTATCATGAGCAATAACAATAATCTTATTGCGTTTTACCTAGCCACTTCTGGTCACAGCGGCGTTGATCGTATTGCAAAAAACCTGATTCCAGCCCTGGTAAACAGAGGTTATAGAGTAGATTTACTAAAAGTAAGACACCATGGCCCGTATCTTGATTATAGCTCAGATAATTTCCGTGTAATTGACTTAAAAAGCAGCCATGTTTACCCCTCACTACCAGCGGTTATTTCTTATATAAACAGAGAGAACCCGGCTATTTTATATTCCGACAAGGACAGGGTTAATAGAACCGCATTACTTGCCAGGTTCCTTTCAAGAAAACATCCACGGCTAATACTCAGTTCCGGAACAACCATATCGATCGATCTATCGAACCGAGGTTTTTTTGAACGCAATTTACAAAAGTTTTCCATGGGGCATTTCTACAAACACGCCGATAATGTCATTGTTACTGCCAAAGGAGTAGCCAGTGACATGTCCAGTTATACCGGTCTCGATATCAAGCATATCAATGTTGTCCCATGCCCCGTGATTCACGCATCTTTGATGACCGACCCTCAACCCACTCCAGATCATCCCTGGTTTAAAGAAAATACACCCATCATTCTTGGCGCTGGCGAGCTGGCATGGCGAAAGGACTTTGAAACACTTATCAAAGCCTTTGCAATTATTCGTCACCAGAGGAAAATAAGGCTCGTCATACTTGGCAAAGGCAAAGAACTTGAAAACCTGAAACAGCTTGCTCAAAAATTAAATGTACTTGATGATGTCTATTTTGCAGGATTCCAGGAAAATCCATATCAATACATGGCACATGCATCTGTATTTGCCTTTTCATCACGCTGGGAGGGACTTGGCTTTGTTGTCATTGAAGCTCTGGCTGTTGGAACCCAGGTTGTCGCCACACGCTGCCCAAGCGGGCCCGAAGAGATTCTTGAAAATGGGAAATATGGCCATCTTGTCGATGTTGGCGACTACCACGCCATGGCCACATCAATAATAAGCACTTTAGAGACCCCATTACCCAAACCTTTCCTGCAAGAAGCCGTAAAAAAATACGAAATCGAGTCATCAACGTCAGCTTATCTAGACGCCTTCAACTTGCCTCACAATTTTCCAGAATATGCATAAAAAATATTTAGCGATTGTTGTTTCATTTTCCGGCAATGGAGGCGTTGAAAAAATGATGGTTAACCTCATCAACCAGCTTTCCAGCCGTACTGATTTATCCATAGACTTATTGTTAATACGCGACACCAGTGAATATTTGAAACATTTATCACCCGCAGTAAACCAGATCAAACTTGGAACCAAACATTCCGCTACCAGCTTTATTCCTATCTTCAGATACCTGACGAATACTAACCCGGACGCTATTTTAGTTGCCAAAGAGCGTGCAGGGAAATCAGTACTGCTTGCCAGATTTCTGGCGAGAAATAATTCTACTATCGCACTACGCCTCGGCACCAATCTTGCGACCGCTATGCGCTACAAGCACTGGCTAACTCGACTTGCCCGATTTAAATCCATTCAATATTTTTATAAACATTTCACAGCAATCATCGCTGTCTCTCATGGAGTCGCCAAAGACACACACAAAATAAGTAAAGTTCCATTGAATAAAATCCATGTGGTACGCAACCCTGTCATAACGGATAAGCTTCTAAATCAGTCACAACTACCCCCATCTCACCCCTGGCTAGTCGATAAAAAGTATCCAGTGATAATTGGAATCGGACGACTCACCAGACAAAAGGGCTTCGATACACTAATTCGTGCTTTTGCACATATTAATCAAAAAATAGACTCTCGCCTGATCATACTGGGTGATGGAAACCTTAAGAACGAACTTGAAGCATTATCAAAGCAACTGGGTGTATTCGAAAAGATAGATTTCCCCGGTTTCAGCGACAACCCTTATTCATACTTGCGCACTGCAGACCTTTTTATTCTTTCTTCTCGCTGGGAAGGCTCACCAAATGCTCTGACTGAAGCTATGGCGTTAGGCACACAGGTTGTATCTACGAATTGCCCTAGCGGTCCTTCTGAATTACTGCACGATGGAGATATAGCACCATTAGTACCAGTAGACGACCCTGATGCCATGGCTAAGGCAGCCATTCAGATACTAGAAAAACCAGTCGACAGTGAACGCATCAGAAATGCCGTTACAGACTACCAACCAGCGATTGCAGCCAGAAATTACCTTAAAATACTCGGACTGGATTAAGGAAACTCTGATTAATACAGAGTTTCTGCAGCACAATGATGTGCTGCCATATTCAATGGCCGTTAAGCCTTTGAATATGAAGAAAAAGGTAAAATCGCATTTTACCTTTTTCGTGCTTTGATCATTCACGGATGAATGAATCAGAGCTTCCTTGATATAATTATTGCCTATCCAGGCTGAACTGCGCTGCCAATCTGATCTTCTAGCGCTCTCACTACTTCTTCTTCAGAAAACCTCTCACTTATAGACTGACGCTCATTAAACGAATTAGCATCCCACAGCAATTCTCTCACCTTACATAACCCCTGCTTAATAGATTCAGGCCTATACTCCGTCACTACTACCGAATTGCTAGCATCGTTTTCCAATAGTTTCGAGACCGGACTGTTTTCTGGCGTTACTGCAAATATAACTCGATCAGTTGCCAGGTATTCTACAATTTTAGTTGGCGTGTATAGTGCGGGTATATGGTTTACATCCAGTGAAACCAGGCACGATGCCTCAGAAAATACCCTATCCACATTATTCGTGAACGGCAATACTTTTACATTTCCTTGCAAATTACATTTATTAATCAATTTATTCAGATAATTCCTGTCTGATCCGACAAAATACAACATATCATCCTTGTAATCTTTTACGTGGAGAGCAAAACCACCAAGCAAGACTTCCGGCGATCGATTTTCTGAAATACTCCCTACATAATAAAATTTTCCCGAAGCCCCTGGTTCTCCATAGGTTTTTCTGGGGGGCGAAATATGGTTGATTACAGCACTTTTTACGCCTCGCATATCTATTGACCGCTTTTGATATTCCAGGGTCTCACTATTGGTAAATGTCACACAGGCAGCATTATTGACGATTTTCTCCAGGTCATACTTAAACCAGCTCTCAAGTTCAATATTCTCATTGGGCGGTGGAAATGGGTCACTAAAATGCAGGATATGGGGTAGCTTATTATTTCTCGACAGGTAATACCCAGCAACCAGGCTAGCGTGAGGCCATGCCCGACTGTATATCACATCAGGCATATCGCCAGCTTTTAGCTTTACCCTGCTTACTTTCCATGACCAGATAATATAGTTGCTGTACATAAATCCAGTTAATCTAGCCAACTGCCTGAAAAGCCATCTTGGTTCACGTGGGCGAAAGCCATACATCGTTATTTTGAGATTCTTATGCTCGTACCTAGTATCCGCTTTCTCTGACGTAAAAAGACTAACCCTATGCCCTCTTTTCAGTAGCGCCCTTATCAGCCGTCCAGTACATATTCCTTCGGGTTTTTTATCGAACAACACCGATACAATCGCTATATGATATTTTACTTCTGACTGATATTTCATTAAACATCCATTGGGCTTGCACTCTATTAATCGTAATGCTTTTACTAAATATTCCAAGTGTGTTATTTTTCGAATTACCGGCAACCAGATTAGCTCATAACTAGATGCACGACAATATTACCATTGTACAAATCATGATGAACTCATCTTTTGGTGGCGCCGAAAAAATATTTGTCGATACTTCAAACATCCTCAGTAAATCTGGTTTTTCTGTTCATGCAATCATTACTCCAGACTTTTCAGGGAAGCACTTGCTTGAGGCCTCTAGCACTCTTGTTATTCATGATCTCCAGTGCATTTCTCGGCATGACATTTTCGCACAATATAAGCTGTTTAAATTGCTGCTAAAAATAAAACCAGACCTAATACATGCGCACCTGAGAAAGTCCATTACATTATCTCTATTGCCAAAGCGATTAACAGGCATACCACTGGTTTCCACCATGCATAATTATGGCAATATAAAAACGTATAGCAAATGCGATTACCTTATTGCTCTTACTCAGGATCAGCTCGATTACTTTTGCTACAATTCCAGCTCGGTAACGCCAGTTAAAGTAATCCCAAATTTCTCTCTCTTTACACCAAAAGCCTCAACTATCAGCACACAAGGCCCATTAAGATTGCTCGCCTATGGACGTATGGAATACAAAAAGGGCTTTGACCTGCTTATCCAGGCAGTTCAACTTTGCCTAGATAACGACATCAATGTTCAGCTCACTCTAGTAGGAAATGGCTCCAGGAAGCAGGAGCTATCGAACATGATTGCGGCCAATACGCCACTAAATGAATCCGTTGATATTCTTGACTGGAGCAATAATATCCCTGCCCTGCTTCAGGCAAATGATATATTTGTACTGCCATCTCGTAGTGAGCCTTTCGGGATAGTGGTCATCGAAGCCATGTCCCAGGGAAAAGCGATAATCTCCACATTGACTGAGGGTCCCTACCAGATACTAAGCGCCAATAATAGCCTGCTCTGCGAAGTCGACTCAGAGACTTCGCTTTATGAATCGATTAAAGCTCTCAACGATGACAGAGACCTGGCACAAAGCATCAGCGATCAAGCATTATTAGAGTACAAGACCAAATATTTTTACCCGAATGTCCTGCCTCAATTGACGGAATATTATCAGCAAATCATCGATAGCAAATAACCTGATTCAAGCATTTTGTCGGTCGATACCTAAGCATGATCGAAATCTGTTACCACATAGCTTAACAGGCTGTATAATGCGCATATATATCTACCCTGCATCCTGGCAGCTTTATATACACATTATGCTTCTTTCAATAAAACATAAGTTCCTGTTTGTCCACATTGCCAAAACTGGCGGCACCAGCGTGAGAACTGCTTTACAGAAACTACGCTGGCAGGACCCCTGGTACTACCCTATGTGGCTGTGTTCCCGCCTGAGCCACTTATCAGATCATCGTATTGGAAGCAAATTCCCACGCCACTCAAAAATTATAGCCGCAAAGGAAATGCTACCGTCTGAATTTTTTGATTCGCTATTCAAGTTTGGCTTTGTGCGCAATCCCTGGGATCTACAGGTAAGCTCTTTCCACCATATTAAGCGCGAAAGACCTCAGTACCTGTTTGGGCATGATAATTTTGAAAGCTTTCTTAAATACAAGTTTGACCCGGAACGAGAATATCAATTTCACATCGATACCTCTTTACAGTTACAGTCCGATTACCTAATTGACCTGCATGGCAATTTATTGGTCAATTTTATTGGTAAGTACGAGTCCTTGCAGGAAGATTTCTCTCAGGCCTGTAGAAGTATAGGCATTAGGGAAATCACATTACCCCACAAGCGCGAAGCCAAAGACAGAAAAAAAGATTATCGATCCTATTATTCTGATGAGACTGCTGAGCTGGTCGCCAGGCATTTTGACCAGGATATCAGACTGCTTGACTACCGATTTGACCTCTAATCAGCAATCACCCTCTCGCACAACAGAAGCATACAAACATGTAACTCTTTGAATGTGTTCGCTTTTTCATGTCATCAATCAAGCCAGGCAGTATGCTTACATCAAATTTTTTACCACTCCAGATTTTACCGGCTATATTCATAAGATAATTTGTAACTGATTTCCATAATCACTGCAGAATCCAATTACAATAACTATGACTGATGCAACAGCAGTTTTTCAGCGAGGTAAATCTATGTCCGTGAGGATCATCATTTGTACCATTTTGATTGCCATTACCACTCCCTGCCTGGCCAGTGGCGTTTTTCTTGAAAAAAAGCAGGATGCTTACCAACTTAATAAATCCGAACAAATCCAGATTCAGAATGAATTTGTGCGCAAATTTGGTCCTTTATCTAACAATATCAAACCCAAATCTAATAATCCCTGGCTGAATAAAAAAAAGAAACATGCCACTAAGCCTGGAGTTAACTGGGGGGTTTGCCGCGACTACGCCCTTAATATAAGAAAGCAGTGTTACCAGGCTGCCAGCCCAGCATTCCAGTGTGAGCGATTTTATGAAGCCAGGGTCAGACTGTGCGATAGCCAGTTTGACGACTAAGACAAAATAGTAATCGATCGATCATGAATAAACTTACAGCGCCTGCTTGATGAGGTAATGAGATAGCCCCAGGGCCCGTTGCTGCTCATCTGTTAACTCATAGTCTTCATCGGATTGCAGATTTAGCATTTCAGGCTCTCGATGCAACAGCGTTTCCAGTACAGCAGACAGTGCATGAATACGCTGCTGCGCGGTGACAAGTTCCAGCATACGAATAAAAGGCTTCAACTGGTCGATCACATCAACCGCCTGCACCAGCATCAGCTGCATGCTCCGGCCATTGAATGTGAAGCCCAGTGTGGAACTATCATCAATGACCACTCCGACTTGTTGAATCTCTTCCAGCTGCTGTTGTGTCTGTTCGATACACACCAGCAATTTGTGCAACTGCGTTTCCATCTGTTTTCTTTCAGGATAACTGGTGCGCTGTATAAACTGGGTGCGATTAGAAGTAATCGTAAGAAATTGAATAACGAGAGAGTCGATGAAGGTATTCAGGCTGGAAACCGTGTATTCCTGTTCGATACCCAGTGGAGCCTCAGGTGAAAATCCTAACTTCTGGATTTTCGATAGGAGCGAAGCATTGCCGGTTCTGATTTTCACCAGAAACGCATTGATGTTCGCGATCGTATTGATGACCATCTAGGTTCGTTCTAGCCTGTCTTGTTATTATTGAAAACAAGGATCATTGCCAGCAGGATACCAGGAAAATCACAAAGCCGAACGGGCATTTTCCACGGTACCATTTCCTTGCCTGATATTACTATAAACACTATATATGGTGGTATTATTCAGGTCAAGCACAATACGCTGTGCTATCTCAAGAGATATCCTGCTTTCCCTGTGGATAAGCTCTGGATAACCACCCAGACCAGAATCCGTTGAACGTTGTAATTCATGCACTTAGACACACCTGTTACACAGACATTACTTGATTAAATAATAAACAGCATAAATCACTCCTGAAAACTGCAAAAAATGCAGCCCATTCTGGGCCAGTTTCAACTTCCAGATCAGACTTGTCGTGTCATCATTTTTTACTTCGAAACATAGCTGTTGCAGGTGTTTAAGTAGATGCGCATTGGCAAACACATAACTTGCCGCCAGCACGGAAAACATCAATGCCGACTGATTATTTTTGAGTAGCGCCGCCACCAATCCTGCCAGGATGCAGAACACCGTATTTAAACGATACATGCGACGGTATACCAGTAGCCGCTGCGCTTCATCCAGCAGCCGCAACATAACAGGGCGATGCAGCAAAGTGAGAAACAGGTAACTGCCGAGTGGAATGCCAGCAAACACCGCGGCAATCATTTTAAATTGATCCTGCAAGGTCATTGGTAAAGTTTACTCCCTGCAAGGGATTTAATAAAACAGGGCCCGTGGCATTCTCATGTCACGGGCCCTGTTATCGTGATAGGAATCTTAATTTATTAATAAGATTCCAGTGATCGCATACTGGAAGGTAACAGTTTGAAATCAACCAGCGAACTGGTCAGCGCTTTCAGGAAAGTCGCATCTTCGTGCAGTAATTTATAGTACTGCACTTTCATGGTTAAACCACTACCCAGCACGATGGCACCAAAGGCAATGAAAGAACCCATCACCAGCGTTGATGCACCGGTAATTCCCTGGCCAATGGTGCAACCCATACCCAGCACACCACCTATACCCATCAGTAATCCACCAACAATGTGATTGAATGCATCACGCATGGAAGAAAACCATTCAATGCGGAAGCTTCGAGCAACCAGTGAAAACAGCAAGGACCCCAGTATGACACCCAGGGCAGCGGTTAGACCAAAGCTGATTAATTTCTGCGAAAAACCATTCATCGCCAGGTTAATTAAATCACCGGACGGGGAAACAAAGGTATAGGACTGAGCCCCCACATGTAGCGGCGGCTGATCCATGAAATCAGCCTCTTCCATCCATGATTGTCCCAGTGATCCGGCGCTAACAAACCAGCCACCAATGACACCCAGGCCCATCACTCCGCCGCCAAGAATATTATCGAAACGACCACGGAAATCGTCGGAACGCAGCACCCAGAACAACAAGGCCAGTACCAGCACCACGCCGATAATATAGTGTCCTGTCTGTGCAGCGTCCGGCATAAAGGAACCAGCCAGCATATCGCCAAGTCCCTGACTTGTCACACCATGGGATGCCAGGTCAATGAATAGTGGCTGCATCCAGCTCAGGAAGACATTACCCATAAAGTTGGTGTACATCATCAGGTAAGCGCCTATACCCATGCAAATCAGCACGAACAATGATTTGATGTTGCCGCCACCCAGGCGCACCAGGGTTTTGTTACCGCAACCGCTACCTAAAGTCATGCCGATACCGAACAGTAAACCACCGACCAGATAGCGGGGCCATGCGAACATGGCAGTACGGTATGGAGGGAAAGAACTATCACCGGATACTGCCAGGCGGGTATCGATGATGCCACTTGCCTGAAGAATAAGCACACCGGCGATTGCCAGTAACATGGCGAATATCCAGGCGCGAAAACGACCGGTATCGCCCATGTTGACCATGTCAGAAACTGCACCCATGGTACAGAAATTGGTTTTGTTGGCTGTTGCTCCCATGACAAAAGCAATAGCGAAAGCACTTAATAGAACGGTGGAAGCAATACTCATATCCATTTCGGAACCTCTGTTTTAATGATGTAAACCATCACGCCGAAAGATATCCGTAAAATAAAGGTAGGATTCGGTTGGTCTTGATGCCAACTATTTATTGAACAGAATGCCAGCAGTGCTGGCTTACTGATTATCTGGAGAATAATAACTTATTCCAGGCATTCCCGACCAGTTAAAAATCCGTTTCAATCACCATAAACGTTATTTATTATCTCACAGCGAGAATGCACGTGTTATCACACAACTCCGTTATAGAGTCTTTTCTGGCGCTAATTATTCCCTCTATTGCAAAATACATCTGGCTCTTAACCAGCGGAAATACCTGCGACCCCTGCTCAAGCAGTGCTACTCGACACGCAGACTTTCCCGACCTAGACCGCTTTTGAAATACCGTCTGCCCAGTTCATGGCTTCTATATTCACTTGGGTTAGATCATTCACCGACAGATCCCTGAATCGTATATTCACCCAGTCGCCGGTTTCCTGTGCCAGTACGCAATTAAGTGCCGCTCCCATATCACCATCCCGGTTAAGCAGTGCCAGTACGATGTTATCTGCCAAGGGTAGAGGCTCGATCAATTCTTCCAGCCTTCTATCCATCAACAAATCCAGCGCTGAAAACATTCCCACGGTAAAAAAACTGTCCGGGGAATCAAGTTTACAGAGGCTAGCCAGTAATTCGCAGGCCTTGGCCCGGATCATGGCATTGCGCACCTGCTCCTGGGGTTTCTCATCCATGCTGGCCAGGGCCATCAGTGAAGCCCAGGTGGTTAACTGTTTACGTCCCAACATCACAACCGCATGTCGGATGGATTCGATTTTGCTTGGACGGTTAAAAAACGCCGAATTAATCAGCTGGAGAATCTTGTAACTCAGTGACACATCCCGGGCAATCACCGATTCGATGGTATCCGTCGTGGTATCCGGGCTATGCAGGATCGTCAGCAGATTCATGATGCTCATCTGGTTGGAGCCCAGGCTTTCCCCGCGTACGATTCGTGGCCGGCTGAGAAAATAGCCCTGAAAATATTCCACCCCCAGATCCCGGCAAAAATCATATTCATCATGGCTTTGCACATGATCCACCAGCACCACCGGGTGGAGTTTTTTGAGAATACCAACATTCGCCTGAATCGCTGGCCGGCTCATTTTTTCGATATTCAGATCAATAATGCTGGCCATATAAGCCAATGGCTGCAGATGGGAGTATTCCAGATAATTGTCAATAGCCAGTCGATAGCCTGCAGCCACCAGACGTTCTACACCAGCGATTAACTGCGCATCAATGTTCAGATAGGAAGGAATTTTGAGAATAACGCGTTCCTGCGGCAGGGGGAAAACGTCATCATCTGACAGGAAACGCTCCGCCACCTTGATAAAGGCAATGCGATCATGCACCAGTTTATCAATACCGATCTCCATAAACGCATTGATAATCACCTGGGATGTGGCTTTATCGGCATCGACAGCAGGACCATCGGCTTCCGCCGCCATGAGCTCGTAGGCGTACACCTCCAGATCCCTGTCATAGATCGGTTGTCTGCTTACCAGAATTTCTGCCATGTGCCTGCCTGGTTTTGAATTACGGTATTCTCATGAGAGCATTACAGCGAAGACGATATACTGTATAACCTAATTAATTATATGACAATCCATAAAAAAGCCCGCTTTGCGGGCCTTTTGTTTACAAAAAAACGGGAAACCTTATTTGATTTTCGCTTCTTTATAAATCACATGCTTACGTACAACGGGATCAAATTTCTTGATTTCCATCTTTTCATGCATGTTACGTTTGTTCTTGTCTGTGGTATAGAAATGTCCAGTACCCGCAGAAGAAACCAGTTTGATTTTATCGCGCATGATGCTGCTCCTTATACCTTCTCGCCACGTTTACGCATTTCGTCCAGTACCGTGTCGATACCTTTCTTGTCGATAACACGCATACCAGCGGTTGACACGCGCAGTTTCACAAAACGCTTTTCACTCTCAACCCAGAATCTGTGGTTATGCAGATTCGGCAGAAAACGACGCCGTGTTTTATTGTGCGCGTGAGATACATTATTTCCTGTCATCGGACGCTTGCCGGTGACCTGACATACTCTGGCCATGGATAACTCCAGTTGATACTCTAAATCCAGAACACTCAGGAAGAACTGCTCAGCAGGCCTTCCCGTGGCACAGGGATGTGCCACCAAAACCAACAGCACCATGCCATTGATCCTGTGAGAAACACAAAAATCGTTACTATTGTTTCTCGTCCTCCGTCAATTCGGGTTCGAATTATACAGAGTGTCTCTAAAAGGGGCGTGATAATACCGGATCTGGCGCCCGGAAACAAGCCGTTTTGCAGGCTTGTGGAATCAGAGTATAGTACCCGGGTTTTCAACCAGATACCTCACCCATGGATATAGTTTATATACGCGACCTGCGCATCGAAACCGTTATTGGCATCTACGACTGGGAGCGTGAAATCCGCCAGACAGTCAGCCTGGACCTGGAAATGACCAACGACAACCGTAAAGCCGCCAGCACCGATAGCATCGAAGACACCCTGAATTACAAGGCCGTGGCCAAACGTCTGATCCAGTTCGTCGGCGAAAGCGAGTTCCAGCTGGTAGAAACCCTGGCAGAACGCTGCGCCGAAATTGTGCTCGAATAATTTCAGGTTAGCTGGCTGCGCTTACGCATGAGCAAACCCAGCGCCGTCACCGGTTCCCGGGACGTGGGTGTGCTGATCGAACGGGAAGCCTGATGCCACGAGCCTATATCAGCCTGGGCAGCAACATCGACCGGGAATCCAATACCCGCGCCGGTGTCGCCGCATTACAGCAGGCCTATGGCCCACTGCAACTGTCATCAGTCTACGAAAGCAAGGCGGTTGGCTTCGAGGGAGACAGTTTCTTCAACATGGTGATCGGCTTCGATACCGACGAAGATGTCCAGCAGCTAGCCCGGCACCTGCGAAAAATCGAGGAAGACCACGGCCGCGAGCGCCACGGGGTAAAATTCTCCTCCCGTACCCTGGACCTTGACCTGCTCCTGTACGACGACCTGGTACTGGAATCCCCCAGCCTCAGCCTGCCGCGGGACGAAATCCTCAAATACGCCTTCGTGCTCTGGCCACTGGCGGAAATCGCTCCCGAAACGATTCATCCGCTGGAACACCTTAGCTATGCCGAGCTGTGGCAGGCATTCGACACCTCAACACTGGATTTACACCCGGTGGCATTCGATGTCCAGGACTGAAACCTTCTCGAACCCCGGATAGTATCTGGAAAAGCTTAAAAGCAGCAAGTCCGCAAATACACGCAAATGTCAGGTTAGTGCGCCTGCGGCGCACTAATTCCAAAGGCTTT
>Ga0114931_10002237_pt1 | contig 24625 bp, 20 predicted proteins | sample 2SBtaG_FD_89579 | JGI IMG/M metagenome (GOLD analysis project Ga0114931, IMG submission 89579) | Deep subsurface microbial communities from Kolumbo volcano to uncover new lineages of life (NeLLi) - 2SBTROV14_V59a metaG | ecosystem: Environmental > Aquatic > Marine > Volcanic | place: Kolumbo... | reverse complement strand
TCTTCTTGTGCTTTGAGGTGCGTCCCGTCTGCGCCGTACTTCTTAATGAGCACCTTGACCTTGTCGCTTGGCTGCGCGCCGACACCTAACCAGTAGGCAACCCGTTCGCCGTTGAGCATCGCCCTGGCGTCGACCTCGGACACCATCGGGTCGTAGGTGCCAAGTTCTTCTAGTACCCGACCGTCGCGCGGTCGACGCCCGTCGGTCGCGCAAATGCGGTAAAACGGCCGATGCCGCCGCCCCAACTTTTTCATGCGAATTCGAACTGCCACGAGTTACTCCCTCTAAGAATGTCGTCTGGAACCGTTAGAATGTACCATTGCTTTCGTTGTTGCCGCCATCGGCGTCTCCCCCACGCCGCCGTCGGCGTTTCTCCCGTTCACGTTGTTTCTTGAGCTTCTTCTTTTCCGCGTTGGACAGCCGCCGGCCGGTTCCTTTTTTTTGCTTCGCGAACCGCCCGCCCGGGTTCATGAATCCGCCGGAGGCCAACTCCCGGGCCTTGGCCATGCGCTCGCGGGTGCCAAGACCGGCCATGTCCTTCATCATTTGAGCCATGCCGTCGAAGCTCTTCACAAGCTCGTTGACTTCGTGTGGCTCAACGCCCGAGCCGACCGCGATGCGGCGGCGGCGGCTGGTGTCGATCATCTTTGAGGGTTGGCGCCGCTCCTCCGCGGTCATCGAGTCGATCATGCCGAAGAGTCGCTTCATGTCGGTCTCGGCGTCGACGTCCTTCATCATCTTGTTCATATCACCCATGCCGGGGATCATGCCCATGATCTTATTGATTGGCCCCAGCTTTCGGGCTTGGTTCATCATTTTACGGAAATCGTCGAGCGTGAATTCGCCCTTGCGGAGCCGCTCCTCCTGTTCGACCATTTCCTTTTGGTCGAACTTTTCCTGGGCTTGCTCGACCAATGTGACTACGTCGCCCATGCCCAAGATGCGGCCAGCCAAGCGGTCGGGGTGAAATTCCTCAAGCGCGTCGAGTTGCTCGCCCACGCCAATAAATTTAATGGGCACGCCGGTGACCGACTTCACCGACAGCGCCGCGCCACCCCGGGCGTCGCCATCGAGCTTGGTCATGATCACGCCGTCGAGTTCCAACGCGTTGTTGAATGCCTGCGCGCTGTTCACGGCGTCCTGACCGGTCATGCCGTCGACAACTAGATAGACCTGTTCGGGAGCAATACGGCGGTCGATTTCTTTCAACTCGCCCATCAACTCGTCGTCGATGTGCAGGCGTCCGGCGGTGTCGAGGATGATTACGTCGGCGTCCGACTTCTTGGCCTGTTTCACGGCATTGCGGCACAGCGACACAGGGCTCTTCGAGTCGCGTTCGGAGTAGACCGGCACGCCAAGCTGTTCGCCCAGCACGTGAAGCTGGTCAATCGCGGCGGGGCGCTGCAAGTCGGCGGCTACCAACATCGGTTTACGGCCACGTTGCAAAAGCAGCCGCGCGAGTTTGCCGCAAGTGGTGGTCTTGCCCGACCCCTGCAACCCACACAGCATCAGCACCGGCGTGTCTTTGTCGATGTGCAGCGAGTGATCGACTGGCCCCATCAACTCGATCAGCTCTTGATGAACGATGCCGACAACTTGTTGGCTGGGGTCGAGCGACTTGAGTACGACCTCGCCGACGGCCTTTTCGGTCACGCTGGCCATGAATTGCTTGACAACCGCGAAGCTAACGTCGGCCTCAAGCAGGGCTTTTTGCACCAGCCCTAGGCTTTCGCGCATGTTCGCTTCGGTCAGCTTGCCCTTGCCACGCAGGGTTTTAAGTGCCGAGCCGAGGCCATCTTGGAGGGATTCAAACATCGCTGCTGTCGTTTATGAGCGCACAAGCGCATCGTGAAACCGTGCCCATGACGCACCGCGAGATCATTCACGCGGCGGGAATGGGCGTAACCACCCGAGAGGGGCTAATTTAAGTAATCCCAGATCGTAGCAAATCGTTGGGACTCTTGGCAATCCTCGACGCCCCCTAGGAGGCGACAATCTCGAGATAGATTGATGGGGCCCGATAATCGGAACGGTTCGTCCATTCGGGACGGGGGAACCCACGTCGCGACTGCAAGTTCAGATGAATGCCAGATCGGTCGTGAGATTACCACAAGCGATAAGCACTAACGCTCGGCTTCCCTTATTTTCGGCAGTAGCCGTTTCGGCTAGAATCGCTAAGAACCGGGCCCGTAGCTCAGTCGGTTAGAGCAGGGGACTCATAATCCCTCGGTCGGGGGTTCGAGTCCCTCCGGGCCTACTTCTTTTCTTTGGCGCAATGCGGTTTCGGCATTGTTTGTTTGGCGACGCCGGCTACAGACATGCCTGCACGCACGCCGGTCTCTTCTTGATTTAGCGGATTTCGCGGGGAGGATCGGTTCAGTAGGGGAAGCCATGGACTGTGATCTACGACTTTGCGACAGGATCGTAAATCGTAAACACTTCGCGAGCCAAAACAAAAACGCCCCCGCAGTGATTGTGCGGAGGCGTTTCTGGATGGATTTGTTGCTTGCGACATAACTCGGACGGGCGCCCGAGAAGTCGTCTAGCCGACGAGTCGCACGGAGTTGGCGCGGGGACCCTTGGGGCCCTGTCCGACTTCGAATTCGACCGTTTGGCCTTCGCGAAGCTCCTCAAAGGTAACGCCTTGGACTTCCGAGTGATGGAAGAACAGCTCGCTTCGTTCACCCTCGATGAATCCAAAACCCTTGTCCGTTACGAGCTTCTTGATCGTACCCTGTGGCATTTCTGCACTCCTCAAAATCAAACACACATCGATCGGACCAACGGAGCTGCCGAACACGCTGGTTTGGCAAACAAGTTAGTCCTTTCCAAATAAGACAGCAGATTGCCACAAGAAAGAAGACAGGCACTTACAGAAAGAGCACAGCTACACAAAATGCGGCGTGACGAGAAGAACGGCAGTTGACGTCCAAATCTGCATCGACTCTCTGCTCGACACGATACGTCGTGACCTCGAAAGTATATGGCTAGGACTGGCAAGCCGCAATGGCGAATCCCCCCTAATGCAAGACCAATTTGAGCAATAAAATAGCATAATGGGTTATGTGGGTTGAATGGGTTGAAATGTTTATTGGATCTCTCAGTCCAACCCGATTGCTTGCTCTTACGCCCTGTCCGCCTCCTCTACGCCGGGTGGGTTGACGTTTTCCCCCACGTACGACGATTGCCTTGTTGGGAAGGGGATTTACGCCCCAACGGTTGCGTTGGCCCCCAGGGTTGCGGCTTGTGTTCGACGGGTTGCCGAACCGCGGTCGTAGTCTTTCAGCAGCAGGAACGGTTTTTCGACCATGTAGTGTAGTGCGAGTGCCGCGGCGATCGAGATGGCGGCGTACAGCGGCATATACACGAGAAATTGCCCACCGCGTGACAGCGTATGGAATCCTGGGATGTGGCTGGCCAAGTGGAAGACGCTGTCGATGAACACCATATGCACCAGATACAGGCTGTAGGAGATCTTGGAGAAGAAGAACAACACCGGCGAGCGGAATGCCCGGGCGTAACGTCCCGGCTTCAGCACCAGACTCAACAGGATTGCACCAAAGCCCAATGCAAGAGCCGGGAACATGAGCGTTGCGCGAAACCAGTCGAGCGAGTTTAACAACGGTCGGGCGCACAGCAGATAGCCAACCCAGGCGGTTCCAGACCAAAACAGGGCTTGGCTGAAGCGGGGATCCGCGAGGCGTGGGAATTCTTGTCGATGATGGTAGAGCATCGCGCAGAACGTTCCGATCAACAGCGCATCACACGCCAGATGAAACGGACTACGCAGCGTCCAGAAGAATTCCGCGTACGATGTAAACCCACCGTGCAAGTGATAGGTGAGAATGCGGAGCATCAGTGGAATGCCAATGAGCAACCCGACGGCGCGAAGACGCGTCGTGGTCGATTGCACGCGCAATAGCGGCACCATCAGGAACGGGATGAGGAAATAGAACTTTTCCTCCACGCCCAACGACCAAAACGCGACGACGATGTTGCCGGGGATGTAATCCTGGAGAAACAAGACGTGATTGAGGGTCTGCCGAGGTAGATTGTCTTGCGATACTTCGTACAGCGGGACCCGGCCCGCCACGACCAGAAATAGGAAGGCGTAATAGGCCGGCACGATGCGTAGTACGCGTTTGGTGAAGTATTGGCTGACGTCTCCCCAGCGAAACACTTGTCCCCAGCGGCGCAGAATATGGTGTGTGACGAGAAACCCGCTGAGCACGAAGAACAGATCGACTCCCATCCAACCGTTGGTCATGGGGGTCATCAAGTCCCAACCGCCGATGGAGAGCGTCGCGGAGTCGGGGTCGTAAAAGGGCCGAATCCCGTGGCGGAATAATACCAACAGGATCGCGATCCCCCGTAGACCGTCCAGCGCGTCGATGCCGCCGGGATTGCGCTCGAAACGAAGGTAACTAGCGATCGCTTGCTTGAAGGATTGCATGCTTCCCTGGGGCGTTAGACGGTCACGCGTTGTGGCGTCGCCGATCGCCGTTTTTTCCAGATGATTCCATCGACGACGTAATGGTGAAAGTTGGTCACCATCAGAATCACCAGCGTGACGGGCACCGCCGTGGCGGAAGTCAGTGGAATGGCCGCGCGATACATCAGTGTGTAAGCAACGGTCGAGATGGCAAGGCAGACCGCGATGTAGCCCAGAAAGTTTCTTGAAAGGCACAAGGTCGAGAGAAACCGCCTTTTCGGATCGACTTCGTTCTTGAAGCGATTGTTGTTGAACCACCACACAAACAAGATGTACTGTGCATTGTGCCACACATTCAGCACGATCCATCCGGTGGTGATATCTTCGATGAGCATGTATCCGGTCAAGAAAATGACGTGATGCGAAAGCACGTACAGCGTGTGAGCCAGGGGCAACCGGCCTTGCCACCAGGCCTGCATTTGGCGAAACGTGCAGTACGCGATCGAGATGATTGCCACCGCGGCGACCAGCGCTAACACGGTCGGACCAACCGGTAGGTACTTCACGTCCATGCCTAGAAAACTCGATTGCTCTTGATACGAGCGGTAGAAAATGCCCAACAGCGGCAACAGATAGAGAGCCCGGGTCGTCGCATAGTCGTCGATTGCTGCCCGGGGATCGGCCTTGCGGCGATAACAGCGTTCGATGCCGTAGCTTTGACGTGTGTAGTGAAACCATTGCCAATACAGATAGACTGTCTGCAACACCCAATAGCCGGCGGTCATCGCCACGGCGAGCGTCGTCCCCAACACGATCAGCGGAAGTTGAACGACCAGAAATCGGTTTTGGCGAAAGCTCTCGGCGTCGAAGACGAGTCGCGTGAATGTCGAAGCCACATGGTGGTAGCCGAGAAGCCACACATCGAGAAACAGAACCCAAGCGAAAAGGCTGGGCTCAACGAGTGTCACCACGCCGGAAACAACGGCAACCGCGGCCACGACAACGATCAAACTGAGATCGAACGTCGCACCACGCAGCCAGCCCCGGGAGATGGTCTTCGCGGCGAGAGATGTGTCGGCGGTTGCGGCAATCGACATGGATCGAACTTTCCTGGGAGCGGCACGAACGCGATGTTATGTCGTTTTCAAACGCAGCGATTAACCGGGACCGTAGGGCGATCGGATTTGAGCCCCGCGACCGGCGAGCCGTTTCAAACCGCGCGCGCCACGAACGAGAGAGTATTTCAACCCGTCGCGGAAGGACGATTGACCGAACGGCGTGGGCGTCATGCCCAGGCGCCGCAGGTGGCGATTCAGCCGGTGCAGCGATTCTTGTCGGGCCGAGACGTCCGTGCGAAACGTGATGCTAAATGAGATGGACACTTCGGGTCCGTTTTGTACCCAGTGGGGCGCCGCGACCGGGAAGTGGAGTCCGTCGCCCGGAAGCAGTTCGAATTTTTCGCCCCGCGCGGCATAAGCCTCTTTGTATTCCAGATTGCGAGGCCCCCCGGAGAACAGATTTTCTAAATCCTCTTCCGATTGAACAGTACGATCCGTGGGATCCCATTGGTACACATATTTGGGGCCACGAATCTGTAGCAGGAAGTTGTTCTCGGGGTCGGTATGATAAGGCGTCACCGAGTCGGGAGACGTGACGAAGATGAACCCCTCGCGAAGGTACATCCCCGGGGCAACCTCTTCGGAGAGCAGTCCGATTTGGTTCAGGCACGCATCGAGCAGTTCGCGATACTCATCGACCATCTCGACGTTTTTCAGCACCATCCACGATTGACATTCCTCGATCTGGCGAATGGTTTCCTCAGGCGACAAACCGGTTCGCGGTGCTTCCTTCGAGCCGTGATCGACGGACACCTTGCCCGAGGCATATTCGACACGCGACTCGGGAAGCTGGCGTGACAACTCGACCAATCGAGGTAACTCGAACAACGGGTGGTCGGCCAAGTGGTGCCCGATTTTGAACGGACGTCGATTGAACCGTTCTTGAAACGCCCTAGCGTCACGGATCTCCAAGGGGTGCTCGATCGATTCCGATGGTGGTGTCAGCGTGGTACTCATGGTTCTAACTCTATCTGAGAAAAGAGCCTTATCTTCGGGTGAATGTTTCTCGCAGCCATCGCATGGGCGGGGCAATCGACACGGCGAAATCGCCGAAACGCCGCCCGGTGGCAATCCACAGCGACTCGATCAATCGTCGCTCGCGCCACAGGCGATCGATCATGGGATGATTGGGGTCGGCACACGAGTCCATCCATTGCAACGCGGGGCGCTGGTGGATTGCCGCGATATTGTCCATCTCGAGCAGCACCCCGGGTGAGTATTGTTGATAGGCTTCGTCGTAGGCGATCTTGAATGCGAAGCCGCCGTCACCGGCAAGGAAGTTGCACTTTTGTGCGATCGTTTGGCCATTGAAACGCAGGGCCAACATCATCAATCGCCGACGTCGGAAGGCATCGTGGACAATATTGCGAAAGAAAGTTTGGTCTGCTTCATGGCAGGCGAAGGCAGTCGCCGTGCGTCCCTTCCACCCCTTGGCTTCCAGTCGCAGGAAGTCGTCGATCCAACGATCGATGTCGCCGTCGTCTTCAAGGGTCACCGACTCAAGTTTTCCCTGTTCGGCAAGGCGTTTTCGCTGACGGCGCGCCTCGTGGCGTCGCTTACGACCGGTGGCTGCTTTCGAGTAGCTCTCGGCGTCGGTTGCCGGAACAAGCAACGCGCGGTCATAGCGCTCGCGAAGCCATGCCGCGTTGCCCCGGCGATGCAATAATTCGACCAACGCGTGATGCAAAGCGCCTTCGCCAGAAATGTAATCCAATCGCAGTACCGGCGCGCCTTGCGGATCGTCGCGCAGCCAATCCAACAGCGCGCCGACGGTCTCATGGACGTAGTCGCTTCGCACCAACGGCGTGCGGAGAAAACAGTGTGGATAGCGCCACGCCTGAACATTGCCCACCGGCAGCCCACCCAAACCGCGGTGTCGCTCTAGTGGCAGCAAACCACACAGCACCGGATTGCCCTGGGGGTTTTTGCGACAATGGGCGTAGATCATCGCCACCTGGAGGTTCGTCTCCCCGCCGTACTGCTCCCAGCCGGGAATCAACATCCACGGTTCATAGAAAATGTTGGGTTCGACGGCTTTTTCAACCAACCGTTCCCAGGCAGGCAGATGATTGCGGAGTTCATCAACCGAATCGACTAGTGTCACGGTTAACGGACGACCCGGCAGATCGTCGATGCCCCGGTCGACAACATGCGGCGGCGATGTTGAGGTGAGGAGTTCTGGTTGTGAAGCGAGTTGTGGTGCCAAGGGAGTATGTCTCGGTAAGAATCGCGTCCGTCTGCCAGTGCATCGGCGGCCCGATTGCGGAGCGGCCGACCACGGTCCAACCCGGGCAGAAAGCAAGGGATGGCGGTAACTTTCTCTCGTAAAGGGTAGGTTACGGAGAAGGATTTACGCCCAACGGAGGACACCGCGACAATTCGTCGCTGACTGCCATCACAAAGACCGGTCGTGACGGATGTGAGGGAGATCTGTCGTGGCGACGGTCCGCGAGAGGGCGGATCGAGAGATGCGTCGCCAGAATACGCGATTTCAAGCCTCTACTAAGCGGCTTCGTTGTGCGAATCCGCACCGATGTCGGTTGTGAGCGAATCGACAAGATCGGCAAGCGTTGGTGTGCGACCATCGATCTCCAGCGGAAGCTCACCACTAGGATCGCAGAGGAGGTCGACTGTGCCATCTTCTTCGCACAGGTGTTCCAATTCGCGAATCAGTCCGTCGCGGGCGGCTTGTCGCACGAGGTGCCCTCGGGTGGCAAGCTCCTCACGGGCCTTTTCTCCGACGGCGTTGCTGGCCCTTTGAGCAAGTGCAGCGAGGTATTCACTGGGGATTTCGACGATCTGGGGCACGTAAACCTTGACCTGCATCGTGACACCTTCGCTCTGGCACCCCGGGGCGGAAGAAGGACTCGCTAGCAGAGTTCGCGCCGGGGAAGCTCACTGCCAGCAGCGGGTACGAATTTCCCGCCTGCGCGTTATCGGCAGTTCGGCGGCTGCGGAATAAAACGAATTTTCCGAATTTGCGGTTCGGGTGGGGCGAAACGGCTGGCATTGTCGCGGGGCCCCGTCGGTTGTGTTAAAAATGGGGGTTGTAGGTCGTTTTCTTCACTCAAGCCGGGAGTTGAGATGTTCACCGTGCAACAAAAAGGGTGGTGCTTACTGGTCGCGTGGATGGTCGCCACGAGCCTTCTCGCCGGGCGTGCTGGGGCAGAGGAGAAGGAGTTGCACACCTTTCGCAAGCTCCAACTAACCAATGTCTTCTACGGCGAGGGGGCTAACATTGGCGACTTCAATCACGACGGAAAAATGGACTTGGTTTCCGGGCCCTATTGGTACGCCGGTCCCGACTTCAAGGAGCGTCACGAATACTACACGGCCAAGCCTTACGATAAGGCAGGCTACTCCGACAATTTCTTCACCTTCACCGACGATATCAACCACGATGATTGGGACGATATTCTCGTCGTCGGCTTTCCCGGTCGAGAAGCCTTCTGGTATGAGAACCCCCAAGGCGGCAGCGGGCTGTGGCCGCGCCACGAGGCGTTCGACATCGTCGACAACGAGTCGCCCACCTATGTGGATTTGACGGGCGACGGTCATCGCGAACTTGTTTTTCACACGCGTGGACAATTTGGTTGGGCCGGGCCCGATGCCAACGATCCGACGAAGCCGTGGCAGTTCCATCGCATTTCCCCGCCTGGCCCACATCCGAGGTTTACACACGGCCTTGGCGTGGGCGATGTGAACGGCGATGGGCGAATGGACATTCTCGAAAAAAGCGGCTGGTTCGAGCAGCCCGCCGATGCGACGGACGGTATGGAGACGATGTGGAAGCACCACGATTTCAAGTTCAGCGGCTTTGGCGGGTCGCAGATGTACGCCTACGACGTCGACGGCGACGGCGATAACGATGTGATCACTTCGTTAGCCGCGCACGCTTATGGACTGGCGTGGTACGAACAAGTCCGCCGGCATGGGAAGATCGACTTCGTACGGCACAAAATTATGGGTCGTAAGCCGGAGGAGAATCGCTATGGTCTCGTCTTTTCGCAATTGCACGCCTTGGAATTGGCCGACATGGACGGCGATGGGGTTCTCGACATCGTCACCGGCAAGCGACATTGGGCACACGGCGGGAAAGACCCCGATGGCAAATTGCCGGCCGTTTCTTATTGGTTCAAGACGGTTCGTGGTGACGACGGGAAAGTGAGTTTCATTCCCTACCGGATTGATGACAACTCCGGCGTGGGGACCATGCTCGCCTGGGCGACATCAACGGCGACCACCTCCCCGATGTTATCGTGGGGAACAAGTTGGGGACGTTCGTCTTGTTACACGAAAAGAAGACCGTGTCCGAGCAACAATGGCTCGAAGCGCAGCCGAAACCGTTGGAAAAATAGCGATGGCGTGAGTATGTCCTTGCAGCGTACCCCTGTTATGTGAATTGGGCATGCTCTAGGAGTGGTTCGCCTCATACTCCGCGATCTTGTCCTCGTGTTCCAACGTCAATCCGATATCGTCCAAGGCGTTCAGTAAACAATGCTTGCGGAACGGATCGACGTCGAACTTGATATCGAGACCTTCGTCGTCGGTGATGGTGCAGCTTTCGAGATCGACCGTCATTTTGTAGCCGGGCGTCGCGGCGCGGTGGAAAAGATCTTGAACCGTCGATTCGTCGAGACGAATCGGGAGCATGCCGTTCTTGAAGCAGTTGTTGTAGAAGATATCGGCGAACGACGGGGCGATGAGCACGCGGAATCCATAGTCGTCCAATGCCCAAGGGGCGTGTTCGCGACTCGATCCGCAGCCAAAGTTCACACCGGACAATAGAATCGACGCACCCTGTACCTCCGGCTTGTTGAGTTCGAAGTCGGGATTGTCGCTGCCGTCTTCGTTGAATCGCCAATCGAAGAACAGAAACTGGCCGAAGCCCGTGCGCTGGATTCGCTTGAGGAATTGCTTGGGAATGATTTGGTCGGTATCGATGTTGGGGCGGTTCATCGCGGCGACCAGCCCGGTGTGTTTGGTGAATGGCTGCATGGAGATTGCCTTGAGTTAGTGGTACGGAACGAGAGAGGTCTGGCGGTGCCCGAGGAGTCGTGTCGCGCGGCGACTGTCTTCCGGCTCAGCCTGACCGACGACTACGACTTGAAATTCCACTACTTGAATTTCCACTGACGGATATCGACAAAATGGCCGCTCACGGCGGCGGCGGCGGCCATGGCGGGCGAGACGAGATGCGTGCGACCGTCTTTTCCTTGTCGACCTTCAAAATTGCGGTTACTGGTCGAGGCACAGCGCTGGCCCGGGCTCAGCGTGTCGGGGTTCATGCCCAGGCACATGCTGCAACCGGCCTCGTGCCACTCGAATCCGGCATCGACGAACACTTTGTCGAGCCCTTCGGATTCGGCTTGTTCCTTGATCTGGCCGCTGCCTGGAACGACCATCGCGGAAACCGAGGCCGGCACACGGTAGCCAGCGGCCACTTTGGCGGCAGAACGCAGGTCTTCGATGCGGCTGTTGGTACAGGAGCCGATGAAAACACGGTCCACGGCGACTTCGGTCATCAACGTCCCCGGTTGTAGAGCCATGTACCGCAGCGATTGTTCGGCCGCCTTGCGATCGTTGTCATTTGAACAGCTCGCCGGATCCGGAATCTTCTCGCTGACGGGGATGACCTGCGCGGGGTTGGTGCCCCACGTTACATGGGGGGCAATGTCAGCGGCATCAAACTTCAGCGACTTGTCGTAACGGGCCCCCTCATCGGTGGGCAGCAAGCTCCAACGGTCGACCGCGGCGTCGAAGTCGGAACCCCGTGGAGCGAATTCCCGGCCACGAAGATAGTCGTAAGTTGTCTGGTCCGGCCCAATCATACCAGCGCGGGCTCCGGCTTCGATGGTCATGTTGCAGACTGTCATCCGCTCTTCCATGCTGAGTGCGGCGATGGTGCTGCCGGTGTATTCGATCACGTAGCCGGTACCTCCATCGGTGGAGATCCGTCCGATGAGGTACAGGATGAGGTCTTTCGCCGTGACCCCCTTGCCCAAGGGGCCATCGACACGAAGCTCCAATGTCTTGGGCTTAAACTGGAGCAACGTTTGCGTGGCCAGCACGTGTTCGACTTCGCTGGTCCCGATGCCGAACGCCAACGCCCCGAAAGCGCCGTGCGTGGCCGTGTGGCTGTCGCCGCAAACGATCGTCATCCCCGGGGTGGTCAGCCCTAGCTCTGGCCCGATGACGTGTACAATGCCCTGTTTCGGGTTGTCGAGATCGTAGATGCGGATTCCGAACTCTTTGCAATTGTCGCGGAGCGTATCGATTTGTTTCTTGGAAAGGGGGTCGGTAATCGGCAGCCGTCGATCGGTGGTCGGAATATTGTGGTCGGGGGTCGCCACGGTGCGCTGTGGACAACGAACGTTTCGTCCGGCCAAGCGCAGGGCCTCAAACGCCTGAGCGCTGGTCACTTCATGTACAAGATGAAGATCGATGTAGAGAATGGTTTGCTGGTCCTGGGGGGCATGCACGACGTGTGCGTCCCAGATCTTCTCGAACATCGTTTTCGGTTGACCCGACATTTCGACTCCTTTTCTGGCGGAAGACGGCTCCCGCACCACCGGTTGCCGTCGGAATGTAGTGGCAGCTTCAGATGTAATCGTTCCTGAATCAGGCGACCGGCACGGTGGCTGTCCGAAGGTCAGGGGGCCGTGAACGCACGGCAACTGCCAGCGAGCAGCCCTTATGATAGCCCTTGGACCGCTGATTGGGGAGTTGGCCACGCCCGGCAATCGTCACGACTCGCGCAATCGATCGCGAGAAGCGGTATCTCAATCGTCTCCGTTGTGTTTGAGGCCCTTTTGTAACGATTGGTTCGCGCGGTCTTTCTTCATGCCCCTTGGTTGGGCCCCGAGATTGCTTTCTCGGCTTCCATGGGATGGCTAAGATGAACTGTTCGCAGCGCGGCTTCCTTTTTGGGGAGGGCGAGAGGCGGCAGGGTCCACTTATCGTGAGAGTACATCCCTAAATTCAGAGCCTTTTTTGGATGGCAGTCGATGCAACGGTCCGTGCCGTTTAACAAGCCGTTTGTTGTTGGCAAAGAGTTGTACTACATCGCACAAGCGGTCACGCTGGGTAATATCTCGGGCGATGGGTACTTCACGGAACAGTGTTGTAAGCTCCTTGAGCAGCGATTCGGCATCCATCGAGTGCTGCTCACGCCGTCGTGTACCGCGGCGCTGGAGATGGCGGTCATTCTTTCCGGTGTTGAGTCCGGGGACGAGGTAATTTTGCCGTCGTTCACCTTTGTGTCAACGGCCAACGCCGTGGCTTGCGTGGGTGCCCGGCCGGTGTTTGTCGACATTCGGGAAGATACGCTTAACCTCGATGAGTCATTGATCGAAGCGGCAATCACCGATCACACCAAGGCAATCGTCCCGGTACACTACGCCGGCGTGGCGTGTGACATGCGGAAGATCGACGTAATCGCCAAGCGGCATGGCTTGGCGGTGATTGAAGACGCGGCACAAGGCGTGAACGCTTTCTATCTAGGACGCGCGCTGGGGTCGATCGCGGCACTGGGGGCTTTCAGCTTCCATGCCACCAAGAATTATACCTGTGGCGAGGGCGGAGCCTTGTGTGTGAATGACCCGGCGCTTGTTGAACGGGCGGAAATCCTTCGAGAGAAGGGGACCAACCGCAGCCAATTCGTGCGGGGAGAAGTTGACAAATACACTTGGGTCGATATTGGCAGCTCCAACGTGCCCAGCGAAATTGTGTCCGCTTTCCTCTACGCACAGCTCGAGATGCTCGATCCAATTGCTCAACGGCGGCGGCGGATTTACGAGTTCTACCACGCGCGACTGGAACCACTGGCTTGTGCCGGCATGTTACGATTGCCGCATGTACCCGAGGAATGCGTGAGCAACTACCATATGTTTTACGTGGTGCTGGGCGACGCACTTTCACGTAATGCATTATTGCAATACCTGAAAGAACGTGGCGTTGGGGCGACGTTCCACTATGTGCCACTTCACACATCGCCCATGGGTGAACACTACGGTTATCAGCCAGGAGATTTCCCGGTAACCGAAGACCTCGGTAGCCGGCTGTTGCGTTTGCCGTTTTACTACGAAATCAGCGAAGACGAACAGAATTACGTGGTTGCCACGATCGAGGCTTTCTTCCGCGCGCAAGCGGTGAAATAATGTCCCCCCGGGCTCTCGCGTGAACTTCAGCGAACCATCGACAATCCGCCATGACGACGCCCGCCTCCGATACAGCCACCGAACCACACGACGTTGAACAAGCGGTTGCCGAACCGATGTATTCGATCGTGATCCCGGTCTACCGTTCGGCGGGAAGCCTTCCGAAGCTCGTCGAACGCTTGGATGCGTTCTTCAGTACCCATCCCATGCGGCACGAGGTAATTCTCGTCAACGATGGCAGTCCCGACGAAAGCTGGGAAGTGTTGCAACAACTGAAGCAAGATCGCGATGACCTCGTGATCATCGACTTGTTGCGAAACTACGGTCAGCACAGCGCGGTCTATTGCGGAATGCAAAATGCCTCGGGGGACTTTGTCATCACGATGGACGACGACTTGCAGAACCCTCCTGAAGAGTTGATTCACCTGATTCGTAAAGCCGACGAGGGATACGATGTCGTGTTTGGTGCATTTCATCAGAAAATGCACGGGACATTCCGAAAACTCGGTACGCGGATCGTCGGTTGGCTGAATGCCAAGTTGTTCAACAAGCCACGCAACTTGGTGTTGACCAACTTTCGCATCATCCGCCGAGAAGTAGTCGACGCGGTTTGTTCCGTGAACACCACGTTCCCGTATATCCCGGGCCTGATTCTCATGTCGGCGAAGACGTTTGCCAACGTGCCGGTTGCCCATCATGCTCGCGACGTGGGGGAATCGAATTACACACTGCGGACCATCTCGAGGTTGGTGTGGCGAATTGTGTTTAATTATTCCGCGTTTCCACTACGTCTGATGTGCGGCGTTGGTGGATTGGTCGCCCTGTCAAGCTTCGTGCTGGGTGTCTACTTTTTGATTCGCGCCATCTTTGTCGAAACGAAATCGCCCGGGTGGCCAACGTTGGTGCTGCTGCTGTCTTTCTATCAGGGGATCACGCTGGCAATCCTCGCCGCCGTGGGCGAGTATGTCGTCCGCATCGTCAACGACATTTCGGGGCAACGTGCGTATCGTATTCGAAAGAAGCTCTAAACCGTCGAAGAAGCACGATTGCGACGAGTCTGTAAAAGGCGACCGAATCGATGGAGCCAACATTTGTCATCGCCGGTGCTCAGCGTTGTGGAACCACGACGTTATATGCGTTGTGTGATGAACATCCGGAGATCCACATGGCCAAGCCACGTTGGCCGGAGCCGAAGTTTTTTATTCACGAGCCGAGCGAGGAAAAGAATCGATCGTGGTATCTCCGACGATGGTTCGCGGATACGAAGTCGGCGCGCGCCGTGGGCGAGAAATCAACCAGCTATCTGGAAATCCCCGATACGGCGCGGCGGATGAAAGAGCTGTTTCCGTCGATCAAGGTGGTGTTCATCCTGCGTCATCCAGTTGAAAGGGCGATCTCGAACTATCGTTTCTATCGCCGTAAGTGCCTGGAGAAACTGTCGCTGGAAGAGGCGATTCTCTCGGAGCCGTCACGGCTTCGCGATCAGACGTACGCCGAACTGTCCGCCCACCCCTTCGCTTATCTTCGACGTGGGCGGTACTTCGAGCAATTGCGACAGTTCTTCGAGCACTTCTCAAGGACCGATTTGAAAATCCTGCTCCACGATGATCTGATGGAGCAGGGTGAATCGTTATGTCGAGAATTGTTCGCGTTTCTAGAGGTTGATCCGAACTTTGTTCCCGCGGAAATTGATCGACGGCACAACGAGCACCCGGTAGATGATTTGCGTGTGAGCCAGTCGTTGCTGGACGAAATGTTTGAGACATTCGCCGAGAGCAATCGAAAGCTGGCGCAATATCTTGGACGAGACTTAACAGCTTGGTCGAACATGACGCCATCGCTGCGAGAGCTGGTTGGGAAGGAGACCGTGTGAACACGAGTTGTGCCCGCGTACCGCTAAGAAACCATGGCTCAAACGTGATTCGATCTTTCGTATTCGTCGTCGCTGGCTGCTTGTTGATTGGCGTTGCTCGCGCGAAGCCGCCGCGGGTCTTTCTGCTCGATGCCTCACGGCTCGAAAAAGCCAAACGGCTTTTGAGTCGTGAGGATATCCGGATCATAACAGCCTGGACCGCGTTGAAGCAGCAGGCGGACACGGCACTACGTGCCACGGCGCCCTCGGTTCTCGATGGACCACCGCCTCCCAGTGGTGATACCCACGACTACTTCAGTTTGTCGATCTATTGGTGGCCCAATCCAAAAACTGAAACTGGTCTGCCGTATGTCCGCCGCGATGGTCGCGTGAACCCCGAGGTCGATCGATACGACCTGCCTCGAATCAACGCCATGGCAAGGGACGTCGAGACACTGGCGTTGGCCTACTATTTTTCGGGACGTCGATCATACGCCCGGAAGGCAGCTGAACTCTTGCGAGTATGGTTCCTCGACGAAGAGACCAAGATGAACCCGAACATGAAATACGCCCAGACCGTGCCGGGTGTTTCAGAGGGTCGACGTGAGGCGATTATCGAGTCGGTCGTACTTGCCACCCGGGTGGTCGACGCGGTTGGCCTCATCGGTACTTCGCAAGCGTGGAGCGAGCGTGACCAGCAACAGATAAAGCAATGGTTTTCGCTCTATCTACATTGGCTGCAAACCAGTCGGCAAGGAAAGGAGGAGTCGCTGAACATTAACAACCACGGTACATGGTATGACGTGCAACGGGTGGCATTCGCGTTGTTCAGCGGTAACAAGGCACTGGCACGCAAGTTCTTTGGCAATGACGTCGACGGCGCGGCGCACCTTCGTCGAGAACCTCCGAATCTCATGTCGGTACGGGATCGGATCAATCTTCAGTTCAGCCCCGACGGCTCCCAGCCCGCGGAGTTGGCCCGGACCAAATCGTTCGACTACAGTTGTTACAACCTGGATGCCATGTTCGCGTTGGTTGCGCTTGGGCAGTCCGTTGATGTCGATCTGTGGGGATATCGTGGCCGTAAGGGCCGCTCGATTCCGGGGGCGCTTGATTACCTGGTCCAGTTCCTTGATCCGAAGCTGAAATGGAAACACAAGCAGATTTATGAGCGGGATCGGGGCAAACGATTGGCTCCTTTCCTACACCGTGCTGCCTATCAATTTGAAGACCGCAAGTACCGCCCACTCGCGTTGAAACATCCACTTGCAAGTCGTGACCGTCTCAATCTTCTCGTCCCTCCGGTGCGATGAGCACTTCGGATCACGGAACCGTGGAACGTGATGAGTATTCCTGGGGAATCGTCGGTTCGTCGTCGTGTGCGCTGGTCCGAGATACACCTCACTGATGGGGCTCGATGGTGTTCGGTTCCCGATGGCCCGGGGCTACGGCGCGTGGCGGTCAGCACGACGGGAAGGGAAGCATCAAAAAGCAAACGACCCTCTCGCCAGGTGCGAGAGGGTCGTTGTTGTTGCTCAACGATTCAGTCGGTTCATTCGTTGGTACTGATGTTACACGCCAACGTACTAACCTCAGTTGCAGCAGCACGAGGGCTCTGGGGCGCAGCAAGCTGGTTCACAGCAAGCCGGTTCACAGCAGGCGTGCTTGTGGCAGCGACGGGCACGTCGTGCTCGACGGCATCGCTTTCTGTGGTGCTTCTTGCAGCAAGAGTTGCAAGGATCGCAGCAGCTCGGCTCGCAACAAGCGGCCGGGGCGCAGCAACTCGGCTCACAAGCGGCCGGGGCGCAGCAACTCGGCTCACAACAACTCGGCTCGCAGCAGCTCGGCTCGCAGCAGCTCGGCTCACAACACGAATCACAACTTGACGCATGATGACGACCGAGCATGCGGTTCAGCAATTCAAACGCTTGCGCGTCATGAGCGCTGGCAGCAAAACAAAATGCGGCCGCCATCAATCCCGGCAGGATTAAACGGCTTTTCATAGGGAGGGCTCCTTACTTGGCAACCTCAACGAAAGGGAGAACTATGCTGTCACTCGCAGCTATGCAGTGGTATCGTCGAGTCAACGGCACGTCTTGAAAGTGAAACTGGGGAGTTCAGGGAATTTCGGATAAGATTGTGGTATGGCCTATGTCGATGACTCTGTCCGCTCCGCTCGCAACGCCTTGAAAACCGTGCCGATCCGGCCATGTTGCCGATTGCCGACTCCCTGGCTCGAATCAACCGCTAGATCCGTTGTGATGCAATGGAGCGCGATGACCGACGATGGGCCACAATCCAAAGACACAAAGAAATCCGAATCTCGGTCTTTGATCGCGCCGGCGACAGTCGTACGTGTGGCCGGGATGAAACCGTCCGGCGTGTGTTACGCGCCGACAACCGTCTTGCAGTGTCGCACGATCTCAGGAATGCCCAAAACCAGCGCCATGCGGCCCGCCCCGAGTTGTGCCACGCCGGCAATCTTCTCCGTTCCGGGTAGAATATCGCGCAGGCCGTTGACGACAACCTGCCGATGCGCACATACCTGATCGGCTAACAGGCAGATCGATCCGAACTTACTGTCGACCAAAACGGCGGCCATGGTCTCGCTCGCGTCGAACAGACTTGTTGGAAGATCGAGGATCTCGCTGAGCGAAACAGCGTGATAGGTCGCGCCACGGACGTTCGCTACCGTCGTTCCTTGCACGGTTTTCAGATCGTCGCGCGCGACTTCCGAAATTTCGAGGATGTGCTCGAACGGCACGACGAAATTTTGGTCATCATGCCTGAGCATGAGGCCATCGACCACGAGCACGGCTTCGCGAATCGGGATATCAATGTAGACCGTGGTGCCTTGGCCAGGCTGCGATTCGACGTGTACTTCGCCGTTGTGTTCAGCGACGATCGTCCGCACGACATCCATTCCGACACCGCGTCCCGAGACATCGGAGACGGTTTCCGCGGTCGAAAGACCCGCACCGAAGATCAATTGACAGGCTTCGTTGTGTGACATTGAGTCGGACTTGGACTGCGAGATGATTCCGTTCTCGACAGCCTTCTGCTTGACACACTCGGTATTGATCCCCCGACCGTCATCTTGCACGGCGATGCGGAAATGCGTGCGATTCTTTTCCGCTTTCAACCACAGGTTGCCGATTTCATCAACGCCTCGCTCGCGGCGCTGTTCGGGAGTGTCGATGCCATGGTCGACGACATTGCGAATCATGTGTGTTAAAGGTGCATCAAGATCTTCGACAAGGCTCTTGTCACATTCCGTCTCCTCGCCGATCACATGCACGTTGATCTGTTTGCCCAATTGGCTGCCCAGCGATCGTGCCATGCGTGGGAACTTGGCGAACAGTCCGGAAATGGGAAGCATCCGTAACGCGACAACGCCTTTCTGTAAGTCGCGTGACTGCGCGATAAAGCTCTGCGTGATCTGTCGCATTTCGTCAACAAGACCATCGCCTTCCATCGCACTGTTCATTCGGCTTTGCAGGTCCTTGAACAGTTCGCATGTAATGAACAACGCCGCTACATTTTCGAGGAACTCGTCAATTCGTTCCTCCTTAACGCGCACTAGCCGTGACTTGTTCTGCCCAGACTCCTTTTTGTTGGATTGTTTAGGTTGTTGTGTCGGGGCGGCTTTGCCCGCTTCGGTCGTGGTCGTGGGGCCCGACTCTGATTTCGCATGGTCGGCGTGCCCCCGTAGTTCCAACAGCATTGGAGCAAGCCCATCCCAGACAATCGATAGCAACATATCGTCGATGTCCAGCGGGCTGTTGTGAATTGTTTCGAAGTTGACTTGGGAGTCATCGAGGCCCGATGCGATTTGATTGAGTTGGTGATCGCGAGCCCAACGGCTCAAGGAAGCGGTTGCCGTGAGAAAGTCATCGGCGATCCGATCGTTGAATTGATTTGCCTCGAAGGAGGTGAACAACAATAGTATCGGAGAGATGATCGGTTCGAGATCGTCGTCGCCGAATTGCCACGGCCCCTTGGACATTTCTTCGACACTCGGCGGTGTGCCCTCGCCATCGGGGAGCGAATCTCCGTCGGCTTGCTGACGGAATGTGTCCAGGATTTCTCGCAGCCAGTTTCCCCATTCCGCGACATCAGACGACTCGGACATTTCCGCTTCGGTCGCGAATTCCTCGACTTCCCCGAGCAGTATATTGAAAGGATCGTCACCTTGGCTGCCCTCGGCACACAGTTCGGCAACGCGGTCCAGCAGATCGGTTGCTTGCGAAGAAAGTTCCTCCGGCAAGGTGCCGTCGAGCGTCGCGCCAATGAGATCGGAGAGTTGGTCGATCCCTTCAACAAGACACCGTTCCAATGCCTCGCTCGGCGCGATTTCGCCTTGGCGCATTCGATCGAGTGTGTTTTCCAGCGAATGGGCGAATGTCTTGATCGTGCTAAAGCCGAAGAATCCCGCGTTACCCTTGATTGAGTGGACCGCGCGGAATACCGCGTTAATCGCCTCGGCGTTGTCGGGGTTATCGCGAAAATTGCTCAGATGCTCGGGCAAGCCTTGAAGCGAGTCGAGAGCTTCATCGGCAAAGTCCTCGAGCAATTCGCGCGATTCGGCGGCAGTGTCCGTCACGGGGGGTACCTATCGTTGTTGGCGGCATATCAGGTGTGGATGTGGATTTTCTAAACGGTCATCGAGCGCTCTTCGCGTCGACGCTGGGACAACTCTTCCAGGGTGCCCCACCAGCGGTCCAGTTTTCGAAACGCATCTTCCAGGGCCACTTCAAGCGGCCCTACATCGGTCAATGGCTTGAACAAGCAGGCTTCCGCCCCAAGACGCAGCGATCTTAGCACGCTGGTCATGGTCACAAGGCCGGTTAACATGATGACCTGTACGCCTCCATCCTGTTGCTTGATTTGCCGCAGGAGTTCAAGGCCATCGATTTCAGGCATGTCGATGTCGCAAATCACGACCCGATATTCGCTTTTCAGAAGTTCCTCAAGCACCCGCCTTGGATCATTAATCGACGTGACTTCAAAGCCCCGCCGCGATAGTTGTCGCTGAATGATCCGACAGACCTGTGGATCGTCGTCCACATGCAGAACAAGGCGTTGTGTGTTGGCCATGATTACAAGACTCGCCTAAATGGGATGATACAATTCCGATACGTCGCCCGGAGACAGATGGAATGTCTCTTTTAAGTGAAGATCAGAATCCGACTCCGACATCTTCACGCTTCCTTCGGATTCGACGGTTCCAGGGCATCGGTATCATTTATTTTTCCAGCCTTGCGCGATTCCATTATCCGGAGGATCGCCCATAGCCAGGGCACGCATGATGATCCGTGTGGTCCGACTTTCCTGATTCACGGATTGGCAAAGCAATATCCATGATTGTGACCTACGCTTTATGACGTGTTGCCACCGATGGGCAAAGAATGAAAATCGCGGTAGTTTGACGAACGTTAACTCGAGGTGCATACGGATGACAGACATTTGCACGCAGAATACGCCTATTTATTCCAGCTTTGGCGATGATCCGGATCTTGGCGAGTTGGTCGAGATGTTCGTCGAGGAGATGCCCGATCGAATTGAGAACCTGATTTCCCAGTTCGAGGCCAAGAATTGGGAAGAACTGACGCGTGCCGCCCATCAGATGAAGGGTGCCGCGGGAAGTTATGGCTTTGGCGTTTTAACGCCTGTCGCCGCGAAGCTTGAAGCACTCCTGCGCGGCAAGAAGCCGGAGGATGCAATTCAGATCGGGCTCGATCAGCTTACCGACCTGTGTCGTCGCATTCGTTCGGGCGTGGCCGAGTAGCATGCCAACCTGATGATGACTTGCCTGTTCCGCGTACCGGAAAACGAATCGCTGCCGACGTGGGTTACGACGTTCATCGGTCGGAATGTTGCACGGCGAGATACAACGCCTGCAAGTAGGGAATTGGTTCGTTTCCCAGTGCATTCAACACGGTTCCGCCGGCTGTAAAGCAGTGGGTGATCCAATCCGGCTTTCCATATCGCTCCAACGCCTTTCCACCTTCGCCTCCGCCGACATAGACTTCGACGTTGGCATCGGTCATGCGTTTGAGTTGGGCGATGAATCGCTTCGTACCCGACTCGAAGCGAGGGTCCTCGAACATCCCGAAGACACCGTTATGGAACGCCACGAGCGGATCATCGCGGTTGCCGGCGGAGTCGATGAACTGACCAACCTTCTGTTCGAATAGCGCGCTCGACTTGGGGCCCACGTCGAACTGTTGATCGTTCGCGGCAAGCGCTTGTGACGTGCTGCCGTCGGCCAGTATGAAGTCGACGGGGAGCACGAATTCGACGCTGTGAGCACGTCCCCGTTTGACCATGTCGCGAGCCTGTTTAATCCGATCAGGTCCGATGTAGTACGGTTTTTCCGAGTGTTCGGGATTCTCGGCCACCCCCAGGCAGAAGTCGCCACCGTCGAGTTGCGCGCTCGCCTTTTTTAGCGACATGGCGAGCGACCCGGCGGCGATTACCATGCGGACTAAACCCCGACCGACAATGGCTTCTAGATCGTCCATCTTGTCGATTTTAAGGCCGCTGAAGATGACAAGCTGACTGCGCCGGCATCGCAGCATGGGGCCATCCATTTCACTGGCCAGATACCGGCCCATCGCCACGCGTTGCATCGCCGCGGGAACAATCGTGCTCGATGCATCAAAGCTGCCGGCGGAAAGCGCCTCGTGAACATACACCTTGGCGATGTTGTCGGCCAATTCCTGGGCAAACTTCGCCAGGGGCTGGCTCAACGAAGGGAGTTGTTCAGCGCCAGCTTTCCACAACGAACGTTCGATGTCGTACCGCCGGGTGTTTTCCAACATCAGCACGGTTCCGGGGGCACTTGTCCGAATTTTCTCGGAGATCGCTGCTGGAACGATCAACGATGTTTCGTCGAACCAATCGCTCAGAAGCTCGATCTCGGTATCGAGCAGTTCTCCCAAGCGCGCGGCAACGTTGACAAGCGTCCCCTCGGGCTTGCGTCCGATGTGTCCAAAGATGATTTGGACCCAGCCCCGCTCGCGCCCTTCGTTTAGGGTGTCGACCATCGAGCGCAGACGGATATCGCCATCGCCAATATTGGGCCCCGGCTTGGCATCGAGGTCGCCACGGACAAGCACGGGGGTGCCAGAAGGAATGTCCCGCAAGGCGTCGAAGCGGGGGATGGCTTTTAAGTAGTCTTCAAGTGGCAGTCGCGGTGCGTCGTCGGAAACTCCCGTCAAACGACGGCACCACGCTAGCATCGTCTCATCCGTAAGCAACATCTCAAAGGCTCCGAAATGCGTGAAGGGGGCGTTGTTGTTGTCCTGCTCCGTGCGGAACACGGGACGATGCCTCGCGTGCCCGAATGTGATTTGAGTTTCCCACAATAGCAAATGACCATGGAAACGAAAGGCGGTTGCACGACGTCTTGCGACATTGACCACGGTGACCGAGAATTGGCGAGGAATGGTTTCAAGGGCGGCGTGCCATTTTCTGCCATCCGAGGGGAAGCCTGAAAACGTTGGAATTCGGTCCTGAGACGAACTAGCGAGTTACGGGGAGACGTTCATGAGCACCGTGGGATTCATCGGGTTGGGCACCATGGGACGCCCCATGGCCAAGAATCTGATTCAGGCTGGGCACGAGTTGGTCTTCCTGGCGCGTCGTCCTGAAGTGGTCGAGGAATTCCTCACCGCCGGAGGGCGTCAGGCGGCGACCCCCGCCGAAGTTGTCGCGGACGCCGAATTCGTGATTACGATCGTGCCCACCGATATCGAGGTCGAACAAATTGTTCTGGGAAATGACGGAATCATTGAATCCGCGGTGGAAGGCAAAACATTGATCGAGATGAGCACGATCAGCCCCTCGACCACACGGAGGATCGGAGCCCGACTGCAAGATGCCAAAATGGCCATGGTTGACGCCCCGGTTTCGGGCGGTCCCTGGGGCGCCGAAGCCGGCAAGTTGACGATTATGGTCGGTGGCTCCTCGAACGACGTCGACCGTTGTCGTCCATTGTTTGAAGCCCTGGGCGAGAAAATTTTTCATGTCGGACCGCTCGCCTCCGGGCAAACGGTCAAGCTCGTCAATCAAATGATTGCCGCCGGCATTATGGCGCTGGTGGGCGAGGGGTTCGTGCTGGCCAAGGCGGCTGGGGTGGACCTTGATATGTTGGTTGATGTCATGTTGGTATCCAGCGGTAACTCCGCCATGTTGGAAGCCCGTGGCAAGAAGTTCATTTTGGCCGATAACTATGAACCGGGATTCAAGACGCATCTCATGCGAAAGGACATCGGTTTGGCCCTTCGCATGGGGCACAACTTCGACGTGCCGATGCCGGTGGCCGCGGCCGCGTTTCAACAATACACGGCAGCCTTGAACCAAGGTTTGGCCGCCGAGGATTTTGCCTCGGTTGTCAAGGTGTGCGAGCAGGCCGCGGGCGTAAAAGTCGTGGATGAGAAATAGGCGCCACCAATCAACGAATGTTTCCAGACGTCGTCACGGCGTCGTGTCTTTTTCGAGACTCCAAGCTTCGACTAAACCTCCCTCGTTGGTCCGTGTCGCGACCAATAAGAGGTTTTGATCGCCAGCGTTCATCAGCGCGACTCCGGATAGCTCAAAGCCGTAGTTAAAGCGATCGATGAGTGATCCATCCGCCGCGAGAAAGTGTAATGAACCATCTGGCGCGGCGACAACCCAGGCAGGGATGCCATCGGATGTCAAAATTCCAGAGGTGAGCATCTCGATTGGTTGTTGGTGCGCTCCAGGAGGTAATTCATAGCTCCAGACTTCCGAGGCGTCGGCATTGAGCCCCACGACAACTTGACCGCCGCTCAGCGTGGGAGAGATCGTGCAAAACTCTCTTTGTGAGTTTCCATCGAGATCGGCTGAGCGAATGAGAACCGGGAAGCGACCATCGATGGTAATTTCGTTACCCGAATTGCCAAGCGAATCGATCGGTACCAACGTCCCTCGGCGGTTCGCACACAGAATCAGCCGTTGTCCCGAGGAATCAGCCTCCGTCCGCGCGAAGCTGAACACGTTTTCCAGCGACTTGTTCGCCGACAACCTTTCGCCGTCG
>Ga0114931_10002236_pt1 | contig 24636 bp, 39 predicted proteins | sample 2SBtaG_FD_89579 | JGI IMG/M metagenome (GOLD analysis project Ga0114931, IMG submission 89579) | Deep subsurface microbial communities from Kolumbo volcano to uncover new lineages of life (NeLLi) - 2SBTROV14_V59a metaG | ecosystem: Environmental > Aquatic > Marine > Volcanic | place: Kolumbo... | reverse complement strand
CTGTCCTCCATAAAAAATATGATTCTCAAGGTAAGAGTGCTGGGACAGTGCCTTTTAACTTTTTTAAAGAGTCAGATGGTACTCAGCAAATGTTTGCTTTGTCAGCGCCATTTATTAACTCTCTTGAGGAGTCAAACACCCTTATTATAGATGAACTTGATTCGAGTCTACATCCTTTGATGTGTCGATACATTCTGAAAATGTTTAACTCGGGTGATCACAACTCTAAAGATGCTCAGTTAATTTTTACTACTCACGACATTAGTTTACTTGATGAAGATTTACTACGCAGAGATCAGGTTTGGTTTGCTCAAAAAGATAAATTTGGAGCCTCAGAGCTCTTTTCTCTAATGGATTTAAAAGAGAGGCCTAACTTGAATTTCGCGAAACGGTATTTGGAAGGTAGATATGGGGCGTTGCCATATATCAGACGGTTGGAAACTATCGAGTGAGATGAGCTATGAAACAACACACTATCTATCCCAGAATCTACATATACTGCAACGGCGAGATAGCTGAGCCCACTTATTTCAAAGAGTTTAAAGACAGCCTCCGCTCAAGAACAATTACCATTAGTTATAGCCGTTTTAAAGGGAGTTCTCCTTGGGAATTGATTGAGAAGGTTGTAGCTGAGAAAGGTGTCTTAACTGACAGAGGTCGGTTTGTGAATGCCGACGGCGACCAATGTTGGTGTGTGTTTGATGTCGATGAGTTTTGGAACCAAAATCCTACAAAGTTTAAGGTTGCGGTTAAGTTGGCGAAAGATAACGATATTCATCTTGCCTGGAGCAACGAGTGCTTCGAGCTGTGGTATTTACTCCATTTTCAAGCCTTGCAAACTGGAGTCTCGCGCGGTGACTACAGCACCAAGTTGAGGGCACACTTCAAGCGTTTAGGAGGCAAGATATACACGAAGAACTGCAGTGTTTTTGATCAAATACTGAAGAATCAACCAGCAGCGATTAAGAGGGCAAAACAAATTTTCCGGAAAAACAAGATAGAAAATAACCCCTCAACGGCTGTATATAAGTTAGTTGAGAAAATAAATAAGTATTTTGGATAAGTAAAATGCTTGCTATTTAATAACAAAAGTTATATCATTTCCATGCCTCGCCGAGTCAGACTCGGCTGCGCACTAAATTTATTTCCATGCTTCGCAGATCATACGAAAGGAACAATGCTTACACCAGCGCCCTACACGAGGTTCAAATGATCCTTTTCGAATAGCTTCGACGGTGTTTGTTATCTGTTTTCTCGCTTGTGTCATATCATCTTTACTTGGCTTCATGGTAACCTTTTCTCGTGCTTGAAGGTAATAAAATGTCAAGTCAATATTCTTTACTGGTTTGTTGTAAAGGGCTGGACTATTGGCGGCCATAGCATAGATGGTAAGTTGTAAATTCTTTTTCAGTTTTTTTTCATCGGGCATGCTCCCTGTTTTGTAATCAATTATTTCTATTGCGCCACCAGCCTTTTTATCAACTCGATCAATTTTTCCGGTCAAAAATTCTGTGCTCCCAATCCGGATTTTAAACATTTTTTCAAGGTCTATAATCTTGATTTCTGGTGTATGAAATGAGGTATAATAATTTTCAAGCATTTCACGCGCCTCCTGTTTCATTTTTGTAGCCTGCTTGGTCGAAGAAAAGCCAATGGGGATCCAGCTTTCCTCAAGCAGAGCAAGTAAATCACCCAACCCCTTTGTAGAATCTTTTGCAAACCCTTTATAAAATTTGTGAAGCGCGTTGTGTACCGTGCTTCCAAATGATGCTGCAGCTACTGGTGAACTGGGGATTTTGAGCACATATTGATATTTATATTGTAGGGGACATACTTTATAGGTTTGCAATTGACTATAGGAAATGTTTTTTATGGTTACTGGTTTTGGTATCACCACGTCATCATGTTTCTGAAAATCAAATATTGAAAGTTGCTGTTTGGTATCTTGTGGGACATAGGGTTTGATGCTGAGTGCGTCTTCCCCCATAGCCTCATAGACAAAAGGAGAAAGTTTGCGTTTGCGAACACCTTGATCGTATCGCTCTGAAGCAGTAAGGAATAGTCGGTCTTTTGCGCGTGTCATACCAACGTAAAAAAGTCGTCGCTCTTCTTGCGCGTGATAATCCCCTTGGGGAAGTGTTTCTTTAATCAGATCATCGGGCAGAGGAATCTGTTGGCGTCTGCGGTAGGTGGGGAAACGTCCTTTTATGAGGTTTGGCATAAACACAATGGGAAACTCTAACCCTTTTGCAGAATGTACCGTAAGAATGTGAACAGCGTTTAGTGTAGTAAAGTCCGCCTCACCAGCAAGAGGAGATTCTCCTAGTTCCATGCTCATATCTATATATTCAGTGGCACCAAAAACTGATGTATCTTCTTGACTTCGTTCCATTTCTCGAATTTTGCCAAAAAATTTCGTAATGGTAAAAGTAGCTTGTTCTTGCATCTGGGTTTCTGGATTCCCTAAAATATCTATATAACCGGTGTCTTTCAAAAAAGAGAAAAGAAGCTCTCCTGCCGTATCTTTACGAATGCGCTTCACCTGCTTTTTAATCAATGTGAAAACATCAATCAAGGTATCTTTGGTGGCCTTTCCTATCAGTGGCATATATTCTTTGTAGCGTTTATTTTCTGGTTCGTACCACTCATCATGGTAAAAAGAGAGATATACCTCTATTGCCTGATAGTAGGAAAGAGACGTTTTTTTCGCAAAAGACATGAGATGAAGTAAATCTTCACTATCAATCTTGAATAAATCCATACTCAATACTCGATAAAGCGATATGGTATCACTCAGATCAGCAAGTACGTGAAGATAGGCGATAAGGTCTTTTACTTGAGGCTGTTTAAACAAACGCCCTGGCCCTAAAAATTGGTATGGAATACCCTTGTGTTTGAGGGCGCGGATAAATGACTCACTATGATTATTCGCGCGAACTAATATGGCAATAGATGATAGCGGGTAGCGGGTAGCGAATAGTTTTGCTATTTCATTCACTACCCAATCGGCCTCATCATCACCATGACGAAATACCTTCATCATGCTTGCATCATTCCTATCTTTTGTATGGCTTATGAGTTTTTTAGAAATCCCCAACCTACTCTCAAGGGTATCGGGATTATTGTGTTGAATGAGGTTATAAGCATGATCGAGTATCGTTTGATTGGAGCGATAATTATCATTTAAGGTTACTTGTTTGGCCCTTTTATAATCTTTCATGAACGTGAGAATATTGCTTACCGAAGCACCACGAAACTTATAAATTGCCTGTGAGTCATCGCCTACGACAGTGAGTCTAGATTTACCAGAGGAGGAATCCTCTGATTTGGAGGGTGGGCACAACAATTTAATCAATTCATATTGGGCAATATTGGTATCTTGAAATTCATCGACCAAAATGTATTTGAATTTCTTTTGATACTGCTTGAGCACACTGGGGCGCGTGCGAAACAGTTTATTCAAGTAAAATATGAGATCACCAAAATCCATGACATCATGATCCATCTTGATGTGTTGATATGTCTTGTAGGCTGATGCAAGCTCCTGAAGTTGTTGTCTTTCATCTTCTGACATTGCTGTGTTTGTCATCCCGAATTTATTTCGGGATCTTTGGAGCTTTTTATTTTCACTATCGCTAGATCCTGAAACGAGTTCAGGATGACACATTCGTTTCACCCATTTTTCATATTCTTCTGGAGATATATCTTCATCTTGCAGTCGAGAAAAGTGTTGTAATAATCCTGCAATAAATTTATTCGGATTACTCAAGGGTCGAAAATAGTTGAGATGAAAATCATATAAATGCTTTCTCATAAAAAGAATTGATTGTGCTTGAGACATCAAAGTATAGGATGGATTTAATCCAAGATGGTGAAGCTCATCACGAAGTACGTCATCAGCAAATGAATGAAAGGTAGAAATCCACATTTGGAAAAATCCATAGGGCATGGCGCGATCAACGCGTTCTTCCATCTCGTAGGCTGCTTTCTCGGTAAAGGTAAGGCAGAGAATTTCTTCTGGTCGTGCGAGCTTTTTGTTTATTATATGTTTAATCTTTTCAACGAGCGTCGTTGTTTTTCCGGTTCCTGCACCAGCAACAATAAGAAGCGGGCCAGAAGTATATTCTATGGCTTGGCGTTGGCTTTTGTTGAGTTTAATAGGGTCTGAAAACATAGCAACTCTATTGTAGCATGAGGAGGAGGTGGCTTGACATTTGCGCTGTTACTGTATATTATTTCCGATATATTGATATCTATTTTGCAATTTATGTGGTATCATTCATATAGCTTTTTACTTAATAACCATTATTATTTATTTATTAAAATACTATGGCTCAGGCTAAATTTCAAAGAAATAAACCCCATCTCAACATAGGTACCATTGGTCACGTAGATCATGGAAAAACTACCACAACATCTGCAATTCATCATGTACTTGCTAAAAAAGGCTTTGCACAAGAAATGAAATATGAAGATATCGATAAAGCTCCAGAAGAGAAAGCTCGTGGAGTAACCATCAATATTTCCCATACCGAATATGAAACTGAAAAGAGACACTATGCACATATAGATGCTCCAGGACACGCAGATTACATAAAAAATATGATTACTGGCGCTGCTCAAATGGACGGCGCGATACTTGTTGTCTCTGCTCCCGATGGGCCTATGCCTCAAACACGAGAACATGTTCTTTTGGCAAATCAAGTTAATGTTCCGGCAATCGTAGTCTATCTTAACAAAACAGATATGGTAGATGATCCAGAAATCATTGATTTGGTAGAAATGGAAGTACGAGATCTTCTCAAAAAATACGACTATCCTGGTGACGAAGTTCCGGTAATCAAGGGTTCTGCACTCAAGGCGCTTGAAGATGATCCTGAAGCAATAAAATCCATTGAAGAACTGATGCAAAAGGTAGACGAATATATTCCAGAGCCTGTCCGAGATGTCGAAAAACCATTTCTTATGCCTATTGAAGACGTATTTACGATCCAAGGAAGAGGAACGGTAGTAACCGGTCGTGTGGAACGAGGCATTTTGAAAGTAAACGAAGAAATCGAAATTGTTGGACTCAAAGATACCAGAAAGACAATCGTAACAGGAATCGAAATGTTCCGCAAAACACTTGATGAAGCACGAGCAGGAGATAACACAGGACTTCTTCTTCGAGGTGTTGAAAAGGAAGATGTAGAACGAGGACAGGTTATTGCAAAGCCAGGAACAGTGACTCCACACACTGAATTTGAAGCAGAAATTTATGTTCTTAAAAAAGAAGAAGGTGGACGGCACACGCCATTTTTAAAGGGATATCGCCCCCAGTTTTACATTCGTACCACCGATGTAACTGGCGAGGTTCGACTTCCTGAAGGAGTTGAAATGGTAATGCCCGGTGATAATGTAAAAATTGAAGCAAAGCTGATATCACCTATTGCCATTGAAGAAGGTCTGAAATTCGCGATACGCGAAGGTGGACACACGGTTGGAGCAGGTGTGGTAACCAAAGTCATTAAATAACAACCAATATTGCACATTTACATCTATGCCAAAAGGAAGGATTAGAATACGAATGAAGGCTTATGACCATCGTCTCATAGATGAGACATGTCAGAAGTTGGTAGATACTGCCATCAAAACGGGCGCCTCCATAATAGGCCCTATTCCACTCCCTACCAAAAAAGAAGTGTATGTCGTTAATAAGTCTCCATTTACCGACAAAGATGCTCGGGAGCATTTTGGGCTTATCATACACAAGCGTTTACTCGATATTGTGAATCCCACAAATCAAACGATTGACTCTCTTATGCATTTGGAACTTGCAGCTGGCGTAGAAGTAGAGGTTAAGATGTAGGTCAATTTAAAACCTGTCATCCCGAATTTATTTCGGGATCTTTATTTTTTTAGATTCTGAAACAAGTTCAGAATGACAATGACAACTTTGATCGTCAGTTGAGATTTTCAGCTCAATGATATATAATTGAGCTTCATAAATTATCTATGGTTAGTAAGAATAATACATATTTCTAATTTAACCAGATTGAATTGCTCATTAAGCGAGCCCAATCTGGGGCTCTTTTTTTATAACAACTCAACTTAATTATCATAAACACTATGAACGGTTTTATACTTGGTATCAAAACACAAGCAACACAAGCATTTACCCCAGGAGGCAAGCGGGTTCCTGTTACTGTGATTAAGACCGCTCCTTGTTATATTGTAGGATACAAACGACAAGAGCTTGATGGCTACGATGCCATCATTTTTGGTTTTGGAACTACCAAACATATGCCAAAACCAACTAAAGGACTATTAGATAAAGCGGGAATTAAAACCCCGCTTCGTTTTTTACGCGAATTTCGTATTGAAAATAAAGAGAAAGCTCCCATTTTTATAGAAGAAAAAGGAACAGTGGGGTTTCAAATTGGTGAAAAGAAATTATTTGTTGGCGATGAAGTAAAACCATCTGAGATATTTGAAGGAGGATTAGCTGTCCAGGTAACTGGAGTTTCAAAAGGAAAAGGGTTTGCTGGCGTTGTAAAACGACATAGATTTGGTGGTAGTCCTGCAAGTCATGGGCATCCTGCACAGCGCACTTCTGGATCTGTCGGCCAATCGGCAACTCCCGGACGAGTATTTAAAGGTATGCGCATGGGAGGACGCATGGGGTCAGATAGAATTACAGTAAAAAATCTTCAAGTATTTTCAACAAATGAAACATCTATTCAAGTTGTTGGACTTATTCCCGGCCATATAGGTGGGCTAGTCGCAATTAAAGCATAATCATGGAAGCAAAAAAAACAAAAAAAATTGAAGCGAAACGGTATGATAGCACGGGAAAAGCTATTGGTTCCGTTATACTCAATAAAACATTATTTGGCGCAATGCCCAATGATGTTCTTATTGCCCAGTATGTTCGTGTCTATCAGGCCAATCAACGCCAAGGGAACGCACAAGCCAAAACACGCGCCCAAGTAATAGGAAGTACCAAAAAAAAATGGAAACAAAAAGGGACTGGTCGAGCACGACATGGATCAGGAAAATCTAATATTTGGCGTGGAGGAGGAGTTACTTTTGGGCCAATAAAACGAGACTTTAGTTTAAAGCTTAACAAGAAGCAAAAAACGCATGCACTCAGTATTGTACTAAGTCAGCGGGCAAGGCAAAACAATATTTCTCATATCACATCAAAAGGAATAGGCAAAAAACCCCATACCAAAGCCATTGCTATTGCATTGGGTGTTATGGATATGCACAATAAAAAAGTATTGTTTATTGCAGACAAAATGAAACATAATGTATTTACCCTGTCGTCTCGCAATATTCCACGAGTGGATGTTATTCAATCTAAAACACTCAATGCCTATGCAGTATTAAATCATGAATGTATTATGTTTATAGATACTGCATTAGATACTGTTGTTACCCATTTTGTCGGAAAAGAATGAAAATTACCGAAGTCATACGCAAACCAATCATAACTGAAAAAACGACACAACTATCTCAAAATAAGATATATGTATTTGAAGTGAATACTCAAGCCAATAAGGATACAATAGCAACCGCTCTTGAAACATTATTTAAGGTGAAAGTAGGATCAGTAAAAACAATCATGCGAAAAGGAAAAATAAAAAGAGTTGGACGAAAACTAATACCAAAAAAACGTCCTGATATAAAAATAGCATACATAACAATATTAGAAGGGGCTATTGATTTATTTCCCCAATCATAATTATTAATCATATATGTCAAAATCACTCGTATCAAAATCAAAAAGGCCTCAGAAAAGCCTAACTGAGATTCTTAAAAAACATGCAGGAAGAGACTCCCGTGGTCATATATCGGTACGACATCAGGGAGGACGACATAAGCGACTATATCGACGTATAGATTTTAGACGAGATAAACGAGATATGAACGCTACTGTGTTGGGCATAGAATATGATCCAAACAGAAATGCACATATTGCCCTTGTGCAGTATAAAGATGGGGAGAAACGTTATATTTTACAGCCAGCAGGTCTTAAGAAAAACGATACCATTATGGCCGCTAAAAATGCAGAAATTACCATAGGTAATTCGTTACCACTTGAAGCTATTCCAGTCGGAATACAAGTTCATAATATTGAATTGTATCCTGGTCAGGGGGGCATTATGGTTCGTAGTGCGGGCTCTTTTGCTTCAGTAGTAGCAAAAGACGGCATATATGTCCATCTTAAATTATCCTCAGGCGAAGTACGGAAATTTCATAATAAATGTTGGGCCACTGTTGGACGTATGGGAAATATTGAGTTCAAAGAACAAGAAATAGGAAGCGCAGGACGCAAGCGACACATGGGAATACGGCCAAGCGTTCGAGGAACAGCACAACATCCAGATTCTCATCCACACGGTGGAGGAGAAGGACGATCTGGTGAGGGAATGCATCCAAAGACGCCGTGGGGCAAATCTGCAAGAGGCACGCGCACCCGATCAAAGAAAAAATGGAGCAAATCATTAATTGTTCAGAGAAGAAAATAACATGGAATCACTAACATATTCTAAAAATGTGAAGATAACACCCAAAAAATTGCGGATGATTCGTGATCATATTGTCCAAATGACCCCTCAAGACGCATTAGACCATTTACAGTATATGAGCTTAAAGTCAGCAAAACTATTACGCCTTTCTATTCATTCAGCTATTGCCAATGCGACAAGCACTTTAAAAGTGAGTCCAGATGTGTTAAAATTTAAACTTTTAACGATTGAAGAAGGAAGAAAGTTAAAACGTTTTAGAGCAGGTTCTCGCGGAATGGCAAAACCCCTCACAAAAAGATATTCTCACATCAAGATTATTTTAGAAGCTGTTGAGGTAGTAAAGCCTCCTCTTGGTCGAAAAACTTCGAAGAAAAAAGTAAAAAAAGTTACTAAAAATTCAAAATAATATATGGGTCAAAAAGTTCATCCTCATGGATTACGTCTCGGAATAGTGTATAACTGGTCATCCAGATGGTATTTTTCAGATAAAAAAGCCTATAGAAAGGCATTAATGGAAGATACCCGGATTCGAGAAGAACTTATGAAAAAGTATTCATATGCTGGCATTACCGAAGTAGTTATTGAGCGAGCCATTAAAAAGCTTACTGTTACGTTATTTTCAGTAAAACCAGGTATGATCATTGGCCGTGGTGGAAAAGGACTTGAAGATGTGAAAAAAATTATCACATCTCATATAAGAATAAACAAAGATAAAAAAGGTCATCAAAAGCAAGCGCGCATTGAACTTAAGATAGAGCCGGTTTTAAAACCATATACGAATCCTTATTATGTAGCACAAACTATTGCAGAAAAAATCATTCGTGGGCTTCCTCATCGTATGATTGTGCACAGCACTATGACACGGGTTATGGAATCTGGAGCAAAAGGAGTAAAAGTGCAACTGGGAGGAAGAATAAATGGGGCAGAAATATCTCGTACTGAAAAATATTTCCAAGGGAGTATCCCAACCTCTACCATACGCGAACGAGTAGAATTTGCCTCTTATCCAGCACTGACCAAATCTGGATATGTCGGCGTAAAAGTTTGGATTTGTGATAAAGAAGAGTCGTAAATTGAATTATTATTGTGTTAGCACCAAAAAAACAAAAATTTAGAAAGCAATTTAGAGGAGTCTGGAGAAAAATTGCTACAAAAGGCAATACTTTGCATTTTGGAACATTTGGGCTGAAAGCGCTTGATTCCGGATGGGTAAAGGATAGACAAATAGAAGCATGTAGAGTAGTTATGGCTCGAGCAACACGAAAAGAGGGAAAGTTCTGGATTCGTATTTTTCCCGACCAACCATACACAAAAAAGCCACCCGAAGTAACTATGGGCGCAGGAAAAGGAGATGTTGCCTATTTTGTAGCTTCAGTAGCGCCGGGGCGTGTTCTCTTTGAATTAGACGGCATGACATATGCAGAAGCAAAAGCAGTATTGAGAAATGTAGCAGCAAAGTTGTCCATACAAGCAAAAATGGTACAAAAACGATAATATGAAAAAAATAGTAACAGAATACACGAATAAAACAATAGGAGCGTTAGAAAAAGATCTCAATGCGTTACGGCACGAAATTGCTCAGTTATCTGTGGAGCGAGGAGTTAAACCACATAAAGACACCAATGCCATAGCTAAGAAAAAGAGAAATGTAGCAATGCTCCTTACCATTATACAACAGAAAAAATTAGGAATTATTAAATAATATGAAAAAAATATTGCAAGGCGTAGTCGTTTCAACAAGTATGATAAATACTGTTGTGGTTGAAGTAGAGCGTAAATATCGTCACAAATTGTATCAAAAAGTTATCAAGAGAAATAAACGTTTTAATGTACATAACGATCTTGAAGATATTGCTGTTGGCGACTTAGTAGCGATACAAGAGACCCGACCATTATCAAAGACCAAACGATTTCGATTAGTTGAAAAAATTACCTTATAACGTATGTTACAAAATAGATCAATAGTACATGTTGCTGACAATTCAGGAGCAAAAAAAATAATGGTTATTGGTATTCCAAAGAATGGAAAGAGAAAAATAGTATAGTTGGGTGAAGTGGTTAGTGGTGTAGTAAAACAAGCTACGCCGTATGCTCAAGTAGCAACCAGTGAAATAGTACGAGCGGTAGTGGTTCGAACTAAAAAAGAACGAAGACGAGATGATGGGAGTTATATACGCTTTGATGAGAATGCATGTGTAGTGCTTGCTGGTTCTGACACACAAGACCCTAAGGGTACTCGGGTATTTGGTCCGATTGGAAAAGAAATTAAAGATAATGGATACAACAAGATAGCAAGTTTAGCTGAAGAAATTTATTAAATCTATGAAAATTAAAAAAGGAGACACGGTTGTTGTTATCACTGGGAAAGATAAAAAAAGAAAAGGAAAGGTCGATAGAGTATACCCTAAGTCTCATACGATGATTATTGAGAATATCAATATATATAAGCGACATATTAAAAAGAGCGAACAATCACCAGAAGGTGGAGTGGTAGATGTGCCACGACCTATGAAAAGTTCAAATGTAATGTTTGAATGTCCAAAGTGCAAGAAGCCAACACGATTAGGTTATAAAGTAGTGAAAGGTTCAAAGATGCGTATATGTAAAAAATGTGGAGAGACCGTATGAATTAAAAAAGAACATGAAAACATTTAAATTAGTATACACAGAAGATATAAAACCAAAACTTCAAAAAAAGTTTGGTATAAAAAATGCCTTTGCTCTCCCTCATATCGAAAAAGTGATTATAAATGTAGGAGTAGGAGAAGCTGTTTCTAATAAAAAGGCCATTACCTATGTACAAAAACAGCTTGAGAGGATTACTGGACAGAAAACAATAGTCACGCGAGCGCGTAAATCGGTAGCAACCTATAAAATTAGAAAAGGGCAACCCATTGGCGTAAAAGTTAGTTTAAGGGGTAAAAAAATGTATTACTTTATCGAAAAGTTAATTCGTGTGGTATTGCCCCGGTTGAGAGATTTTAGAGGTATAAAAGATACCTGTGTAGATCAACATGGTAATTTAAATATCGGATTTACCGAACAAACGATATTTCCTGAGATAGAATATGATAAAATTGACAAAATTCGTGGATTAGAAGTGACTATGGTAACAAGCTCAAAGAAGAGAGAACAGGGAAGAGAACTCTTTTCAATGCTTGGGATACCATTTGCATCTGATGCACCAAAAAAAAATTAATTATTTAATATATGGCAAAAACATCTGACATAGTAAAGTTTCACAAGAAACAAAAATTTAGCGTACGACAAGTTAATAGATGTTTCTTATGTGGAAGATCTCGCGCATATATACGGAGATTTGGTCTTTGTCGGCTTTGCTTTAGAGAAAAAGCCCTGAAAGGTCAGATTCCCGGAGTTAAAAAGATTACCTGGTAACACAATACTATGACTCGATCAGCAAAAAAAGGACCATACATAGATGAAAAGCTTCATATTAAAGTACAGAAGCAAAAAGATACAAATGATCGTATGCCGATAAAAACATGGGCACGTGCGTCTCAGATCCACCCTGATTTTGTAGGGCATAGGATTGCTGTTCATAATGGACGCAGACACGTAGAAATATATATTTCTGAAGCAATGGTGGGCCACCGATTAGGTGAATTTGCTCCAACACGTACGTTTCGCGGTCATGGTAAAGTTACCAAACGTACTGCAGAAAAAACATAATATTACTTATTCTAAACTCAATTTTATACAACAATTATGGCAATTATTGATTTGATTATTCGCATAAAGAATGGATACATGGCTCGTAGAGAGCAGATATCAGTTCCATATTCTAAGTTTCGAGAAGCAGTGCTTGCTCAATTGCAAGCGTTAGGGTATATCACACGATATGAAGTCGCAGGAGATACGAAAAAAAACATTACTATTACCCTTACGTATGAAGATGGTATGCCAGCGCTTACTGATGTAAAAATTCAATCTAAGCCAGGAAGAAGAATATATACGCAGTATAAAGAGGTAAAGTCAGTACGTGGCGGATTAGGTTATTCAATTTTATCAACTTCTCAAGGTATTCTTACTGGATCAGAAGCGAAAAAGAAGCAAATTGGTGGAGAGTTATTATTTTATATTTGGTGATATGTCCAAAATCGGTCAAAATCCCGTTACTATTCCCCGTGATGTTACGGTTCAAATCCAAGATACAACAATATCAATAAAAGGTCCCAAAGGTGAATTGGCATATACATTACCTCATTTTTTAAAGCCGGAAATTGTTGGAAATATCCTTACTATATCGAGAAAAAACGACAGTAAGAGGCAAAAATCACTTCATGGATTATTTCGAACGCTTATACAAAATGCAATTATTGGGGTAGAAAACGTATGGTCAAAAAAACTTGAGATAGTAGGAACTGGATTTAATGGTAAAATGCAAGGTCAAGGATTAGTCTTGAAATTGGGCTATTCACATCCGGTAGTCATTGCTCCTGTTGATGGGATAACATTTGCGTTAGAAGGAAATACTACCATTGTTGTATCTGGCATTGATAAACAGTTAGTTGGTCAAGTAGCACAGCAGATTAAGTCGAATAAAAAACCAGATTCCTATAAAGGCAAAGGAATACGATATGAAGGAGAATATATTAAATTAAAGCCGGGTAAAAAGGCAAAAACAGCTTAATGCATACCTGATTAAATCACAACTATGAAAAAGAATATACAAGCACAACGAGCACGAAGAAAAAAACGAGTAAGCGCAAACATACATGGTACGCTGAAGCGTCCTCGGGTAAGTGTATATCGATCAAATAAATATACCTATGCCCAGGCCATTGATGATGATGCATCCGTTACTCTTGCAACAGTTGATAGCAGAATGATTAAAAAAATAAAGGCAACAAAGTCTGAAACTGCCAAATTGGTAGGGGAAAAATTAGCAGAAAAACTGATAAAAATGAAGATTAAGACAGTCCTTTTTGATAGAGGTCCATATCTTTATAAAGGTCGTGTTAAAAGTCTTGCTGAAGGGTTACGTGCAGGAGGAATACTAATTTAATTTTAAATCATGGCAATACGAAGAAGAAGAGAAAACGCAGACGGAATAGATGAACGAGTACTTCATATACGTCGAGTGTCAAAAAAGACAACCGGAGGAAACAGTATCACATTCTCTGCACTTGTTGTAGTAGGTGATGGAAAAGGAAAAGTAGGAGTAGGTATTGGGAGGGGACGTGAAGTGCCCGTTGCTATCAAAAAAGGGATATCTCATGCAAGGCGCACTATGGTAACAATTCCCATTTTTAATGAATCTTTTCCTCATGAAATTAAAATTAAATTTAAATCAGCTCGCGTACTTCTTAAGCCCGCACCTCCCGGGACAGGGCTCAAAGTAGGCGGTGTGGTGCGTGTTATCTTAGATATTGCTGGAGTAAGTAATGCATCAGGTAAAATTATGGGGTCTCGGAATCAAATCAGCAATGCCTATGCAACTATTGAGGCATTCCGCCAGATGAAAAAACGTATCGTTGCAAAAAAAGAGCCGATTAAGAAACAACCCACATCAAAGAAGACGAGCACAAAATCCAAAAAGAAACCTGTCAAGAAAATTACTTAATTTAAACTATACTTAATGAACATACTTACGTCATTACCAAAAATTGTCCAAACCGCTAAAAAACGACTTGGTCGTGGAACAGGATCTCGTAAAGGGAACAAGTCAGGACGGGGAACGACACGGCATCAAACAGCCCGCACCGACATACCCCTTCACTTTGAAGGTGGGCAAAATCGTTTGGTTAAACGCTATCCGTTGCTTCGGGGAAAAGGTAAAAATAAGCCAGTAACCGCAAAATCACTCGTAATTACTCTCAATCAGCTTAACACCCTCAAAAAAGGAGCTGAGGTAAATCAAGAAATACTTCTTTCTGAGGGGATAATTACTACAGATGATAAAAATCGTAACATAAAAGTAGTCGGAGAAGGTACAATAGATACGGCACTTACGGTACGATTACCAGTTACCCAGTCGGCTAAAATTGCTATAGAGCGCGCCGGTGGAAAAGTAGAATGAACCAGATATTACAAAAATTTTCTTTACTTCTTAAAGATCCCAATTTACGCAGAAAAACAGTAGTAACCTTTATTATTATTCTTGTTTTTCGTATATTTGCATTTTTGCCTGTACCAGCTATAGATTTGGCACAATTAAAAGCTCTTTTTGCTTCAAGCCAGTTTTTATCCCTTCTTGATATATTTTCAGGGGGAACTCTGGTTAACTTTTCTGTAATGGCATTGGGATTAACTCCATATATCAATGCGTCTATCATCATACAACTGGTTACCATGGCAATTCCTCAGCTAGAAGAGCTTACGAAAGAAGGAGAGGCAGGAAGGGCAAAAATAAATCAGTACACCAGATTTCTCACCATTCCCCTTACCTTGATTCAAGCAGTGGGTATTTATATGCTTCTGCGCAATCAAGACATTATTGGCATATTGAGTCCTATTGAATTTTTCTCATTTGTGCTTACTCTTCTTGCAGGAACCTTTATTATCATGTGGCTTGGCGAACTACTTACAGAAAATGGACTTGGTAATGGCATCTCTATTATCATATTTGCAGGGATTGTTGGACGTATTCCTGTGGTTTTAGGAAGATCAATCAGTACATTCGATTCAGCAACTGCCATAAGTACGCTTGTATTTGTGGGTATTGGACTTTTTGTGATCGTATCTGTTGTATATATCAATGAAGCAGTTCGTAAGATTCCCGTATATTATGCACGTCGAATAAAAGGAAATCGCATGTACCAAGCTGCAAACAATTATCTTCCATTAAAACTCAATCAAGCTGGTGTAATACCCATTATATTTGCTGTTTCCTTTGTACTCTTTCCCCAAATAGTGGGAAATTTTACTCGATATCTCCCCAACGAAACACTTGCTGGTATTGGTACATTTTTAGCCACTTCTTTTAATCCATCGGGCTTTGTATATAATGCAACCTATTTTCTTTTGGTTGTGGCCTTTACATTCTTTTATACTATTATCGTATTTAGTCCACAAAAAATATCGGAAGAAATTCAAAAACATGGAGGATTTATTCCAGGAATACGCCCCGGTTCAGCAACGAAAGCATATTTACAAAGTGTCGTATATCGTATTACTACCTTTGGCGCTGTCTTTTTGGGCCTCATCGCGATATTGCCCGCAATTATATCTACTATTACAAACATAAACAATCTTGTCATTGGAGGAACAGGAATTCTTATTGTCGTTTCAGTAGTTTTGGAAACATTCAAGCAAATAGACTCACAATTGGTCATGAAAAACTACGACCGTTTTACCATGTAAATACATATTATTAGTGTATAATTGTTATCTATTATTTAAAATATTATGGCAAAAAAAGGATCACGAACAAAATTAGGACTCGTTTGTAAAGCATGCTCTTCCCTCAATTACATTACGGAAAAGAATAAAGTAAACACACCAGACTCTCTTGCATTAAATAAATATTGTAGCGTGTGTAATAAGTCAACTGACCACAAAGAAAAGAAAAAGCTCGATTAATTTATTTGCACATTTTTATACCTTATGAAGCTTGTATTGATAGGTATACAAGGAGCTGGCAAGTCAACACAAGGCAATTTGTTGTCACGGCAACTAAAAATCCCGTATTTATCAACAGGGCATATTTTTAGAAACATTGCCAAAGAAAAAACTAGTCTTGGTCGCTACGTAAAAGAACTTATGAGCTCTGGAGCTCTGATTCCAGATGATAAGGTTATCGAGATTGTAAATTCCTACCTTTCAAAACCTGGATATAAAAAAGGGTATATACTCGATGGATTTCCTCGAACTATAGCTCAAGCAAAAGAATTTATCAATAATGTTGATAAAGTTATTCATATTGAAATTCCGGATAAAGAAGCGCTTTGGCGTCTGGCGTATCGCAATGAAAAACGTGATGATGATACCATCGTTGCCATAAAAAAACGCATTGAAATGTTTCGGATTCATACCATTCCGGTACTTAAGTACTATCAAAAACAAGATAGACTTTCTACCATAGATGGTGCGCTTGGTATTAAACAAGTAAATCAAGCTATTCTTAAATCGCTTGGTAAGCAACTTATAAAGAATCGTATCCATGTATGGAAACAGAAAACTCCCATTATTTTAGCTATTGTCGGAATGCCAGGGTCAGGCAAATCGGAAGCAGCAAATTATTTTCGCCACAAAGGTATTCCTGCGGTGTCTTTTTCGGATATTGTTAATTCCCATATCAAAAAAAGTGGCAAACGCCACACGCTAAAAAATCATCACGAAATACGACAAGGACTTCGAATAAAACACGGATTTGAAGTAATGGCAAAACTGAGTAAAGCTAAAATAGAACGAGCATTTAAAAAAAAGCCTCTTATTGTGATTCAAGGTATGAGATCATGGGAAGAATACGAATATATCAAAAAAGAGTTTCCGAAAACACGGGTTTTTATACTGTGTCTTTATGCAGATAAGCTCAAACGGTACAAACGTATTAGAAAAAGAGGAGAGCGTTCATCACTGGTTGGAAAGGAGCGCGATTTGGATGAACTCATCAATACTCATATGGGCCCTACCATTGCATATGCAGATTTTGTTATCAAAAATAATTATTCTCGCGACGATCTCTATCATAAGCTTGATGAAGTGTATAGTGAAGTTTATTTCTCCTAAAAAAAAGTATGTCATACATCAAAAGTAAAGAAGAACTTAAAAAAATGAAAAAAAGTGGGGCAATCTTGAAAGAAGTAGTAGACATTCTTGTTCCATCTATCAAAGTAGGAATGACAACAAACGAAATAGATCACACTGCAGAAACCCTTATACTTGAGCGTGGTGGAAGCTCATCATTTAAAACAGTATCGGGATACTCTTGGACTACCTGCTTACCAGTAAACGAACAAGCAGTACACACGCCACCAACTAGCAGAGTACTACAAGACGGAGATATCCTTACCGTAGATATTGGAGTAGTATATAAAGGGCTTCACACTGATTATGCAACAACAATTGCCATAGGAACGGTGCCCCCATCAACAAAAGATTTTCTCCAAAAAGGGGAAAAAACGCTTGAAAAAGCAATAAAAATGTTTCAGTCAGGAACGCGTGTGGGAGAAATATCGCGTTTTATAGAAAAGCAAATAACCGAAAGTGGCTATTGTATACTAAAAGAATTGACCGGACATGGAGTGGGAAAAGAACTCCATGAGAAACCATATTTATTAAATTATCTCGACAGACCGATAAAAAAAACGCTGCTTCTACAGTCTGGAATGACATTAGCGGTAGAAATAATTTATGCCCAGACCACTGAGCATATTGCCTATGAAAGAGAACGTGAGTGGTCTATAGTATCGGCAGATCGTAGTTTATCAGCGTGTTTTGAGAAGTCTATAGCAATAGATAAGGAAAAACCCTTCATTTTGACGTAAGTTTGTGTTAAAATATACCTTTCTATGAAAAGTGATGTTCTCGTAGTTGAAGGAGAGGTTATTGAAAACCTTCCCAACACCTTATTTAAGGTACAACTCAATAAAAGTGATAAAGTACTTTTGTGCTACTTGTCGGGAAAGATGAGAAAACACTATATTAAAATATTACCGGGAGATAAAGTCAAAGTTGAGCTTACTCAATACGATTTAGACCGTGGTCGGATAGTATATCGTAAGTCATCGTGATACAATTCACATACTCATTATGAATGTAAGATCATCAGTAACCAAATTGTGTAGCGGATGCATTATTGTAGTGCGTAAAGGCATTATGCATGTTGTATGCAAAAGAAATCCAAAACACAAACAACGACAAGGATAATTATTATTAATTACCGATATTATGCAACGTTTAATGGGAGTAGTTCTACCAGATAACAAGAGAATAGACTATGCTTTGACGCTTGTATATGGTATTGGTTGGACAAGTTCGAAACAAATATTAGAAAAATCTAAAATAGATGAAAGTATTCGAGTAAAAGATATTACAGAAGACCAACTAAAAACATTAATTACCGTTATAGAAAAAGATTATCTCATAGAGGGTCGTTTGAGAGAACAACGAAGTGAAAATATTAAACGGTTACGGGAAATTGGTTCTTATAGAGGATTGCGTCATAGCATGGGGCTTCCTTCACGAGGACAGCGTACGCGATCTAATGCACGCACCAAACGAGGAAAACGAAGAACAGTAGGAGCACTATCAAAAGAAGCATGGGCAAAGTTAGATCAAAGTCAGAGTAAGTAATAGTAGTAATTTTATAGATTATGGCACCAACAACCAAGAGGTCAGTAAAAAAAACATCAAGAAAAAAACGGATAGTTGAATCAGGACGTATATTTATTACGGCAACATTCAACAATACCATAGTAACTGTTGCCGACAATGCAGGAGCGACATTAGTAGTAAGTTCATGTGGAATGCATGGGTTTAGGGGAACTCGTAAATCTACTCCTTATGCTGGAACGGTAACTACTCAGGCAGCGATAGAAAAAGCAAAAGAAGTCTATGGTATTCGAAGGCTCGATATCTTTGTAAAAGGTATTGGCCCTGGAAGGGAAGCATCCCTTCGGGCAATTCGAGGATCAAATTTAGACGTGGGGAAAATAGTAGATATTACTCCAATCCCACACAATGGAGTACGGCCACCAAAATTACGCAGAGTATAGGAAGTTACCAGTTTTTAATGTTTAGATTGTTAGATATTTAGATATATGCGATACACAGGACCAAAAAATCGAATAGCCCGCAGAGAACAAGTTGATCTGGGATTAAAAACACCAGGATCTAAATCGCATGCGACACTTCTGAGACGACTCAATGTACCACCGGGCCAGCATGGTACAAAGCGTCGCAGAAAAAAATCTGAGCATTCCAGACAGCTTCGAGAAAAACAAAAAATTCAATATTTGTTTGGACTCAGTGAAAAGCAACTAAAAAAATATTTTAATAAAGCTTCACGAAGAAAAGGTAATACTGGGGTACATTTATCAGAATTACTTGAACGAAGGCTTGACAATGTCGTATATCGACTTGGGCTTGCTCCTACGCGTGCAGCGGCACGACAATTGGTCAATCATGGTAATATACACGTAAACGGCAAGACAGTAAGTATTCCGTCATACAGTGTAAAAACTGATACCGTAGTTACTTACGGATCGAAAGGGGCAAAAGAGATCCCTTATATTCAAGAATTTAGAGAACAAAACGATGTTGTGATACCTGAATGGCTTTCGCTTAAAAAAGAAAGCGGAACCATGATGGGAGTTCCCGACAATTCGCTTATTGAGCAACAAATAAATTTGCGCCTTGTTATTGAATTTTATTCCCGCTAACCATTTACTAATTTTTCTTATTTTATGATAGCACCGATGTTTACCATAACCGTTGATGAAAAAAGCGACACATTTGGCAGGTTCATCTATGAGCCATTAAATACTAGTTTTGGCAATAGCATGGGAAATGCTCTGCGAAGAACATTACTTTCCTCTCTTCCCGGAGCTGCGATTGGATATGTCAAGTTTGAACAAGCATCTCATTTATTTTCGACAATAGATGGGGTAAAAGAATCAGCACTTGACATTGTTCTCAATCTGAAGCAAATCAGGTTTAAAACAGATGAATCCGGCCCTTTTCCTATAAAACTATCAGTAAAAGGTGCTCAAAAAGTACGTGCAAAAGATTTTGAAGGTCCTATAGAAATAGTAAATGGCGATCTTTATATAACAGAAACCACCGATAAAAACGCAGAGCTTACTATTGATGCTATTGTTGAAGTGGGATATGGATTTCAGCCTTCTGAAGATAAAGAAAATGAATCAGGATTTATTGCCATTGATTCTTCCTATTCACCAATGGTTCGCGTTAATTTTAAGGTTGAAGAAGCGCGCGTAGGTCGCAAAAGTGATTTTGAGAGACTCATTATGGAATTATGGACTGATGGTAGTATAGATCCAGAAGAAGCTATGAAGCAAGCATCGACCATACTGGCCAATCACTATACTTCTATAGTAGAAGGTGGCAATCTTTCTGTCTTTGCAGATAGTGAAAATACCGAGATTAACGATCAAATAAATCCAAAAGCATATGAAACTATTATTGATGAATTAAGCCTTCCATCACGAGTAATAAATGCGCTCCTTCGTGAAAATATTGAAACAGTAGCGGATTTAGTAGAACGAGGAAGAGGTGAATTAACCAATCTAAAAGGTGTTGGTAAAAAATCCATAGATCTTATAGAAGAAGAACTTAAAAAAATGGATATAGAAATTTTATAACCCATGAGACATAGAGTAAAAAATATTAAATTCCATGACGGAGTAGATTCCGATCGAATGATTATGCGCAAGTTGGTCATTAACTTCTTCCAACGTGCACATATTGTCACTACGTTAGCACGTGGCAAAGCTATGAAACAGCGCTTAGATCGTGTTATTTCAAGAATGAAAAAAAGATCTGAACAAAATACCATATATTTGAAACAATACTTTCCTGATCGAAAAACGATCGATATGCTCTATGAGCAAGTGGGAAAAGCGACAGCTTCTATTAATGGAGGTTATGTGCGCATTGAGCGTTTAAATCAACGGCTGAGAGATGGTGCCTTGATGGTTCGTGTTGAATGGGCTCATCCGGTAGTAATCAATTGGGATGTATTAAAAAAAGTACCAAAAAAATAATTATATATAGCTATGACCCATATAACTAAATCAACCCGATCAGTTAAAGCAAAAGAAATAAAAAGATCTTGGCACTTAGTAGATCTTTCCGGTAAAATTTTGGGAAGAGAACTTACTCATATGGCAACCCTTTTACAAGGGAAACATAAACGGAATTTTGTACCGTATTTAGATTGCGGTGATCATGTTGTTGCCATTAATGCTGGTAAAGTAAACGTAACAGGAAAGAAAGTGAAACAAAAAGAATACGATAGGTATTCCGGATTTCCGGGAGGAAGAAAAACAATCAAGTTGGGACAAGCATTAGTACGCAATCCTCAACAAGTTGTACGACATGCGGTATCGGGGATGTTGCCAAAAAATAAATTGCGCGATGTGCGTCTCTCTCGACTTCATATCTATGAAGATGATGTGCACCCCCATACAGAAATTACCTCATTACCATAATTATTATCTCTTATGCCGAAGAAAAAAAATATTGAATATTTTGAAGCTGTTGGAAGACGAAGAGAGTCTGTAGCACGGGTACGTTTGTATTTGGTAACAACAAAAGCCTCCCGGGTAACTATTGGAGGGAATAAGTATAAACATGGTGATTATATAGTAAATAATATAAAAAGAACGGATTATTTTCCTTCCCTTCAAGAACAAAAACAATACCTCTTTCCTTTGGAGCTTACTAACTCTGTAGATCGATTTGTTGTTTCCATTCGTATTGTCGGCGGAGGGAAAAAAGGTCAACTGGGGGCAGCCATTTTGGGTATATCACGAGCACTCTGCTTGGTAGATGAAGCAAACCGACCAATTCTCAAAAAAAACGGTTTATTAACCAGAGATCCACGTACTCGTCAACGACGCAAGGTAGGAACTGGTGGAAAATCTCGACGCAAGAAACAGTCTCCAAAGCGTTAGGGTATCTGCTACTATATTTATAGGTGCCTTATGTCAAATCTATTATCTATCATTATCCTTTCGTACAATACGGTAGATATTACGAAACGAGCTTTGGATGCATTGGTAGCAAGTCTTTCTCAATATCCCTTGTTTCAAGCTGAAATAATAGTAGTGGATAATGCCTCCCAAGACGGTTCAAGAGATATGATTAGTACGTATAAAAAATCTTTTAAAAGTACTCATATCTCATTTATCTCAATTTCAAATATAGAAAATGAAGGATTTCCCAAAGGAAACAATAGAGGACTTCATAATGCCTCAGGTGCATATGTATTGTTCATGAATTCAGATGTAATAGTTGACTCAATACATTGGCCACGGCTTATCCAATATATGCAAAAAAATAAAAATATTGGAGCCCTCACTGTAAAATTACAACTCCCCAACAAGCATATAGATCCTGCTTCTCATCGAGGCTTTCCGACCCTTTGGAATTCTTTTACCTATTTCTCACAACTTGAGCGACTGACCCATATTATAGTACCGTTGCGAAAAGTATTTGGTGGTTACCATCTTACCCATTTAAATCTTAACAAGCCCCATATGGTTGAGGCCATAAGCGGTGCTTTTTTTATGGCGCCTCAAAAAGTATTAGATGAAATAGGGGGATTTGATGAGGAATTTTTTATGTACGGTGAAGATATCGATTTGGCATACCGAATGAAAGAAAAAGGATATGACGTTATGTATTACCCTCGATTTACCGCAACGCATTTAAAATATCAAAGTGGATTGCAAAATAAACAAGCCCGTCAAACGACCAAGAAGTATTTTTATGATGCTATGGGCATATTTTATCGAAAACACTATGCAAAAAATCACTCCTTTCTCGTAAACTCACTCGTAAATATACTTATTGATATTAAATCAACGATATGAAGATGAAAAAGATTGGTATAGATGCCCGTCTTTATTTTCAAACGGGTGTAGGAACATATATACGTAATCTTTTGCACTACTTATCTCAATTACATGAACATACTGTTCAATATTATGTATATGTGTTACCAAAAGATGTTTCCAATATTCATCTTCCTCATGATTTTTTCCTTATCCGTCCAGTGGATGCCCCATGGCATTCACTGCGTGAGCAAATAGTATTTTATTCTGTTCTTATAAAAGATAATCTTGACCTGATGCATTTTACCTATTTTAGTTATCCTATTGGGTATTCAAAACCATTTATTGCTACGGTACACGATGTTACCCCCCTTCTTTTTAAAACCGGGCGCGCATCGACTCTCAATCCGTTATGGTATGAAATAAAGCACCAGGTATTCAAGTTTGTCCTTTCATCACAAATCAGACATGCGCGTGCCATAATCACCCCTACGAAGGCAGTAAAAAATCAAATGGGCACAATATATGGATCAGATATCTTATCAAAGATTTATCCCCTATACGAGGGTGTGAATCATGAACTTATGAACACAAAGTCAAACCTATCATTGGGAAAAAAATATTCAAAACCCTTTTACTTATATGTAGGAAACTTCTATCCGCATAAAAACGTCAATGCACTCGTTGAAGTATGGAAAGACATGAAAGATCAATTGGTATTGGTCGGCCCCGACAATATGTTTGCTCGAAAGCTTAAAAATGATATTGCTATACATGCTATCAAACATATTCGATTTGTTCCTGCTGCCACGATTGAAGATTTAGCCTTTTTTTATACTCATGCAAAAGCACTTATTAATCCGTCTCTTTCTGAAGGCTTTGGATTACCGCTTATAGAAGCTACATATTTTGGCTGTCCTGTCATTGCTTCGGACATTCCGGTGTTTAAAGAATTATTGGGCGATCATTACATATCATTTGATCCGCAAAATAGCGAAAGTATAGGGAAAGCCCTCAGATCGGAAAAGCTTTCCAAAGTGCCAGTATCGATTCTTAAAAAACTTAGTTTTGAGAAGATGGCAAAAGATACATTAGAGATATATAAAAAACATTTCTAGCTATAAATCAACAGCAACAATCAAAACTTCTTCGTATAGTAGAGACCATAGAAAAATATGGTCTTATATCTGTACTTCCCCATATAAAAAAGTTAGTGAATTATCCATTGTGGGAAATACGAGTATTAGGAAAAGATAATATTAGGGTTCTATATACGTGGAGATATAAAGACACCATTATTTTACTTCATGGATTTATTAAAAAGAAACAAAAAACACCTCGAAAAGATATTAATATTGCAATGAGTAGATACGAGGAGCTTATGATTCAAAGTTGACATATTATATCTTTTAAGATATCATCTTTATATGAGAAAAAGAAAAGAATATACATTTAGGGAGGATTTAAAAAAACGTCTGAAAGATCCAAAATTTAGAAAGGCCTGGAAGGATTCTGAGGTAGAATATTTAGTGGCAAAACAGATTATTGAGGCCCGACTTAAACAAAATCTTTCTCAGCGCGATTTGGCACGAAAAGCCGCAACAACTCAAGCAGTCATTTCTCGGGTCGAGACTATGAAT
>Ga0114931_10002235_pt1 | contig 24637 bp, 19 predicted proteins | sample 2SBtaG_FD_89579 | JGI IMG/M metagenome (GOLD analysis project Ga0114931, IMG submission 89579) | Deep subsurface microbial communities from Kolumbo volcano to uncover new lineages of life (NeLLi) - 2SBTROV14_V59a metaG | ecosystem: Environmental > Aquatic > Marine > Volcanic | place: Kolumbo... | reverse complement strand
TTTTGTTCTTAGTTTTTGCTTTGAAAACAAGAGTTATGTTGATATAATGACTGTTTTCAAAGTGAAAAATAAGGACAAAAGAAGTAGCCAAGAAGCTTGATTTATTTTTTCACCGTTCCATATCCAAAACTCGAGAAGGATTAAAGGATGAAAGTATTGGGAAAGAAGAATTTTTCTTGCCTCTAATTCCTCCTGCAAAAGCGGCTCAAAAGTAAGAAACCGGCTTCAATCTGCGGAATGTTAAAGGTTAATTTTGATTAATTCTCTTTTTTGTAGAAATTCGCAGCTTGTTTTCACAAACGGTGCATGGAAAATATCAACGAGTTAAAAACGATTCTTTCGATTCCAAGAAATATTGTCATTACGACACATCGAAACCCTGACGGCGACGCCATTGGTTCTTCTCTTGGACTTTATCATTTTTTGAACGAATTCGGGCATACCGTTCGCATAATTGTCCCTTCGGAGTTCCCCGAATTTCTAAATTGGCTGCCCCATTCCGATAGGATTTTAGTTTATGACATTGACCCCAACGAACCGGAGGAATTGCTTCAAAGAGCAGATATTATCTTTTGTCTGGATTACAATTCACTGGAAAGGGTTGATAAAATGGGGGAGATTATAGCTCCTCTCAAATGCACAAAAGTACTAATTGACCACCATCTGTACCCGGAGAATTTTGCAGATTTTGTTCTTTCCGATATCACTGCAAGTTCTACCTCTGAATTGATTTACGATTTTGTGGTTGAATTGGGGGAAGAAAAAATAATTGACACCACCATTGGCGAATGCCTTTTCACGGGAATTTTGACAGATACCGGCTCTTTTAAATATGCCACCTCCTCCAAGCTATTTTATCTGGCAGGGAAATTACTCGCCTTGGGGGTGGATGATGCTAAATTGCAGGATTTGATTTTCAATAGCCTGTCGGAGAAAAATCTTCGCCTCTTGGGACATGTGCTACATAACCGCATGGAAATTTTGGATGAATACGAAACCGGAATCATTACGCTAACAAAAGAAGATTATGAAGACTTTGACATCCAACGCGGCGATACGGAGGGATTGGTAAATTACCTTTTGAAATTAAAAAATATCAAAGTGGCTGTTTTTATCCATGAACAACCCAAAATCACCAAAATTTCGCTCCGGTCAAAAGGAGATTTTTCGGTGGAAGAAATCGCAAGAGACCACTTTAAAGGAGGAGGACACCGGAATGCTTCCGGAGGGTTTTCTTACATTGGTCTTCGACCAACCGTAAAAAAGTTCAAATCAATTTTGCCTGAATACAAGGCGGCTATCGTCCACAGCAAATCGTAGAAAAGACTAATTTCCAACCGACACGGGTTTGATTATCAGCACAATCCGTACGGGATGGAAAAATATGGACTCTATATTCATCGTTTCAAAAAACTTTAAATTTCGATTATGAAAATTTTATTATTTTTCATGGTTCTTTCTTTTTTGTATTTGACTTCTTGTAGTTCCGATTCGATTTCGGAGGAAGAATTGACGCCCCACGGTTTTAAATGCGAGCACTATATTGCCAAAAACGGTGAGAAGCCTAAACCCGCCGAATATGTCTATTTCCACGTTGACATGCGGAATGGTGACAGTGTCACTTACAGCAGTAGAAACCAGGGAAGGATTTTGAAAATTCCGATGCCTGATTATTCAAATCCAGCAAGTAAAGCAAAACCTTCCCCTGTAATGGACGCCCTCTCTATGATGAGCATCGGCGACAGTCTTACCGTTTATCAAAGATTGGACACCCTTCCCCGAAAACCGGCAGGCTACGAAAATGCCGACGAACTCGCCTACGATTTAGTTCTTTTGGATATTAAAACGGCGAACGAGTATCAGGCAGACATGGAACAAGAGCGAAAAGTCCAACAAGAAAAGCAAAATGAAACCATCGCCCGGCTTGGCGACATAACCGCACAAGTAGCGGAAACCGTAAAAAATTATGCCGCTGGCAAATTGAACGAACAACTTCAAACCACAAAGTCGGGCTTGAAATACATCATTCATGAGCAAGGCACTGGCAAACAAGCCCTGCCGGGGCACCAAGTCGATGTTCAGTATTACGGCGTTCTAACGGACGGAAAAATGTTTGATAATTCCTTCCAAAGGGGGGCCTCCATCAAATTTCCTTTGGGCACAGGTAGAGTAATCAAAGGTTGGGATGAAGGAATTGCCCTACTCAAAGAAGGAGCAAAAGCAACCCTTTTTCTGCCTTCGGACTTAGCCTATGGCGCCGCAGGTTCACCGCCTGCAATCCCCCCCAATGCGGAATTGATATTTTATATAGAATTGGAAAAAGTGCAATAAATTCGTTTATACGTTTATACGTTTATACGTTTATACGTTGATACGTTGATACGTTGATACGTTGATACGTTGATTGGTTGATACGTTGATACGTTGATACGTTGATTGGTTGATACGTTGATTGGTTGATACGTTGATTGGTTGATACGTTGATACGTTGATACGTTGATTGGTTGATACGTTGATACGTTGATTGGTTGATACGTTGATTGGTTGATACGTTTAGTTAGGAAATGATAGCCAATCAATTTCGGAAAAGCTAAAATGTTTCATTCAAATTTGAACTTTAAAATATTAAAAACCAATGGTTTATCTCTATGATTGGTCAAATTTTTTTTCTAACGACATAACCAATCAACCAATCAACGTATCAACGTATCAACGTATCAACGTATCAACCAATCAACGTATCAACGTATCAACCAATCAACGTATCAACCAATCAACATATCAACCAATCAACGTATCAACGTATCAACGTATCAACCAATCAACGTATCAACCAATCAACGTATCAACCAATCAACGTATCAACGTATCAACCAATAACAACTCAATAATCGAAAATAGATAATATGACTCTTGAACAGCTAAAGAACTTGCAAGACCGCTTGGGACTGATAAGGAGGTATCTTTGACGTGGATGAACGGCTAATCCAAATTGAAGAAAAAGAGCAACTCACCCTTGACCCGAACTTTTGGAATGACCCAAAACTGGCCGAAAGCGTGCTCAAAACCTTGAAAAGTCACAAGAAATGGGTTGAAAACTATCTGAAAGTCGAAATGCTTGTGGAGGATACCGAAGTCCTTTTTGAATTTTTCAAGGAAGGGGAAGGCACCGAAGCGGAAGTAGATAGCAAATACAAGGTTGCCCTGACCGCTATCGAAGATTTGGAATTTCACTCCACGCTGAATAAACCGGAAGATGAACTCAGTGCCATCCTGGAAATAAATGCCGGGGCAGGAGGCACGGAAAGTTGTGATTGGACGCAGATGCTGCTACGAATGTACACCATGTGGGCAGAGAAAAACGGTTTCAAAGTAAAACAACTCAACCTCCAGCAAGGCGAAGTAGCGGGAATAAAGTCCGTGTCCATTGAAATCGATGGCGATTTTGTTTATGGCGTGCTGAAAGGTGAAAACGGGGTGCATCGCTTGGTTCGGGTGAGTCCGTTCAACGCGCAGGGAAAACGGATGACCTCTTTTTCCTCTGTCTTTGTGCATCCTCTGGTAGATGAACGAATCGAGGTTGAAGTCAATCCGGCCGATTTGGAATGGGATACCTTTCGCGCCAGCGGGGCCGGCGGACAACACGTCAACAAAACCGAATCTGCCGTGCGGGTGCGTCACCTCCCATCCGGCCTCGTAGCCGAATGTCAGCAGGAACGTTCGCAACATATGAACCGGGAGAAGGCTATTCAGCTATTGAAATCCCGCCTTTATGAGTTGGAATTAAAAAAGCAACAAGCTGAAAGAGAAAAAGTGGAAGCCCAGAAAATGAAAAACGAATGGGGTTCTCAAATCCGAAGTTATGTCCTCGACGACCGTCGAGTGAAAGACCATCGAACAGCTTACCAAACCAGCCAAACGGATGCCGTTTTGGACGGCGAACTGGATGGCTTTTTGAAAGCATTTTTGATGCACGAATCGGTGGAGGGCTAGGAAAGCAAAACCAATATTCCCCCAATTCCTGATTTGGCTAAATTTTGTTAACTTTCTGCCAATTTTGCCTGATTTTGGGCATGGTCTCAATGAAATTAATTATGCTCAGAAATATTTCTGCACTTCTAACAGCCGCTTTAATGCTGGCAAACACCACTTGTATCGCACAAGCAAAAAGTTCAATTAGCCTTACCACAGGCCCAGTTAAAGGCACCTTGTTCATTGTTGGTGGAGGTCGTTTATCTGATGACCTGATTAAAAAATTCATTGAATTAGCTGGAGGAAACGATGCCCCCATTGTGGTCATTCCAACGGCAGGTGGTGCAGAAAAATATGATAATGCCTTTGGCAATTTCCTACGCAAAAGAGGCGCCACCAAAGTGACCGTCTTGCACACCACCGACCCCAAAGAAGCGGATACTGAAACTTTTGTTTCCCCATTGAAAAAGGCTAAAGCAGTCTGGTTTTCAGGTGGCCGGCAATGGCGGTTGGTAGATGCCTATAAAGGTACCAAAACAGAAAAAACATTTTGGGAGGTATTGAACCGGGGAGGTGTGATTGGCGGTTCCTCTGCTGGTGCAACGATTCAAGGTTCGTACTTGACCCGTGGCGACACCAAAAACAACCAAATTATGATGGGCGACCACGAGGAAGGATTTGGGTTCATTAAAAACATAGCCATTGACCAACATGTACTAGCCCGCAACCGCCAATTCGACCTGTTCGACATTTTAAAAAACAAACCGGATTTATTGGGAATTGGCATAGATGAAAATACAGCCGTAATTGTCACGGGCGACCAATTTGAAGTGATGGGCGCAAGTTATGTCCTGATTTATGACCATTCCTTTTGGTCGAGGGAAGGAAGTGATTTGAAAAATTTGCCAACTAAAAATGCGCAATTTTATTTTTTGCGGGAAGGTGATAAATATGATATGCGAAAAAGGGAAGTGATAAACGAATAGGCGCTTAGGCAAAATTTGAAACCAATATCTTGTCGATAATTTTTCGCCCGTGATTTTCGCTCCGAAGGAGGTTTAAGTTCAAGAACAAGAATCAAGTACAAGTTCAATTTTGAACTTGTACTTGATTCTTGTTCTTGAACTTTCCTAGAGTCTGAGGTGCAAAAAAATTCAATTCTCCAATATTTCCACGAACTCCCTTGATTTTAGTAGCTAGCCAACAACAGAGGATAGCGGGAAGTTCAAGTTTATGACAAAAATGAAATTAAAACCCCCGCTGCCACGGCTGACCCGATAACTCCAGAAATATTACTCGACATGGCGTATTGCAGAATGTGATTTTTTGAATCATATTTTAAGGCAATTTCGTTGGCTACCCTGGAAGCCATTGGCACGGCGCTTAATCCCGTTGCCCCAATCAGGGGGTTGATTTTCTTTTTGAAAATGAGGTTGTAAATTTTGACGGCAAAGATTCCCCCACCAATCGAAATGGCGAAAGCGATAAACCCCCCGGCGACGATTAGGAGAGTTTGTTGGTTCAAAAAAGTAGTTGCCGTCATTGTCGCACCGACTGTCAGTCCTAGGAAAACGGTGGCGGCATTCATGATTATTCCTGAAGCGGCCTCAAAAAGACGCTCGGTATCCGGTCCGATTTCCTTGACGAGATTTCCAAACAACAGCATTCCCACGAGAGGCACCGAAGATGGAATTAACAATGAAACGACGGCAGCCAGGGCGATTGGAAATAGAATTTTTACCGCCCGCATGTTTTTAATCCGAACTTTGTTGGGGAACAATTTCTCCTGCTCTTTCATGTTGATTTTCAACTCTTTATCAGTTACTGTAAACCGCACTACGAGGGGGATGATAACCGGAACGAGCGCCATGTATGAGTAAGCAGCTATCGCGATGGGACCCAATAATTCCGGAGCCAAAATAATGGAGGTGTAAATGGCGGTAGGTCCGTCGGCACCGCCAATTATCCCGAGGGAAGCTGCTTGCTTTATAGAAAACCCAATCAACACGGCAGAAATTAGCACGGTGAAGATGCCGATTTGGGCGGCAGCCCCAAAAAAAGCAAGTCGCAAGTTTCGCAGCAGGGGACCAAAGTCCGTCAGCGCGCCTACCCCCATGAAAATCAGGGGTGGAAGCAAGCCGGTTTTTATCAGCACATAATACAGCAGGTTCATAATGCCGTGTTCTTTGCCGATTTCCAAAAGGGTGAGATGGAGGATGCCATTTTCGGGAGTTGCAGGCGTGACGGCCATATGTCCTCCGGGAAGGTTGGCAAGCAACAATCCAAAAGCAATCGGAACCAATAAGAGGGGTTCGTAGCGTTTTTTGATGCCCAAATAGAGAAGCCCAAAGGCGATAAGCAGCATGAGTAGCGTCCCCGGAGAATCAAAAATTTCACCGAGGGCGGTCATTTCGTAAATCTTTTGAAGTATTCTCATTGTGAACGTAAATTCCTAACCTACCGAATTTTAATAATCACTTCATCTTCTTCAATATCTTCTCCATGACGGGCAACTATCTCCACAATTTTCCCGCCCTGGTCGGAAGAGATGGCATTGTAAACCTTCATCGCCTCGATGTATCCAATGGTATCTCCCATTTTGACTTCTTCTCCCACTTGGACGGGTTTTTCGGAAGAATCTTTGGTCAGGTAAAATTTGCCTTCCAATGGTGCGATAACCTCTTTGAGTTGGCCGTTGGTTTTTTCAGAGACGGGGGCAAAACCTTCATCGCCGTAGGAAACGGAAACGACAAATTTTTCTCCATTCACGTCAACGTTTAAGATTTTTGGTTGTGTATCAAAAGTTGCAGCGGCAGGTTTTGAGGGAGGTAGTGGGGTAGGGGCAGCAGAAGAGATTCCTGCACCTGCTTTTCGCTTCTCAAAATCCTCCAGAAAACGTTCCTTGGCTTTGCCATTTTTGTATTCTTCGTACTGCGTTGGGTGCATGGCAAATTCAAACAATTCTTCGTCATCTTCACCGAAACCCCAGCCTTTCTCTTCCATTTTTCCGGCAAAAAGTTCCAATTCATCGGGATACAAATCCTGCGGTTTTCCATAGTAAAACTCCCGGTTTTGTTGGTGGGCCAAAGCAACGATTTCTTCCCCCAATTTTCCGGGTAGTTTCCCGGACCTTCCCAAAACCATCCCCCAGGTATTTTCGTCAATCATTGACCAACGCTCCTTTCCTTTGATGAGTTGGATGACATTCATCAGGGCCACATTTTTCACGTATTGGCTGAAAGGCGTGACCAAAGGCGGGTAGCCCAAACGGGGCCAAACGTATTCCACTTCTTCAAACAATTTAATGAGCAAATCGTCTTGTGTCATCGGAGGTTCGCCTTTTTTATGCAATGTTTTGTTGATACTTTGAAGATTTTTTTCCAAATCGGCCATCAAACTCCCCATCATTCCACCTGGCAAACCCGGTCCAATTAGCAAAGAGTTCATAAAGCGGTTGCGGGGGTTGATGTAGTAGCCGAGAAAGTCGTCAATAAATTCCTGGGTGAGGCTTCTGGCCTGCATATAGGCTTTCATGTTGATGTCTGGAACTTGGAAACCGGCATCTTTCAACATGGCGTGGATGGTGAGCAAATCGGCGTGTCCGGTTCCCCAGGAAAGTGGTTCCATGCCCACGTCAATAATGTCGGCCCCATTTCTGGCAGCTTCCAAAGACGAAGCCACCGAAAAACCGGGAGTAGTGTGTCCGTGATATTGAATCAGAATCTTTGGATGGCGTTGCCGGATGCCTTTGATAATTTTGCCAATCGAAACCGGCCGTCCAATGCCGGCCATGTCTTTAATGCAAATTTCTTCGGCGCCCAATTCGATAAATTTATCGGCGAGTTCGATATAATATTTCACAGTGTGGACGGGGGAGAAGGTTAGGCTTAACGCACCCTGCGCAATCATTCCGCCTTCTTTGGCAAATTTGAAGGAATTTTCCAGGTTCTGAGGATTGTTCAACCCATCGAATGAACGCGAAATGTCGGTGCCTTGCTTTTTCTTTACCTTGAACATTAACCGCCGAACATCTGCCGGACAGGGGTTCATTCGGATGCCGTTCAAGCCCCTTTCCAACATCTGCGTTTTGATGCCTGCATCATTGAAGGCCTGTGTCCATTGACGAACAGACCGGTTTGGGTTTTGGCCATAAAGCAGGTTAATTTGTTCAAACCCCCCGCCATTGGTTTCTATCCTTGAAAAGCAACCCATTTGCACGATGGGTTCGGCCACCTTTACCAATTGGTCAACCCGGGGAACATATTTCCCGGAAGATTGCCACATATCCCGGTAAACAAGGCAAAGTTTGATTTCTTTTCCCATAATAAATAGTCATTGGTTATTTAATCCTCATTGGTCAATATTATAAATTATTAAAAATCAGTCGTTTATAAAAATGACAAATGGAGATTACTTGAATTCTATTATCCAATTAATTATTAAATCACTCACTTTTTCGCGGGTTCTATTTTCGTAATTTTTCCTTTTCCCAAAGTCAAAAAATTGGTTGCTGCAATGATAGCGGCCATTTTCTCTGGGCTAACCTCCTGATTTGATTTATTCAATGAATTTCCCGAAATCCCGGCAGCCAAAGGAACTTCCGGGACAAACCGGTTGACGAATCGAATGAGGACAGACCCTGTGAATACCACCAAAGACAAAATGGCAAAAACAGTAGTCATCCCAACCAATAAAACCAGAAAAGCCGAGCTGAGGGTTTCAGACATTCGGTCACATTTAAATTTAAAAAATAATTTGGGGAAGCCTAAAATTAACAAAAAGGACTTTAAAGGAGTTGCTTTGAAGCCCTAATTGTCAAAATTACAATAATTGAATCATTTATTTTAGGTTTTTCTAAAAATTAAGCTTGGCAAAGTTTTAAGGAACGGCGATTGGTCCTTAATCGTCATTGGTCATCGATGCCATTTCCATCTTAAGAAAAGCGGCGTTTTTTAGATTATTTCGGGTAGAAAAAAATTTATCTTCGCGTTTTTTTTTGTCTTATTTATAGGGTTGAGTGCAAAAAGGGCATTGGTGCGCCAAATTTATTTGGCGCTTATGTGAAATCTCTTAATTTCCAATTATTTATAAAAATAATTAATTGCCAAATAAATTTGGCAAACCCTTATTGCACTCGACCCTTTATATTTCTCTTCAAAATGAAAAATAATTTAATTAAAGTTTTTAAATTCGGTGGCGCTTCGGTGAAGGATACGGCAGCGGTGAGAAAGGTCGCTGCCATTTTGCAAAAATTTAAAAACCAGCCCCTCGTAATTGTTGTCTCGGCAATGGGAAAGACCACCAATGCCCTTGAAAAAGTAGTCGAAGCGCATACTTTGAAGAATGGAAAGGGTTTTGATTTGCTCAAAGAAATCAAGGAAAATCATTACAAAATTATTGGCGAATTATTTGAAGATTCCGAAGACGTTTTGACATCTGTCAACGATACTTTTGTCGAAATTGAATGGATGCTTGAAGAAGACCCGCATGAAGACTACGACTACATTTACGACCAAATCGTTTCGGTAGGGGAGTTGGTTTCCACCAAAATAATCAGCGCGTATTTAAACCATGAGGGTCTGCCAACGAAATGGTTGGATGCCAGAGATATAATTTTGACGGATAATATTTTCCGCGAAGGATGGGTTTTGTGGGAAGAAACGCTGAAAAATGCGCAGGAAATAGCCAAGCCTTTGCTGGAAAAGGGGGGCTTTGTTTTGACGCAGGGCTTCATCGGCAGCACGAGCGAAAATTTCACGACCACTCTTGGAAGGGAAGGTTCGGATTACACGGCAGCAATTTTTTCTTATTCTTTGGATGCCGAAAGCATGACCATTTGGAAGGACGTTCCGGGAGTCCTCACCGGCGACCCGCGCTTGTTTGAGGATGTGACCAAATTGGACCGCCTTTCCTACAAGGAAGCCATTGAAATGACCTATTACGGCGCAAAGGTTATTCATCCGAAAACCATCAAACCCCTGCAAAACAAGGGTATTCCGTTGTATGTCAAATCGTTTGTTGAACCGGAAGGCAGTGGCACTTTCATTTCTTTCGAGGTAAAAGACAACTACCCGCCTATCGTCGCGGTGAAGCAAAACCAGGTTCTTCTCCAAATCTCTACCCGCGACTTTTCCTTTGTCACCGCGCACCACATCGGTTATCTTTTTACCAAAATCGCGGAATTGCGAATTCATGTAAATATGATGCAAAACACTGCCATCAGTTTTTCCATTTGTGTGACAAATGCGGAAAGCAAGATTCAGCAATTTGTCAAAACGATTGAAAAAGAATTCAACGTAATCGTAGATGCCGGCTTGGAATTAATCACGGTGCGACATTACCAAAAAGAGATTTTGGAAAACATGAAAAAAGGGAAAATTATTCTCTTTGAAGAACGCATCCGGCATTCCGTACAAATGGTGGTGAAAGATGTGCCGGTCATGCGGCGGAAGACTTTGGAATAAAGTATCTGAGGCACTTGGCAGTAAGCAGTTTGCAGTAGCAAGTTGGGCAAATCAGGGCTAAACGAAAGAAATTTTTTGAATGTGGCTCACGATTTTTGAAATGCAATTATTTGATAATATGAAATAAAAAGTATATCTTTGTTTGCAGCTTGTAAACCACAAAAACCTAAGCCTTCGAGAACGAAACGATTTTCCATCAAAAACGCCTAAATTCCATTTACCCTTCATTTTAGAAATAAGTAGTTTAAGTTGCGGAATGCCGTTCAGCTTAAAGGATGAAATGGTTTCGGTCATCTATTTTTTCATTCCCATTGAACGTATTTTATGGTGCTTGCACAAGAGGAATCGCAATCGGATTTCCCTTTCATGCCAAGATGTAATCTATCTATTTTTTAACCATAAAATAATTAACAATGAAAGCACAAATGTTCCAAAAACCGATTAATTTACAGAGTTTTATTGGTCAGTTCCAGATTTTTTCTACTCGATTCTGTTCAACCTACAGACACCTCATTGTTATTACGTTACTGTGTTTGATCCAAATTACCAATGTGTATAGTCAGGAAGAAATTACTCCACTTGGGGCTACCTCTTTTAATTTTACTCCTGACCCTTATTGTAATTTTTTTCTCGCTTTACTGGGAAATGTGAACATAGATATTACCACGAACCAAGGCTATTCATGTTCTACGACTAGTGCATTTGGCCCTCTTCCAGGAGAACCAGAAAAAAATTGGACGTGCGATCCAATTCCTATTCCGGGAAATACGGTACTCAGTATGCAAGCATCGAGAACCGGTGATGATTTAAATGGAGTAACAACTTTTGATTTGGTTCTTATTCAAAGACATCTTTTAGGTATTACTCCCATAACTGATCCTTTTTTATTAATTGCTGCAGATGCTACTAATAGTGATCGTGTGAATACAGATGATATTACCCAGTTGCAAAATTTAATATTGGGGAACATTACTTCTGTTCCTGCCGGGTCATGGCGCTTTATTTCACGATGGTATTTTAAAAACATGCTTACTTTTTGCAATGCTTTTAACAATGACCCTTTTGACCTTGGGAGCTTTGACCCCGGATTGGCAATGTATGATACACTAAAGTATGCTAACGGAGATGCACCGAACTTTTTATTAGTTCCGGGTGGAAATTTCCTTCTGTCTAACTTTGATTTTTATGGGATGAAAGTAGGAGATATAAATAAATCTGCAGTTGAAAACGGCTTGTTAGGGTCAGAAGACCGAAGCGTCTCTATAAGCCCTGCATACACTTCAGAAGGAATGGTTTCTGAAGGCTTTGCCACTATTTTATTTAAAGCAAAAAGCCTTGCAGATATTGTGGCATTTCAAATGGGAATTAAAGTTTCACCGGATTATTTTAAAATAATAGGTGTTGAAGAAGGTGAGATTCCGTACTTTGATCACGAAAATTACGCAATCTCGGAGGAAAGGGACGGCGAATTCCGGGTGCTTTGGTTTGATAAGTTATTGAAAAATGATTTGGCAATTGGGGATCATTCCCAATTATTTGGTTTAAAAGTCAAAGTGCTCAGGCCATTTTCTTCTTTAAAAGGACTTATTGAATTTGATGATGCCGTATTGAAGAATTTATCTTATAATAAAGAGGGAGGTGTAGAAAACTTAGGATTGGAAATTTCAATTCATCAGGGCCGAGACTTAGAAGAATTTACCAAAGATCAAATTTCTACAACGAACTATCCGAATCCTTTTAAATACAACACAAATATAGATTTTTACTTGCCACAATCTTCTTTTGTCACAATAAAAATCCTTGATGTTACCGGCAAATTGTTGATGACAAATGGAGGATATTTCGAAAAAGGGGAAAACTCTTTTAAAATTGAAAACGCTGAAATTCTGCCTGCCGGAAATCTTTTTTACCAAATTACTTCGGCAAAGTTTTCTGCGACAGGGAAAATGACTAAAATGAAGTAATTCAACTGAACTTTTTTTAAATCGCAACCAAAGGATATCTTTCCTTTGGTTGTGATTTTGAGAACATCAAAAAAGCTAATTCCCATGAAAGTTTCTTCAGCAGTATTTCTAGCTTTGATTTTCCCTTTTCTTTCTTCTTCTCAAATCATTTTTGTTGACAACTTGGCCACGGGTTTGAATGATGGGACAAGTTGGGGAAACGCCTATAATGATTTGAAATCAGCCATGGAAAATGCAGTGCCGGGGAATGAGATTTGGGTAGCCAAAGGCACTTACTTTCCAACAGAGGGGACAGACCGGAAGATTTTTTTTGAAGTGCCGAAAGGAGTGGCGGTGTATGGAGGATTTTCCGGCTCGGAAATTTTATTGGAGGAAAGAAATTTTGAAGAAAATGAAACAATTTTGAGTGGAGATATTGGGGTAGTTGGCGACAGCGCCGATAATTCTTTTACGGTAGTTTTTATGGCTTTTCCCGACACCAACACCATTTTGGATGGATTCACTGTTTTCGGGGGCAACGCCAATAGTGAAAATATATTCGAAGTCTTCGATAGCCCCACCAAAAGGGGGGGAGGCATTTATGTTCAAGGCAAAAGTTCGAGCGATAAAGTCGCCGGTAAAATTAGAAATTGTACCATTTCAAACAATTCTTCCACCTCCCATGGAGGCGGAATTTTTTATAACGCTTTTGGAGGAGGAAGGGTGGTTCTAATGATTAAAAATTGTACTTTTTATCAAAATGCTGCGCCTTGGGGCGCTGCTATTGCATTTGAAGGAGGGAGTTTAGCAATTGATCCGCGACATCTTATTTCTAATTGTACTTTCGATTCTAATTATGCAGGGTTTCCGATTATTGGAGGAATGATTTTGCTAAACATTACTACACCCGGCTCGGGATTCTTCACTTTCTCCGGTTGTAAATTTATCTGTAACAGGGGGGCAATAAAAATCGAAACCGGAGCCAATGATTTTTACTGTTTCCAAATAACGAATTGCTCATTTGAAAAAAATGAAACCACCATTATATATGGCTTAGGCAACTTTTCCGAGCCAAATTTAAATATGGAAATTAACAATTGTACGTTTACAGAAAATCAGGAACGCACTTGCTATTTGTCTAATACGGATACGGCTTCCTTCACTAATTGCAAATTTCAAAATAATATTGGAACACCCATAGTTTCAGGTGGATCTAATTTAACTAAACTAAAACATTGTGTGTTTATGGGAAACTCAACATTTTCAGATGCGGGGGCTGTCAAATTGGGGGGTAGCTCGATTTATATTACAAGCACTATTTTCGGAAATAATAAATCGAATAGTGCCGCAGGGGCAATAAGTGTTTCCGCGCAAAAGGCATTTCTCCTGAATAATTTTTTATTTAATAATTCTTCTTCCAACAACTTAGGAGTGGTTGCCATCAGGAATGCGAGTGGGGATTATAAAATTATAAATTGTACTTTTTTTAATAATTCGCAAGATGCCGGGGTTGAGGTTGCTGTGATTTTTTTTGCCTTTAATCCCGTTGGTCAAATTACTATCCAAAACAGTATCTTATGGACTGAAGGGAATGATTATTTAATTTCTACCGAAAATGCCAACATGGAAATTCAAAACTCCTTATTAGCCAGGGAAAATTGTACTTCAGCTGTTGAAATCATTCCAGAATTCATTTATGACGGTAATGGAAATATTGCCGACAGCTTGTTTCTAGGTACTATCACTTGTGAAGAAGGGATACTTTTTGATTTAGACCCATTGTTTGCTGATACGGCGGCAAATGACCTCAGCCTTCAAGCCTGTTCCCCCGCCATCAATGCCGGAAACAACACCATAATTGCGGACCTCGGCATCGGCTCTGACTTAATCGGCAGCCCCCGGATATTGGACGGAATCGTTGATTTGGGCGCTTTTGAATCGCTGAATTTGCAGGTGGATACCATTGAAATTCAACCGGTCAACTGTGCAGGGAGTGGCGATGGTTTTGTAATCATCGAAATCCCAAACGGATGCGCTCCCTTTTTCTACGAATGGGAAAACGACACGTCGAGTGGCACGGGGACGGAAGGGCTGTCAGCCGGAAGCTACCAATTTACCATCACCGATGCGCTTGGAAAACAGGCGGTTGCAGCCGTTGAGATTACCGAACCACCTCCGCTGTCGCTGATCCCTTCCGTGCAGCCGGCTGATTGTGAAACAGGAACCGGCGGGAGTGCCGCCGTCCATCCGAATGGAGGAACCGCCCCCTTCCAATACCTTTGGGACAACCAAGCCACCGATTCCATTTTGACGAATATCCCGGCAGGCAACTATTCGGTCACCGTCACCGATGCCAACGGCTGTACGGCGACAAGTGCCGTGGAAGTAACTTCAACGGGCGACCTCTTACTTTCCATTTCCATCCACCCCATTTCCTGCCACGACAGCAACGACGGCACCGCCACCGTGACGCCTTTGACCGGCTTGCCGCCCTTCCAATTCCTTTGGATGGACGGGCAGACCGATTCCCTGCTGACAGGCATCGGGTCGGGCGACTATTCAGTCACGGTCACGGATGCCAACGGATGTTCCGATTTTTTGAGCTTCAACATTCAGGCGCCGCAAGTTTTGAATTTGGCTATTTCTGCCAACGACATCAGTTGCCCCGGTGAACAGGACGGCACCGCAACGGTGACGGTTAGCGGGGGAACTTCGCCCTACGGTTACATTTGGAGCAATTTTCAAACCGCAGAAACGGCGGTAAATTTAAGCCCCGGCGAGTATTGGGTGACGGTGACGGATGTCAGCAATTGCAGCGATTCAATAGTTGTTGAAGTTGGCGAACCGGACAGCATTGGAATCGATTTCGAAGTTCAAAATGCCAATAATTCAAATCCTGCGGATGGTGCGATTACGCTCTTCGCCGTTTTTGGAGGAGCGCCGCCCTTTTCGTTTCTTTGGAACACCGGCGATACCACCCAATCGCTTTCCAATCTTCCCGCGGGCGATTATTCTGTGACCGTCGAAGATGCGGCTGCCTGTCAACGCCACTTTGCGTTTACCGTTGATATCGAAACCGCCGTGCAGGAGTCTGATTTAGCCCATCTCGAAGCGCTCATTTCACCAAATCCGGCAAAAAGAAATGAGTCGGCACGGCTTCTTTTTAATTCTTCCAAGTCGCTTCTATTAGAAATGAAGCTATTCGATTCGGGTGGAAAATTGGTGCGGCAGAAATTGATTTTTGTAAACAAAGGCAGCACCGATGTTCCGATAAGCGCCCCTTTCATTTCCGGTCTTTATTTTGTTCAGCTTTCCGTTGAAGATGGTGGAAGGAACTATTTGAAATGGGTGGTGGTGCAGTAGGCAGTTGGCAGCTAATACAAGAGGTTGATTTACAGATACCTGTATCCGTTTAAATTCGTATATTTCATTCCTGATGCAAAAGCTCAAAGTTACCGCCTTCCTAATGCGGAAAAACAGAATCCGCCATTTTCACAGCCTCTTGAAAAGCTGCTTTTTGAATGCCGGCAGGGTAGCCTTGTTTTTCAAAATAGAAGACCATATTCTCCGTCGGCATGTTTCCCGTCAGCTTGTCTTTGGCCATGGGACAGCCGCCAAAACCTCTGATGGCACCATCAAAACGGCGACATCCATTTTGGTAGGCAGCCACTATTTTTTCCTTCCAACTTTGTGGTTCGGTGTGCAAATGTGCTCCGATTTCAATGCCTTTGGGCTGGTAGTGAGGGATTAATTTGGAAAACAAATAGCTGATGTTGGCAGCATTTGAAACGCCGATGGTGTCCGACAATTGCAAAATTTTAATGTCCATTTCCACCAATCGGTCCACCCAATTTTGGACGATTTCAATATTCCAGGCATCTCCGTAAGGGTTGCCGAAACCCATAGAAATATAGACGACCATCGTCTTTTTGTTTGCCTGACAAATTTCCTGAATCAATTGTACGCGTTCGAGGGATTCCTTAATGGTAGCGTTGGTATTTCTGATTTGGAAGGTTTCTGAAATGGAAAACGGGTAGCCGAGATAGCTGATTTCGTCGAACTGCACCGCGTCATCCGCCCCCCTTTTGTTGGCAACGATGGCCAACAGTTTGGTGTCGGTGTTGGTCAAATCGAGCTTTTTTACGACCGCCACCGTGTCCCGCATCTGCGGAATGGCTTTGGGGGAAACAAAACTTCCGAAATCAATCGTGTCGAAACCAGCCTTTAGTAATTGATTCAAATAGGCAGCTTTGGTCTCGGTGGGAATGAATTCCTTCAGCCCCTGCATGGCATCTCTTGGACATTCAATCAGTTTAATCATGCAGCGTTTTTTTAAATCGGTGGAACCAAAGTTGGTCGGCAAATATAATTGAATTATTGCTAACTTCGCATCGATTTAAAGAAGTCCGATTCGGGGCTATTTCAAAAAGAAAAAACGATCATTTTCAATGAATAAAGCCATTTTGACCTTCATCGGTTTTTTACTTTTCATAATTGGATTTGCGGCTTTAGTCCTAAGTTTGGTTGGGGTGAAATTTGCTTTTTTGAGGTGGATAGATGCGCCCGGCCCCTTATTCGGTTTTGTCGTGCGCCTTTTGATGATTCTTGGTGGGATTGTACTTGTCGTTTTAACTCAAACGGATTGGAAGTCGGAAAATTAGCAACAGGATTGAATTTGAAATTGCACCTAATTTGTCGGCAAATTCAGTCCGACCATAAAGCCGGTATCAAAATGTTTTCCCCGTTTGAATGCCGTGACAATGTCGAAGCGGAGGAAGCGAAACAGCTTAAGGCCGATGTTGTCAATTCCCAGGGAAAGTTCCAGATAATCCTTTTGTTCGGAGGTGTAAAGAAGAGAAGCGCCGAAGACTGTGTTCCAACCTAACTTCCTCATTCCCGGCAATTTATCCAACAAAAATCCTTCAAAGTGATGTTGAACATGCCCCTGAAAAAAGGGTTTCGTTGTGCTGTATTCGTAATAGGGCAGCAGCAAAAATGAATTCAAATACTTCTGTGGATTGCCGATATTGGTTTGATTGCCGTTGAAATGTTGGTAATCGGGAAAAAAGACCTTTTCATCATTTATGAACCACCCGCCCTCCAAATTGAATTCGAGGTAACCCACCAAGCCTAAGGACGCATAATTTTCTTTGAGTTGAAACCCCAAATAGTCGAAATCCACATCGCTGCGGAAGGTGTTGTTTTTCGAACCGAAATCAAATCCGCGCCTGTAATGAAGCCATAAACCCGGCAGTTTTGAGCCGATGATGTATTTTTGTTCGGGGTAACTGAGGTACTTTTGCCTCCACCGAAACCGAAGACTTAGCCCCACCGTTGCTGCTTTATTTTCGAGATACGCGCCGGTATTCGAAGCAGCGGCATTGTTTGGAAAATTGGTGATGAATTCCCGGCTGTCTTTGTAAAAGTAGCTGTAATTCGAGTTGTTTTGAAGAGGGCTTCTTTTGGCAAATTCTGTGAAAGCAGTTAAAAACAAACCATTTGCAATTTCCTGCCGGTATTGAAATCTAAAGAAAGTTTTCTCATAAATTTTGATGTAATTTCGTCTGAAAACCAGGGAATAAAAGGTGTTCAAAGTTTCGGAGACAGGTTGGCCGTCGTTGTATTGTGCTGTTTGAGTACCCCCTGAAAGGGTCATGCGGGCAAAATTTATCCGGTTAAAATTGTAGGTCACCGCCCATGTATTTCTAAACTTCTTTTCCGAAAAACCATAATTCAGATGGGTGCTTACGCGCAACCAACGCCGCCTTTCCTTGTCAAAATTTTTGCGGTAGCTGAGGCGTAAATCGCCAAAAAATCCTTGCACCGTGTTGAATTGGACGGAGGTCAGGGGCGAGTTTACGGAGAGGGACCGGCGTTCGTAGGAATTATTGTAGGTATAGCCAAAGAAGAAATTTCCCAATTTGAATTTGTTCTTTCTGGCGTCAATCGAATCGAGAAACTCCTTGGATTCGCGGATTTCGCGGATGCTGTCTTTTCTAAAATAATCGGTTTCTTCCTCATTCGTCAGCGGAATCGGGCGGATGGTGTCCCAATAATTCCAATCTTTTTCATTCGCTTCTTTTTCGACTTTCAAAACCTCATTTCCAAAAAAACCATCTTCGAAGGGCGGGTTCAAATCGTAGTTTGTATAAACTCCTGTGAAGCTGCCGCCGAATTTAAAACCAAGCGCCCCTCCCTTGAATTTATAGGTTTGGGAAAACAATCGCCAAATGTCGGGGTCTTTAATCGGAACATGAATTTGTTCCACGAAAAGCGTATCGAAAGCGGGCAGTTTCATCGCCGTGCCGGTCAAATAAACATTGACGCTTTGAATGTTCCAAAGCCCTTCGACGATGTAAATGAAACCTCTAAAAACGGGGTCTTCTGAGCGTTTCGGAATAATTTCAATCTTGTTGATGAGGCGGCCTTCTTCGTCGTAAAAAGTTCCGTGCAGTTTGTAGCGATAATATTGGAGGGCGGTGTTGGCGATGGGAGAAATGATGTTCCTGCCGAAGAGGCTGTGGTTGTCATAAAACCCGATGTCCATGTCTCGCGCGCTGTTGAAGCTAAAGCCGTTGTCGTTGCCACTCACTTTTGAAGACACCATCACTTCTTTGTAGGAATCCGGCTGCCGGAAATTCAGTTTAGACTCCGACTCGGATAGATAAATGATGCCCTGCCGGTTGGAATCCAAACTGCCTTCAAAATCGCCCACATCCTGTCCTAAAATTTTCTCCGGGGCATCCAATAATTTCACCACCCCCTTGATGTAAACGTCGCAACGGTACTCCTCCACCAATTCTTTATAATATTTCCGCTTGGCGATTGCTTTGCGGATGATGGCATAGGCCGGGTCTTCCGCATTGGCCAAAACCTCTACCGTTTGCAAATCGATGGTTTCCTCCTCCAAGACGACGTTTAACTCCACCGCTTCGCCTTCGACGGTCGTAGTAATTATTTTTTGTTTGTACCCAACATATTGAAAAACAAGGCGGTAGGTTCCGTTTTCCAATTCTAGCGAATAATCTCCCTCCACATTAGTCGTTGTTCCGGTCGAAGTGCCTTGCACATAAATGCTCGCAAAAGGGAGTGCTTCTCCCTTTTTATTGGTCACGAAACCTGTAATTTGTGCCGAAAGATGATGGACCAAAATGAGCCATAAAAAAAGGAAAGTGGGTTTAGTTTTCATTATTTTGAAACTGCTTTTCAAATGCTAATTCTATTGAATTTAATCCGTTCATTTCAGGCTGCCCCATTGACTTTGTTTCATCAATTGAAACAATGACCCATAATGACCAATGACCTCGTTAACAAAGACATTCCTGAGCAACAAATTTCATTACTTCGGGAAAAAAAAATTGAAACTCTTCGTCAAAAAAGGAATAATCTGCTATTAAACTTTCAAAGGCATTCTCAAAGTATTGCGGACGGCTTGTTCTGGCTTTCATTCTCGAAAAAGTGAAGCGCAGCCCTTCCTCCGTTCCATATGCGGCCAACCAATCCTTGGCAATCATTCGGGGCAATTGTTTTTTTAAAGGGGAGGGCATCAGGTCTCGTTTCTGTTCAAGATTTTGATAGACGCTTTGGGTAAATTCGGGAAGTGTTTGTTCGGAATATTTTTCCCAATTGTTTGCCAGCAGGAAGTCGTAGAAAATGTCAATAATCACGGCAGCATATTTGTGGTGCCGGGGGTGGAGGCGTTTGGTACCCTGCCGGACCAAAGGGTGGTTGTCGGTGTAGGAATCAATTTTTCGGTGCAAAAAGATGCCTTTTTGAATCTCTTCTGAATAGTTCTCCACCTCCCGGTTTGTCAGAAAATCGGCGAGGAAATTGCCGACCATGCGGTCTTCGTTTTCACAGGAAAGGAATAGATGTGCCAAAAAATTCATGCGTCGGGTGGTTGGTTGAATCTCATTGAAAAAAATAGAATTAAAATCTATCTTTGCGCCGCTTTTTAAAAAAGACGGAGCGAAGAGGGTATTTGTGTCAGAAAAGAAGGCTGAGTACTTTAGCAAAAATAATCGAAACTTTCCAAGGAGTTTCAACCCCTTGTGTTGCAGGCGCAAGGGGTTGAAACCCCTTGGAATATTAAGTCTCAATTATTTTCATTCAGATACTTAACAGAGAATTAAAACTCGATTATGGCTTTAAAATGTGGCATTGTCGGCTTACCAAATGTGGGGAAATCAACCCTTTTCAATGCCCTTACTTCGGCGCAAGTTTTGGCGGCAAATTACCCTTTTGCCACCAAAGACCCAAATGTGGGAATCATTACCGTTCCCGATGAGCGATTGAGCAAATTGGCTGAATTGGTTAATCCCAAAAAAGTGACTCCCACCACTATCGAAATCCTCGACATAGCGGGCTTAATCAAAGGAGCTAGTCAAGGCGAAGGCCTTGGAAATCAGTTCCTTGCAAACATCCGCGAAGTAGATGCCATCGTTCATGTTGTTCGGTGTTTCGAAGATGAAAACGTTACCCATGTTGACGGAAGCATTGACCCCGTTCGGGATAAAGAGGTCATTGATATGGAACTGTTGCTGAAAGATGCGGAAACCGTCGAAAAGCGCCTGGAGAAATTGAAAAAGCAAGCAAAAGGCGCCAAAAAAGAAGACTTGAAAGCCGTTGAAATAGCCGCTGAAATATTGGGGCATCTGGAAAATGAGCGACCCGCAAGGACATTGGAATTGGACGACGAAGGACAGAAATTACTGGCCGATATGTTTTTGCTGACAAGCAAACCCATCCTGTACGTTTGCAACGTGGATGAAAATTCTGCCCAAAATGGTAACGAACATACGCGCCGCCTTTCGGAGGCCATTGAGGGGGAAGAGGCAGAATTGGTCTTGATTAGCGCTGAAATCGAAGCAGAAATTGCGCAGTTGGAAACCCTCGAAGAACGATTGGAATTTCTCCAGGAAATGCAACTTCGTGAACCCGGAGTGAACAAGGTAATCCGGGTGTGCTACAAATTGCTGAACCTCATCACCTATTTCACCGCCGGAGAAAAAGAGACTCGTGCATGGACGATTCAAAAAGGTTGGAAAGCCCCTAAAGCCGCAGGGGTCATCCATTCCGATTTCGAAAAAGGATTCATCCGTGCAGAAGTCATCAAATACAAAGATTACGTCCAATTTGGTTCGGAACATGCCGTCAAAGAAGCCGGAAAAATGGGCGTCGAAGGCAAGGATTACGTCGTAGAAGATGGCGACGTGATGCACTTTCGTTTTAACGTTTGATACAATTGGGTTTTGAGTCGATAGTCAATCGTTCCGGTTAGTATAAAAAATACCTTTTTTTAGGTCAGTCTTTTAAGTTTTAGCCCGGTTGAAAAACCCCGGATGCAACCCACACTCCTTTTGCCCCGTTCCCGACCACCTGCCGTCTCGTCCCTCACCTGGTTTGGTGCAATGTGTACAACCAATGGAACCGTAACACTTTTCCTCCAACGGATGGCGAGGCAGATTGTGGTACGACAGGTGGTACAAAAATTCGCCTTCATCAATGTCAATCAAAGGATGAAACTTTACCATGTCGCCCTGCTTTTCAAAAATATTCAGTCGAGAACGAAATTCAGTTTGATAAGCCATCAAGCCCGAAATCCAAACTTTGTGCTTGGCTTTGATGGGTTCCAAAGGGGCTACCTTGTTGATGGTGCAGCACATCCGCGGGTGTTCGTTCCACCACTGTTCATCCCGCGTGAGGTCGTTTTCAGCCTCCTTTGGTCGCACTGATTCGACATTGAGATTGAATAGGCGAATTAGTTTATTTTTGTAGGCAATCGTTTCCTCGAAATGGTAGGTCGTGTCGATGAAATAGATTTTTTGATTGGGACGCACCTGATGAATCAGGTGCAGTAAAAATACCGATTTAGTTCCAAAGGAGGAGGTGAAAAGTACTTCACCCTCATTGAAATAATTGTACAATTTTTTGATGCGTTCCCGAAAGGGCAGGGGCGTGAAAATATCGTTTAGCAAATCGAGGCTAATGGCTTGACCGTCCACAATTTTTGGCGGAAAGACCAGGTAATCCGGTGGCATTGTCATTGATGATAAAATTTTGCGAATTTCTTGTTCGTTAAAAAATTCAGGCATCCAGAGAATCAATTTTTTCTCAATAATCCCGATGTAATTTCATTCAATTGTTTCACTTTATAAGAAAAATCACCTTTCAGGCTATTCCTTATTTGGTTTAAATTTTGCAAAAGCCCGTCTATGTCATCGGGAAGAATTTCTTCCAAAATTTGTCGGAATCGCTTTGCAAAAGTAGGGGAGGTTCCGTTGGTAGAGATAGCAACTTTCAAATTGCCTTTCGTCACAATCGAACCCAAATAAAAATCACACAAAGAAGGCGTATCCGCAACATTGACCAATTTCCCTTCTGCTTTCGCCAAATCTCGCACCTTTCGGTTCAATGCCTTGTCATTCGTGGCTACAATAACCAAATCGTGTCCCCCCACATCTTCCGGTTCAAACTTTTTCTTTGAAATGCGTACTTTTTGAGGCCCTTTTTGGGAAAGAAAAGATTCGATTTCTGTTGAAATAGAAGGTGCCACGATGGTGATATTCGCTTCCGGGCTGCTTTTCAAAATGAAAGACAACTTTTCAAAAGCGACCTTCCCCGCGCCGACGAGAAGCAAATCGAGTTCGTGCAATTTTAAAAAAATCGGGTACAATGGATTTTGGGTACTCCCCATGATTTAGCTGTTTTGCCTCAAAAAATCAGATTCTGCAAGAGCGTAATTCATTTCCGGGTGCAAGCCAACCACTTCACCGATTACAATGATTCCCGGCACGCCCATTTCTTTTTCCCTCACGATGTCCGTAATGGTATCCACTGTTCCAAGTGCTGTTCGTTCATTGGGCAACGAACCATTTTGAATCACCAGGACGGGGGTGTTCCCCTTCCCGTTTGCCGAAAAAAGGCGAGCTATTTTGGCGAGTTTTCGCATCCCCATTAGAATGACAGCCGTAGCGGAAGATTGGGCAGCAATGCGAACGTCATTTGAAAGGCGTCCCGATTTGGTGGTACCTGTCAACACCCAAAAGCTTTCATTCACCCCCCGGCGCGTGACCGGAACCTGCTGTAATTCAGGCAATGAAATACAACTCGAAATGCCAGGCACGATTGCCGTTTCGATGCCAAAAGCTGCCGCATAGGTTATCTCCTCGTGCCCCCGGCCGAATACAAAGGGGTCGCCACCTTTCAAGCGAATCACATACCCGTGCGAAAAAGCATACTGCACCATCAACAAATTGATTTCGTCCTGCGAATAGCGATGATTGCCCGCGCGTTTGCCAACAAAAATTTTGAGCGATTCTTCCGGCGCTTCCTTCAATAATTCCGTGTTGACCAAGGCATCGTACAGAATTACATCGGCGGATTGGATAGCTTTCAATCCTTTCAGGGTAATCAATTCCGGGTCGCCGGGACCTGCGCCGACTAAGGTTATTTTTGGATTTATTTTTTTCATAAGATAGTAATTTTTGCTTGCTACAATTGTTAATTGTAGAGTATCCAATTATCAAAAAAAATCTAATTTTGAATTAAGTAAAATGTTGATAATCAATAAATTAAAGACTGCCTACTGCAAACTGCCTATTGCCTGTTGAACTAGGCGTTGTAATAATTTTCAACAACCAACTTATCAGCGACGGTCTCCACAAATTGTTTTTCCCGGCTTACCGTCACCTTGTCAAAGAAATTCTTAGCCTCCTGAAAATAGGCTTGGGCAAAACCTTCCGAAGGAATTTTTTGGTTCATTTCCAGCACGGTAGCGGCGAAGTTTTTTTCAAAATTAAATTCACCCGTTTCGACATAGTTGGCGTCGAAATCATCAAGGATTCGCTTCTGCGTGTTGCACTTCACATCCTTTGACAAAAGCATTGCTTTTGCACCGATGACCATAGAACTGTAGCTGTGGTAAATGCTATCCGCCCAACGGTTTTCCTCAAAAGATTCCTCTGCCCATTGCAGGCGTTCTTTGGCGTCATTTAAAATAGCAGCCACCATGTCGTAGGCGACTCCGGCACATTCTCCCACGCCAATAGCTTGGCGATATTCCCTTTCCTGTCCCCAATCGAAAAAGAGCCAATTTGGCGCTTCTTCTCGAGGAGATAAATGTTTCAGCAGTTCGTAAAAATATCTTTTCCCCAGGCGGTAATAATAATCGTTGAAGGAATCACCTCCCCGGCTATTTTCTTCAAAATCGTCCAAAATTAATCGCAGGGCTTCGGGAATCTGTTTGGTCGGCAATTT
>Ga0114931_10002234_pt1 | contig 24640 bp, 20 predicted proteins | sample 2SBtaG_FD_89579 | JGI IMG/M metagenome (GOLD analysis project Ga0114931, IMG submission 89579) | Deep subsurface microbial communities from Kolumbo volcano to uncover new lineages of life (NeLLi) - 2SBTROV14_V59a metaG | ecosystem: Environmental > Aquatic > Marine > Volcanic | place: Kolumbo... | reverse complement strand
TCGCACTCGCCTCTGTCCCAACTTCTTATTTTATTCCTGCGGGCATCGCGCTTCGCACTCGCCTCTGTCCCAACTTCTTATTTTATTCCTGCGGGCATCGCGCTTCGCACTCGCCTCTGTCCCCATTTGGCAGAAATTTAACGGTAAACCCAAGCCCTTTTAAGCATACTGAAATATAGAGTTGCATTTCGTTTGCATAAAATGTATCATTGCTTTTTTATTAAATTGGGATAATTCATCAGAATTCGTAAACCGATTGTCTGGTTGACCAATCACATCTGGAGGCACTACCATATGGACAGGGATCGTATAACCATAATGCTGGTTAGACCCGGCAGTAAAGGCGCTAAAATTCTCAGTATTAAAATTTCTCATCTAAAAGCGGCGTTATTTATATTCACAGTTTTCACAATTTTTTCACTTCTTTCTTTCACTTCAACCTATATGTTTTATAAAGATTCCGAAATTAAATCAGATTCGGTAAATAAGCTTCTAAGCACTATTAATATAATGGATGAAGACATAACCAAAAATGAAGCGATAGAAACAAAGCTCAGAACCCGCTTAACGGACATAGAGGACACCCTTTTAGAAATGCAGGACTTACTAAATAAAAAAGGAATTAAAAAACATCTATCCGTAGGTGGGGAATTTATCCCCCCGGACAGGCTTAGCATATCTTACGTAGAATACATGAAAAGGGATATAGACGAGATTTACAATACCATGAAAGGCATACCGGTGGGAAGTCCGCTCAAAGGAAAGATAAACTCCAAATTCGGCTATAGAAAAGACCCGTTCCACTCCAAATTCGGCTTCCACTCTGGAATAGATATTGATGCTAAATACGGTGAGACCATAGTAGTAACTGCCGACGGCACAGTATCGAAAGCGGGCTGGCATCACAGCTACGGTAAAACGGTAATAGTGGATCACCAAGACGGCTATGAGACTCTATACGGGCATCTCTCCGCCGTCACTGTAAAGGAAGGCCAAAAAGTCACTGTAGGGGAGGTTATAGGGAAAGCGGGTTCTACCGGGAGATCGACAGGAACACATCTCCATTACGAAGTGGTAAAGAACGGAAAAAGGATAGACCCGTCTAATTATCTGACCTTAAAATAAATTATGGGAATGTTCGGAAATAAGAAGAAGGAAGAAAGACTAGTGAGCAAAGCAGACGCAAACCAAATTACAACACTGATCGGAGAATCCTGTGTATTCGAAGGTAATGTTACAACCACCTCTTCGACTCGGATTGACGGTAACCTAAAGGGGAAAATTGCAGGGGAATACAGCCTAATAGTTGGAGAAAACGGGCTAGTCCAAGGCGAGATCAAGGCAGCCGAGACTATAGTATACGGCAGGGTCGAGGGTGTTATCGAGTCCGGCAAACTCGAGATTAAAAGCTCGGGCACAGTAATGGGTGATGTATTTATAGAGCAACTGACTGTTGACACTGGCGCAACTTTTAACGGAAGATGTGAGATGACCGACTCACAGGAAAACATTCTGGTTGAATCTAACGGTCCGGGCACCAAGGAACTCCCTTCAAGCACAATTGACGTTGACGAGACTCCCTAAGACAAAGTCAGTGGTGATGATGCTCTTGAGCTTTATCACCTATACTCACGACCTCAGCCTGCACGTTCAACCGACCGGCTTTCTCAAACACCAGTTCAATATCCACTTTATCCCCGCTCTTTAAAGGCTTTTCCAGCTCTATAAGCATTATATGCATACCGCCGGGCTCAAAACGGACGCTTTTTCGGGCCGGTACGGGAACGCTCTCAAGCATTTCCATTTTAGCAACCCCATTTTCGTCGACCGAGGTATTATGTATCTCAGCGCTTTTTGAAATATTTGACGATACGCTTCTAAGTGTGTCGTCTTCCGCCCCCGTATTCTCTATATTCATATACAGTGCGGTAATAGACGTTCCGGGCGGAGTCTCTCTCCCCCAGCTGTCTGTTACTTCAATCTGAGCTTCCGCGTACGATACGCTTAGATAACCAAGAGTCAAAATCATTGCCAGTAGTATTTTCCCCATTTGAGCAGACCTCTCTTAAAAGAATTTATGTGATGGATTTAAGATTTTCTTAATGTCTTCCGTGATACGCGCGGGGTCCATCCTGTTCTGCGGATATCTTAATACGAACTTGCCCTTGGGATCGATCAGATAAACGGAAGAGCCGTGACTCATCAGATAGCCGGACTCCGAATCCACTTCTTCTTTTGCATAAAACACATTGTAGTCGTCCGCTACTTTGTCAATTTCCTCAGGGGTTCCCGTAAGCCCGATGAAACTCTCGCCAAAATAGGGTACGTAACTCTTTAATTTCTCCTGATCGTCCCTCTCCGGGTCTATCGTGACGAACAGCACCTGTACATTAGCGCTGTCTTCACCCAACGTATCTGTGACATTTTTTAGAGTTCCCATTGTAACTGGGCATATATCCGGACAGTGGGTATATCCGAAGAAAATAAGGACTGCCTTGCCCTTAAAATCCGATAATCTCACCTTCCCTCCGTTATGGCTGGTCAGAGTAAACTCCGGGGCCTCGCCTTCATAAGAATTTCCATAGAAACCGGCTTTACTCTTTACCTTAAATATCTGAAAGAGGATTATGCTCCAGCCAACCGCAATCAGAAGCAGTACAGTTACAAGCGCGTAAAAAATCTTTTTTCTATTCATACCGGAGCCGTTATTATCTGAAATTTTCCCCGACTTTAGATGATAATATACTACCCACTTTTTAGACCTAGGGAAGACATATTTAGAAAAGATACGTGATAAATTGTTTACCGAAAAACTCTTGTAGATACAACAAGAGGGAATGTCCAGACTATCTCTAAGGCATTCCCTCTTTTAAAGGAGGATGGAGGATGAATTGTTAAGCTTTACTGTTAAGATTCATAATAAAAATAAAGTATTTTACTTAAGCTGTCAAGGGATATTTAAAAATAATACAAAAACTGCTGCAACCATTTTATATAACACGGAATTATTTTGCTCTAAGCTACAGATAAATTTGCTCAAACTGCAAAAATTATAATCCCTCACAAAAAAACAGTAAATATGGGAAAGTACCGTTCAGCTTCGCTATATCTTGAAACTTGTATCAATCATGATATATTTTGCCCTTTAGCCAGAGAGGAATTACATACAAGATAGCAGAAAGTTAGTCATTGAACCGGAGAATCTTTTAAACCAAAATCCACAAACGGCGGCGTAGCTCAGGGGCAGAGCGGGGCTCTCATAAGGCCTGTGTCGGTGGTTCAAATCCACCCGTCGCCACCACCATCCAATCCGCTTACTAATATCAACGGCATAATTTCCCCAAATCTATAGCTTGTCACGAGTGTAAGTATACGAATTGTTTTGCCAAAGAAATCCGGGTTTACGACCCACACACTTTTCAGTAAACACTCTCAACCCTCAGAACACAAACTACTCAGCTATCCTTATCTTCTTCTCCTTCAAATTCAAGAGCGCAGGAATTGATGCAGTACCTGAGCCCCGTCTCGCGCGGGCCGTCAGGGAACACGTGCCCAAGGTGCGCGTCACAGTTACTGCATACTACTTCTGTCCTCACCATGCCGTAGCTATCATCAACCTCCTCGCTGACTTTTTCATCAGAGTGAGGCTTATAAAAGCTCGGCCACCCCGTGCCTGAATCAAACTTTGCATCCGAATGAAATAGCTTCTCGCCGCAGCTTACGCATACGTACATACCCTTTTCTTTGTGGTCGTGGTATTTGCCGGTAAAAGGGCTTTCCGTACCCTTCTCTCTCGTCACGTGGTACTGTTCTTCAGTAAGTGCGCTCCGCCACTCATCGTCTGTTTTTTTTGCCTTTTTTCCCATTTCAGTCTCCATTTTTTAATATGAAACATAGGATATAGTTCAGATAATAAGGTTTCAATTTGCTAATTAATACTTGGTGCGGCTAACCGGGCTTTCGTTTTTCTATCGTAAGCCATGCTACAAGAGTGCTTAAAAGCACAAGTCCGACCGAGATCATCATCATCAGTCTATAGCTCGCCAGGAATGAAGTGTCTATGGACGGCCTTATGATTTCCCTGGTCTTTGGCTCGACGCTGTCCGGAATGTTTATAAGCAGGAACTTAATACGCTGCGAATCTATGTATTCCCTCGCCTTCTGGGTTAACTCGAGCCGATCGAGGTCTCTATCGAGATTTCTGTTAAAGGTGCTAAGAGCAAACACGCCCATAACGGCAATTGCGAGCAGACCGGCGATCCTGCCCACAGTGTTATTCACTCCCGAAGCCACACCTGACTCTTCAAGCTCGACCGAGCTCATAACAGCCGTTGTGAGAGGTGAGATAACGATTGCCATACCGATGCCGAGCACCGTTATAGCTGGGAATATCGTAGTCCAGTAACTCCCGCCGATATCGGGCAAAGTGAACAGATAAAATCCGATTGAGGCCAGGATTGTGCCGGCTATTATAGCCGGTTTCGCTCCATGCTTGGCTACAGTGCCCCCTGCCCATCTGGAGAAAAGAACGAGTGCAACCACAAGGGGAGTGAAAGCGACTCCTACTCCGGCAGCTGAATACCCCTGCAACTGTATAAGGTTAAAGGGGATAAAGAATATTGCGCTGCTCCATGCGGCCCAGTACAGAAACGATATCAGGTTTGCCCCGCTGAATGTCTTTGATCTGAACAGGCTTAACGGCATCATCGGCGATGAGGCCTGCCACTCATAAACTATGAAGGAGATAAAGAAAATACCTCCCGCTACGAGCGGAGTAATAACCTTGGGATGTCCGAAACCTATGTTACCGGAATCGACTAGTCCGAACACTATACAGCCGAGCGCCAGCGTCGCGAACAACGACCCCCATATATCAAGCCCTCCGTTCCCGTTTTGCTTCTTACTTTCCGGAATGCGCCAAAATAGAGCTCCAAGAACGATCAGAGCCAGCGGTAAATTAATAAAGAACACCAGACGCCACGATATATTCTGTGCAAGCCAACCGCCCAGTATCGGCCCAAGGGCCGTGGTTATCGCTGTAAACGCCGACCACGTACCAATGGCGCGACCACGGTTCTCCTCACTGAACGAAATGGTGATTATAGCCAAACTCCCCGGCACGAGCAGTGCCCCTCCGAGGCCCTGAAACGCTCTGGCGACAATCAACTGGCTCGTATTGGGAGAAAGACCGCACCACATCGAAGCCCCGGTGAATATCACAACCCCCAGGGCGAATATACGTTTTCTGCCGAATCTGTCCCCGAGCGCTCCGCCCAGTAGCATTAGTGAAGACATGAACAGCGCGTACGCTTCCATGACCCACTGCACTTGCGGTATCGTAGCGTTTAGCTCTTCCTGAAGCACAGGCACCACAACATTCATTGCAGTACTGTCTATGAAGGCCATGCCAGACCCAATGATCGCAACCAGCAACACCCATCTGCCGGCGCTCTTACTTACAAAGCTCACGCCGGACTCTTCACCTATTGTGCTTTGCTCAAGCGCTTTTTTAATAACCTCAGGCATATTAAGATCCACTAAGTTTCTTAATCCCTTACATATTGTCAACAGGATTTGATTGGACGACCCTTAAAGATAACCTATATAGACAGGGAATTCAGGCTATTTCCCCTCACTCAAAAGCCGTACCGGGTAAATCAGAGATTCCCGGCTTTTTGAAGTGCTTTTTCATATACTCCTCTGGCGTCTTATCGTCCAGCGCACGGTGCGGCCTGAACCCGTTTTAGCTCCCCCAAGTTTCTATCTTTTCCCCCGCGCCGTCAAGTGACAGAAACCGGCGGTTCTTTAAACACCCGTCCCTAAAGCTCCCACGTTGAATCGTTCTATATTGGCGTTATCCCCCCGCTCTTGAAAAATCAAGCGCCGCTCTGCCAGCTCTTATAGAGTAATCGATGTAGATTGTAAGACGCTCACGACTAAAATTACCCACTATAGTTAGAACCCTCTTAATACACTGAAGTTTTCATCAGGTTACATCAAGATATTAGTATCTTTTACACATTAGGTTTTTAGTACATGCGACGCCGGAAAAGCCACCCGGCAAGAGCAAGATTCACAGCGCCGATAGTGGCTAATGGCCAGAACTGATTAATAAGTAAGTGAAAGGGGGTATTCTCCAGAAAAACACCGCGCACTATGATTATGAAATAGCGCATAGGATTTAAGAATGTGATAGTCTGGGTCCACTGAGGCATGTTGGCGATCGGAGTTGCAAAACCAGAAAGAATAACAGCGGGAACTAGAAAGAGAAATGCCCCGAGTAAGCCCTGCTGCTGAGTAACTGCCAAAGAAGAAATCATGAGGCCAAGGCCTACTGTGGAGAGAAGAAACATAAACAAGCCGAAATAAAGGGTGAGTATATTACCCTGGAGTGGAACTTGAAACCAATACACTGTAACAAGGATAGTAAATGTAGCTTCAGCAAAGCCTATAATAAAACCCGGCACGGATTTGCCTAAAAGAATTTCAGCTGGCCGTAATGGGGTAACCAGGAGTTGGTCAAAAGTTCCTTGTTCACGCTCCCTGGCAACAGAAAGGGCTGTCACGAGCGTTGTGACAACTAAGGTTAGCAGAGCAACGATCCCGGGCACTATGAACCACCGACTAACCAGATTAGGATTATACCAGGCTCGTATATCAAGTCTTGCACTCGGTACTCCATTAATATGCTCCGGCTTCCAACCGGCATTAAATTGGGCAATGATACTATTCACATAAGTAAGCAGAATAGATGCAGTATTAGAGTCGCGTCCGTCTACTATTACCTGTACTGAGCCGGATCGGCCCTCTGTCAGATCGCGACTGAATTGTCTATTTATATGTAATACCATAAGTACTTTCCTGCTGTTAATTAACGGTGCGATCTGCTCTTCATGAGTGAGATATGCGACCTCTTCAAAGTTGGGGGAGCCTTGAAAGCTCGATACCAGTTCAAGGGAGGGTATATCTTTGTCCTCGTTGTACACGGCAAAAGGTATGTTCGTCAGATCATAGGTAGCTGCATAACCAAACACAATTAGCTGTAGAACGGGGGGCACTATTACTACTACACGACTTTTGCTGTCCTTGAGTAAGGCGAGAAATTCTTTAATTATCAGAGCATATATTCGATTCCACACGTTCGTCTCTTATCCTAGGCGCTTAACAGACCTTTTCCAAGTAAGACCAATGAAGAATACCCCCATCACGATTAAGGCCAGGCAGTTTGGAATAACCACCGACCATATGTTCCCTGCCAAAAAGAGGGTCTGGAGTATAGCAACAAAGTAGCGGGCTGCAATAACATGAGTTAGCATTTGGATCATCCACGGCATACTGCCTATGTCAAAAATGAAACCGGAGAGTATGAAGGCTGGCAGAAAAGTTGCGATTATCGCTACCTGTCCCGCTACGAACTGATTTTTCGTTACGGAAGAAATAAATAATCCCATACCCAGAGCAGCAAACATAAACAGTGAAGAGGTTACAAAAACTAGCCAGAGTGAGCCTCTAATTGGAACATCGAATAACCATACTGCCATCGCAACTGTCAATCCCATTCCCCCTATCCCCAAGATGAAATAAGGAAGAATCTTTCCTAATAACAGCTCACGTATAGTTACAGGTGTTACCATAATCGCCTCCATAGTGCCTCTTTCCCATTCACGTGCCACCACCAGAGCAGTTAGCAGAGCGCCTATAAGAGTCATTATGATAGCGATAAGTCCGGGAACCAGAAAATTCTTGCTCCTCAATTCACGGTTAAACCACACACGCTGTTCAACTTTAACCGGCAAGTTAATTTTTTCTCCTCTTGCAAGCGCTCTATTTCCCAACCATTTGCTCCAAATACCTTGCACATATCCTGAGATGATTCGTCCGTTATTAGCATCTACCCCATTGATGATTACTTGAATATGGGCCCCTTCGGGGCTTCTCAATTGCCGGGCGACGTCACTGCGCAAGTATATAATAGCGTCAACAGAGTGATTTCGGAGTTCTTGTTCTGCCGTGCCGATGTCACGTACGGTAACAGGGTTAAAGTAGCGCGAGCCATAAAATCCGCTCGTGAAGTTCGCTGTGTCAAGACTCGGGTCTTCGACAACAACTGCGACAGGTACGTGTTCAGCGTCCAGGGAGACTCCGTAACCAAACAGTAAAAGCAAAAACACAGGCATCAGAAACGCGATCGCGATGCTGCTTGGGTCTCGAAGAATCTGAAGAAATTCCTTTCTTATCAACCCCCGCATTCTCAAGATACTGCTTCCATGCTGTGCGGACTTGGATTGAATTACCATGTTATTTGCTCTCATGACTAAGAGTTCTCATTTTCTTTTCCCGTAATAAGGCTGATAAAGGCATCTTCCATATTGGGATCGGGATTATCTGAGCTTTGCTGTCCCGCTTTTATCTCTTCCGGAGTACCTAAGGCAAGAATTTCTCCATCTGCCATGATGGCCAGTCGGTCACAGTACTCCGCTTCTTCCATAAAGTGTGTAGTAACCATTATGGTGACGCCTTCTTCCGCAAGTGAATTAATGCGACTCCAAAACTCTCTTCGAGCAATAGGATCTACACCCGAAGTCGGTTCATCAAGGAATAGTATGTCGGGATGATGCATAAGTGCGCATGCCATTGCCAATCGTTGCTTGTACCCGAGCGACAAATCTATGCTATTGCTATCAGCTAGTTGAAGAAGATCGAACTCATCGAGTGCCCATTTAATTCTTGCACCGCGGTTGGAGCCAGAAAGTCCGTATGCACTGCTAAAGAACAGGAGATTCTGTTTTACGCTCAGACTTCCGTACAGAGAGAACTTCTGAGACATGTAACCGATGTGGGATCTGGCTTCAGCCGGTGCATCCCGCAGGTCCGCACCAGCGACACGCATAGTTCCCTCACTTGCTGGAAGCAGGCCGCAAAGCATTCGAAAAGTAGTTGATTTACCTGCACCGTTTGCTCCTAATAGTCCGAAGACTTCACCCCTTCTTACCTCGAATGTTACACCTTTGACCGCATAGAAATCGCCAAAACGCCTTTTGACCCCGGTTACTTTGATGACATTCTCATTAGAATTATCCAACTGATACCGAACATCTATTCTTGAAGGCTTTTTCCCCGTTCTTTCATTCTTTTTCTGACGCGATCGTAGAATGGAGATGAAACTGTCCTCGAGGCTTGGAGGAGTAGGCTCAATCGATACTCCTTTTACTCCTGGTAGAAGTTTTTCTATATTAGGCGGGGATTCAACGTCCAAAACTACACGTATCCCGCCGCCTTTTAAGACAGCATCAATAACAGATGGATAATCAGCGATTTTTTCCTGCACAGGGCGCTTCTTAATTCCACTCACTGATACTATGTAAGATTTTCCATTCAAATGTTGTTTAAATTGGCCCGGCGGGGCATTACCTAGCATTTTCCCCTCATAGAGGAGAACCACCTCTTCACACCTCTCAGCTTCATCCATGTAAGCGGTGCTGAGTAGAACACTTGTCCCCTCCTCCTTTACCATATGCTGTACAATATTCCAAAGTTCACGTCTAGATAAAGGGTCTACACCGACTGTTGGCTCGTCCAGAAGTAAGAGGCGCGGTGTATGTATGAGTGTACATGCCAGACCCAGCTTCTGCTTCATTCCACCTGAGAGACGTCCTGCAAGACGTGAAGTAAAAGGAGCGAGGCCGGTCATCTTCATAAGTTCCTGATATCGAGACGGACGTGATTTCTCTGGTATGCTGTGGAGGTCTGCATAGAGCTCCAGGTTTTCCTGAACGCTTAGGTCTTCGTACAGTCCAAACCTTTGTGGCATATACCCGATTGTGGCTTGTATCGCCGGATAATCTGATGTAACATCCATACCCAAGGCGCTTATTTGTCCTGTATCCGGAGTAAGCAATCCCGCAGCGAGCCGCATTAACGTAGTCTTACCTGCACCGTCTGGCCCTATCAGACCAGTAATGATACCGCGTTTTACTCCAAGACTTATATTCTTAAGGGCGTAATCTTTAAGACGACCTTCGAAAAATGTTTTTTCGACATTTGAGAATTCTAATATAATGTTTTCGTTCTTATTTATATTGTCGGAGCTCCCGGGTTCCGGTACCTGTATGTTCAACACCTGTCTCTTAATAAGCTTTATTCCCCGGTAATATGGCTTCACTGAGCGGCTGATTTAATGGAATTTTCACAACTGCGGGCATACCCAAGAGCAACTCTCCTTGAGGGTTTCGGACAAACACTCGCACCTGATATACTAGCTTCGTTCGCACCTCGCGCGTCTCAACGGATTTAGGAGTGAATTCTGCAGTGGGAGAAATGAATCCAACCCAGCCTTCGTATCGTTTATCGGGATAACTATCAGTAGTGACTATGGCTTTCATTCCGTATTTTATTTTACCGAGATCCGTCTCGGACAAATAAGCCCTAACCCACATAGGATCGGTTATTGCTACAGTAAATACGGGTTTTTCAGGTGAGGCCATATCCCCTGGTTCGAGTAATCGATTTTCAATCACGCCGTCTAACGGGGCTACAAGATCTGCATCGGCAAGTTCGCGCAGCGCTAATGAGAGATCTTCTTCATAAGCTCTTAAAGTAGCCTTTGCTTCATGAATGTCTTCTTTGCGAGGACCGGCGATTGCCAGCTCAAGTATCTCATCGGCTGCTTTTAACCTGGCCTTTGCAGCCTTGAAATCAGCCAGTGAATCATCTTCCTTCTGCTGGGAAAGGGCACCTTTATTTACCAAGTACTTTACTCGATGCGCAGTAAGCTCCGCTACTTGCGCTTCGGCCTTAGCCTTCTCCACATCCGCGCGAGCTTTACGTATCTCTTCTTTCCTGGTACCGGCTATCATTCGGTTGACTACTTGATTCTGTGCGGCTACTTTAGCTTCTCTGTTCCCGACAAGAGCTTCCAGACGCTGTTTATCAAGCGTAGCCATTAATTGCCCCTCTTTAACTATATCTCCTTCCTTCACTAGTATATTTGCAATTCTTTGATTACCGTTAAATGCCAGTTGAACCTGTCTGATATCCACATTGCCGTACAAAACGATCTGCTGATCTGACTTTTCCGTATGATGAGATTTCCAGTACAATATGGCAGCAAGAACACTTATAATGACCAACACAACTAATAGAAGTTTATATTTTCGAGATTTCGTCATGTTTTATTCAATTCTAACCCCTTTATCATAAAGACTATCCTACTTTTCTCTTTGAGATTATCATATCCCTAGGTATAAAGTTTAAATTAATATGATACAATATGAAAATGCTTTTTTTACAGTGTAAATCTATATAATATAATGGTCGTCAATACAAGTCCTTACTATAACTGGTATTAAATAGAATGTAATTTACCAAATACTAATCGAATAGATACAGTTGATAGGGGACATTTTCGGTTTTATTTAAGAGTAAAATTCAAATCAAGTTTTGAGAATGCATTCTCTCAACAAACTCTAACTCAAAGGATTAAGCGCCGAATAAAGCAATGATAATAAAGCATTTTTACATTTATCTCATTCTAAGCAGTATAATCTGGAATCTCAACTCTTCCGCTATAGAAGAAAATATTCAAACCGAGACGAAACCTCTTAGACTCGACTTAAAAAATGCCGTTGGAATTGCTCTTGAAAAAAGCCCGCTTCTTTCAGAAGCTCTAGCGGGAATAAAAAAGTCCGAGAGCGATTACCGTAATTCTCTTGCTGCTATATTGCCTAATTTAAGTGGAGATATTAGCCAGCAACGTAAAATAATAAACTTCCAAACGACCGGTATATCTACCGTATTCCCAAACAACTCATCCACTAGTTTCCCTAATATCTCTAATATTGAAAAAGTCGGCCCTTTTAATGTATTTGATGCCAGAGCAAATATAGATGAAACATTTCTGGATTTTGAGGCCGTTTATGATATAAAGGCCAGTAAGCAAAATATCGTGGCTTCTGAACATTCTTTTAATAATATCAGACAACTTGTGCAGACGAACACCGTAGCCGCTTATATAGAGACCCTTCGTTTAGAGGCAGAGGTTAGAAAAGCACAATCGGATGTAGACACATCCAAGACACTCTTCAAACAGGCATTCGACTTAAATTATGCGAGAATGGCTACAAAATTAGATGTGAAGCGAGCCCGTGTACAGCTTCTCAATAATGAGCAGACTCTTCTTGAATCAGAGAATAATTATAAAATTGCATTGATGTTTTTAGCGAAAACAATGGGAATTTCACCTTCTACTCCTTTAACCCTTGAGGATAGCTTGAAGTTTGAGCATGTTATTCAGGAACCACTTGAAGAGATGCTGGACCTCGCATTCAGCAAACGTTCTGATTTTCTCTCGCTCAAAGCCAATGAAAAAGAATACATCTATCGCATTAAAAGCGCCAAGATGCAACCATTGCCAAAACTGGGCCTTCATGCAGACTATGGAGCTAGCGGACTTACAATAGTAGATTCGGTTATTCCTACTTGGAGCGTAATGGGTTTTATTAGAATTCCATTTTTCAATGGCGGGAGAACCTTGGCTAAAATTGGTGAAGCCAAAGCACAATTAACTCAGATACAGGCGCAAATTGATGACCTGATCAACCAGATAAATTTCGATGTGCATTCATCTTTACTCCGATTAGACTCCTCTGCTAAGGAGGTTGATGTTGCCAGGGAAGGAGTAGGACTTGCCGATAAATCCCTTGAACTCTCCCGTGACCGATTTGAAGCAGGCTACACGGACAATGTGGAAGTCGTTCTTGCGCAAAACGATCTTGCGCGTGCACGTGAGAACCTTATAAGGGCTCTTTTCAATTACAATCAGTCAAGAGTGTCCTTAGCAAAAGCAATTGGAGATATTTCATTGGTTTACGAGCTTAAATAAGTCTCGGACACAAAATTCATGGACCACGTCTAGCCCATATCGGAGACAGCAGGTCTCGTCCCCCAGCAGACAGCATAGATACCCTCAGCCTCAGGCGCTTCCTCATGAGATTAAACCCGCCTTCACAGCATATACGGTACACCTTCTTGTGATTGACATACCGGCCCTCACATCGCGCGCAGCAGTCTCGTCTCGGCAATTCCATGAATGCGCCGCCTAAGCGCTCTGTCATCCCGTACTGAGCGGTAGTAGTCCACCTATCTTTACAACCCGGCGTGCTCTTATCATCCCCACACTATAGGCCGCATACAGGCAAGGTAAATACAAAAGACAACACGAGCAATATGAGAAGAGATTTAAATATATACATTTTGTACTCTAATTTCATCGGCTTTATACAAAGCTTATACATTTATGATTCCCCATAATTTATTCCTGCCACGGGATCGCTCGGAAGCGCTCGCCTCCGTCCCTCATATGCCATATGATGAGCATTCGGGACCAAACCTATCCCGGATCAATGCACTGCGCAGCATTAACTGTTTCTGCAATACCCCGGGCGGATGCAGACCTGATGATCAAGGCTAATGTGATGAGCTACTGTCCGCCAACGCGCTGACTTCACGTACGAGCACTCAACATGGATCTGTATTACCCAGAAATTAACGGATTCTTTCATATTAAGAAATTAATGTGACACGCCGTGCTGATACACCCTACCTTTGTAGGTCCCAAGAAGAGTCGAAAAGACTTTATTCTGAAGAAGCCTTACAACCAGGTCTCCTATACGGGGCGACAGCATATCCGCCAGGAATAGAAATCTTGGCTGAAACGGCACAACAATTCTCGCTCTGTGATGCTCCACACCATCGAGCACCGCTTTAGCCACAATTTCTACAGGTATCGGAGTGAGCCTCCTGAACGGTGGAGGCATATCCTCCGGATTCACTTCTTCCAGAAGAGGTGTTTGTGTCAGAGCCGGGTGAATTATAGAGACATTGATCCCAGTTCCTCTAAGCTCCTGCCTCAGTGCGTCCGTAAACCCGGATATCGCATGCATGGCGGCAGAGTATCCACCGAAATGCGGAAAGGCCTTTTTACCCACAACGGATGACATATTCATAATATGCCCCGAGCCCTGCCTCTTCATCACGGGGAGAACCTCGGTGGTAACATTAACAGTACCGAAGTAATCTGCGTCCATCATCTTCTTCGCGTTCTCGGCAAAATTATCGTCTTCCACCCTGCCGACATATGAGCTTCCGGCGTTATTAAATAGAACGTCGATTGAGCCGTAATGAGAGACAACCTCGTTCACCATATTGTTTACTTGCTCGTGTGATGTTACATCTGTAGGTACAACTACAACATTGGGATCCAGGGATTTGATTTCCTCAGCAACTCTTTCAAGCTTTTCCCTCGAGCGGGATACAAGCACGGTTTTTGCGCCTTCCCGGGCGAATTCGATTGCCGTTTCCCGGCCAATACCGCTTGAAGCACCCGTTACTACAACCACCTTATCTTTAAATCTGGCTTTCTTATTCATTTCTAATACCTCCCTAATTTTGTAGATTCTTTTGATTCATCATTCTTATTCTCATACTGCTAATTTCTCTGCACTTGCGTCACCTTCATCGCTTCTTAGCTGAAGAATAGCAAGCCCCTTCTGTTTAGCTGTACGAAGCCACTCTTCACTATCGTGCGCTAGCACGGGTTCTTTAATAAGCGGGTAACCGCGCTTGGACTCCCAACGGTCAAGCTCAGGTGTGCGTGTCAGAATTATTCTTAGAAGTTGCCAGAATGCGCTTAGCTTGCCGCCTATTTTTAATCCCGGAAACACAAGCTCGGGGCGCTCTATATAGCGGTGGGCCGTTATCTCAAAATCTTCCGGAGGCCTCCCTGTCACTTGCTCAACGTGATCTGTCGGAGCGCCGACTGCATAGGTCCCACCTCTTATCTCCTCGGCGTAGTGGCGGATCTGGGCTATCTCGAAATTAGAGAACCCCATAACCTTTGCAGCTTTTGTGAACATTGATGTAGGGATATCCTCATAACTGACATTACGATTAAGTATTTTGCCGAATATGTTTGCCGCGTCATGTCCGGAAATAAGCTTAGGCCCGGTAGGGCGGTAGTTTTTGCCGATGTGTTCTTCGGGCCGCTCAAGTACGGAAGCCGCTACAGAGGCAATGTCTTCGTTTGAGGGCGGCGCGTTAAGCCCTTCGCCGTAGGGAAGCATGAGCTTACCAAAGTGTGCTACAGCTGGAAGACCGAAAAAATATGTGAATGCGAACAGTCCGGGGTTAACATAGATGACATCGACACTTGGCATCCATTGATAAATATTATTTGTAATCCAGTGCTCACGCTGATGTATGGACGGGTGCGAAGGGTGCGGGTTCCACGCAGTTAAGAGCGCAACTACCTCTAACTTCGCTTCCTCTGCCCCCAGGGCAAAAAGCATCGAGCCGTGTAGAGTGTTTGCTGCAAAGGGCGGGCAGTAATAGGCACGCTCTACACCGACGAGCGCTTTTCTCAAGTCCCTAATATCGAACAGGTCGCCGACAAGAATTTCAGCGCCGGCTTTTCTTAGACGCTCTGAGCGCGCGTCCTGACGGCGGACAAAAGCACGAACTGAAAAGCCCTTCTTCAGTAATTGCGCAGCCACTACCGACCCCGTATGCCCCCCGGCTGATGTAACAAGAATTCTTGGTTTACTCATTGTAATACCCCTTATAGGTGTATATACACATATAGATAAAAATTTTTTACTTTTGATTCAGCTTTTCAGCTAAGCCCGTTAGGTTCGAGATCATTGAGCTCCAGTTCTCAAAGCCCAGTGCGGCCTTTATTTCTTCCTGTGTTTTCTTCCACAATGGCAGAGCATCGGATAATACTTCTTTACCACTGCCTGTAATATTGATAACTTTTGCCCTTTTGTCACTGCCCTGTTTTATTTCTATAAATTCTTTTTTCTCCAAGGGTGACAAGTTACGCGCAAGTGTGGTTCTATCCACTTGCATTAAATCAGCAAGCTTAGTCAAGGTAATAGGCCCATTCACAAAAATGTGACCTAAAACTGTATATTGAGTTCCCTCAAGCCCTACAGGTTTAAAAGCTTGATCAAATAGATTTTGAACAATCCTTGTAGTTCTTTTTAAATTAAAACCTGTACATTCATCGCACTGTGCAATATCATGACGACTTAATTCGTTTGCTTTAACACTTTCTTTCATCATAATAGGAGTATATGCACCTATTATGATCTTGTCAAGAGTTTTTTCATTCGGGGAGAATTTATCCGTTTAGCTATCAATCAGACGAGTAAAAGTTTGCTCAATCAAGCCTTTTTTCCTATACTATAGTTTATCGGAGTATTAAATAATGGGTAAATTTGAAGGGAAAAATATTATACTGGGCATCAGTGGGGGAATAGCGGCCTATAAGTCCTGCGATTTTGTAAGGAAGCTCGTCAGGGAAAAGGCATCCGTACAGGTAGTTATGACAAAGAACGCGGCCGAGTTTGTCACGCCTCTGACTATGCAGACTCTGTCCGGTAAGCGGGTTGCAATCAAGGCATTCGATCTCGACTGGGAGGCAGAGATAGGCCACATAAGCCTTGCGGACAATGCCGACCTAATTGTAGTAGCTCCCGCCTCGGCAAGCTTTATAGGGAAAGTCGCCTCGGGAATCGCAGACAGTTTGTTATCTACAGTCATCTTAGCGGCAAAATGCCCCGTAATACTGTGCCCGGCCATGAATGTCAATATGTACTCAAACCCCGCGGTTCAGGAGAATCTCGCTAAACTCAGACAGCGCGGACTAATTATAGTTGAGCCCGGTGTGGGCGAGCTTGCATGCGGTTGGGAAGGCAAAGGGAGACTACCCGAGACAGAGGATATAGTAGATGAAATAGAAACTGCGTTTACACCAAAAGATTTAGCTGGAGAGAAAGTACTCGTAACAGCCGGCGCTACGCGAGAATATATCGATCCCGTAAGGTTTATATCTAACCCCTCAAGCGGGAAAATGGGATACGCTCTTGCAAAAGAAGCGCGCATGCGAGGGGCTCAGGTAAAACTAATATCGGGAAAGACAGATTTGAGGACCCCTTACGGAGTGGAACTCATTAATGCTGAGAGTGCTTCAGACATGTTTGATTCTGTAATCAAGCACTTCAAATGGTCTACGATCGTGATCAAAGCTGCGGCTGTAGGAGATTACACACCGGAAATCAAACAAAACGGTAAGATTAAAAAAGAAAGCGGCAAGAAAACTATTGAGCTCAAGCACACCCGGGACATTTTAAAAGAAGTCGGAGGCAAAAAGAACGGCCGGATCATCATCGGGTTTGCCGCAGAGAGCGAGAACCTTCTTAAAAATGCAAAGGACAAGCTAAAGAGAAAAAAAGTCGACATGATAGTTGCCAACAACATCCTTGAGCCCGGAGCCGGGTTTGAAGAAAATACCAATAAAGTACATCTATTATACGGTAGTACCGCCGAAGAACTCCCAATTATGTCGAAATCGGATCTTGCCCAAAAGGTCCTTGATAAGATTCCCTTCTTTAAGAACTAGAGAGTAAGTTTTATAAAGCTCCTAACCGACCTATATTACTATACAAAATTACTATACAAAACAAGGTTCCGCTAACCTAACTTATTCTGAATTTGCATAAAAATGCGTATAACAATACACCCACCCCCACAGTAAAAATCAGGACGCTTACAAACTCTAAGGATATGTAACTTAAAAAGTAGCTCTTTTCAGGTCTTGGCCATTAGCCCAATACAGCGTCTTTACACGCTTTGGCTACCCTGAACTTTACTACAGTTTTGGCCGGTATATCGATTTCCTGACCGGTTGCAGGGTTTCTTCCCTTCCTCGCTTTCCGGTTATTAAGAACCAATTTACCTATTCCGGGAAGAGTAAATTGTTTGTTCTTCCTGGCTTCGCTATAAGCGACAGCAGCTAGCTCGTCGATAATCTCGGCAGCTGTTTTTTTGGTGATACCAGCCTTCTCGGCTATGTGGGCAGATAATTGTGATTTTGTCATAGGCGTATACCCTGCTACATCCCTCTCCTTTGGATTTAGTCTTAGTTCCTCATATTACAGAAAAATGCTTGAAAAATCAATATGTTCTGAGAAAAAAATAAAGTAGACTTTAAAATCGTCGTCACAAGTAGTTGCAGGTATTACATGTTTTAAGTATTACACGAGAGGTTTTGATTATTACTGAACGTTTGTATAATTAATGTAACAATCCGGGAATTATTGTGTAGTCTTATTCTGAAAGGTCTATTCAATATTTAAGGTTAAGAGCATGAGGACTAATAAAAGAAAACAGTGGGTATGGTTCTTCGGCTTCCTTTTAGCATTTATAGTGCTTACAGTAGGACTCTATGTTCGCATGATCTCAGTGCGCACTTCGGCGTTTGAAGGGGAAACCGAAAAAAAACTTACGCCCGTAAGAGTGCAGGACTCAGCGGTAACGGAAGTATGGAGAACTACGAGCTTTCTGGCGCGGCTCGAGGGAGGACAAACTGTAAGCATTAAAGCAGACGTCAGCGGATGGGTTGTTGAGAAAGAAGCCGTCCTGGGAGAGCATATTGAAAAAGACCAGCTTCTTATAGTGCTTCAGGACGACCGCAAAGTTTTCAGGCTCAAAGAATCCGAAGCGCGGCTCAAGGCTGCCAAAGCCAACCTGAACGAGCTCAGGCGTAAATTCAATCAGACGATAACTCTGGTTGAAAAGGGTATTGTAGCACGCGACACTCTGGACTCTCTCTCAAACCAGGTGTCCTCTGAAGCTTCAAGCGTGGACGGTCTTGAAGCCTCATATAACTTGATGAAATGGGATGTAGAACACCTAAACGTGAGGGCGCCCATCTCGGGCAGTGTGTCCGAGATAATTCCGGATATCGGTCAGGAAGTCACAGCGGGCGAAGTCGTTGCCGGCATGGTGAGCACTTCGAACGAGCGCGTAGTAGCCGGGGTCGAACCCAGATGGGCCAGGGTGATTAAACCCGGCATGATCGTGAACCTCAGCACTACTCTAAACGGCACATATGAGGAAACACAGGCACGCATAATAGGCGTAAGCCCCGATATGGACTCTCTGTCAGGAACTTATCAGGTCGAAGCTGAAATACTAGACAACAAGTACAACTGGTGGCCCGGAGAGATTGTCAATATGCAAGTACCGGTTGAATTACTCAAAGATGTGATCATCGTACCTAGGACGGCAGTGTTGTCTGACAACCGTGATCTTTTCATATTCGTTTACCAAGACGGAAAAGCTCACAAAATCCCGGTTTCGGTTGTTTGGATAAATGAAAACGAGGGCAGCATACCTTCACACATGATACCGGAAAACGGCAAGGTCATTGTAGAAGGCCATGTTGGGCTTGCTGGCGGACAGCTTGTCCGCTTGATGCCCTAGTACCGAAGAGCCTCTAATGCACATTGCTGAATTCTCAGTTAAAAACCCCGTACTAGTCAACCTCCTTATGCTCTCGATACTCGTTGTAGGAATATTGGCCGCAACGAGACTCCCGCTTGAGTTATTTCCCTCGATAAAGCTCGAGCTCGTAACCGTGAGCACAGTCTTTCCCGGCGCTTCGGCTGAAGACGTCGAAAAGCTCATCACTATACCCATAGAAGACGAAATAAACGATATAAGCGGCATTAAAGTACTGCGCTCCACTTCATCGGAAGGGCTTTCTTCCGTTGTGGCCGAGCTTTATAGCGGGGAAGACATACAAAAGCTTGCACAGGAAATACGCTCAGAAATATCAAGGATTGAGGACAAGCTCCCGGAGGACGCGGAAGACCCTGTTGTTGAGGAATTCGACGCCAATTTCCCTCTCATAAGTGTCGCCATAGCCGGGGATGTCCCACAGGAAACCCTCAGAAGTTACGCCCTCTTGCTCGAGAATGAGCTAAAGCTCATTGACGGAGTGGACAGTATAATCACTTCAGGGCTCGGCGACCCTGCATTTTGGATTTACGTAGATCCCGACAAACTTCGTCAGTACGGAGTAAGCCTAGAGGAAGTCGCAACTGTAATAGATCAGAAGAACCTCGACCTACCGGGCGGAGCAGTAGAGCAGGGAGACTCGGAGATACTTGTAAGAGTCACGGGGCGGGTTCAGAAGGTTGAAGACCTTCTCAACATCCCGGTCCGGCGAAGTGATCAGGGTAGACACATATTCCTTAAGGATATAGCAAGGATCGAGCAGGGCGAGCAGAAAACCAGAACCAAAGCCCGCGTAAACGGTCTCCCTTCCATCAACTTCTGGATTAATAAGCAAAAGAACACGGATTCGATAAAAACCGTAGCGACTATAGAAGACAAGGTCCAAGAGTTCAGGGGAAGAGTACCTGAGGAAATAAAATTATATACCACAAACGACACATCTTACTGGGTCAAAAAGAGATTCGAAACTATGGTTAACAGCGGTCTCATAGGTCTTGTGGTAGTACTTATAATTCTCGCGTTGTTCCTGGATTTGAGGGCGGCTATCGTTTCCGCTGTCGGACTTCCCGTGGCTTTCTTCGGAGCTTTTATACTGATGCAGCTCTCCGGGATCACGCTTAATGTGCTCTCGATGTTCGGTCTTATATTGGTACTGGGGATAATTGTCGACGACGCTATTATCGTAGCGGAAAACGTACAGCGCTACTTACAGCTCGGGTACTCCCCTAAAGATGCGGCGATTGAGGGGACGAAGGAAGTTGCCATGCCTGTCTTGGCCACTGTTCTCACCAACATTGCCTCGTTCATACCCCTTCTGATTGCAACGGGTCTTATAGGTAAATTTATGTCCATTATTCCAAAAGTTGCGATATTCGCGCTGCTGGTCTCATTGATTGAAGCGCTTGTCATCCTGCCGTCCCATTGCGCGGATTTCTTAAAACCCGGACGTGCAAACAGGCAGAACAGGGGCTGGGTTTATAAGATCCGATTCTACTATATGAAAGCGCTTACATTCACACTGAGACACAGATACATAACCGTTACAACTTTCGTGCTAATTCTCGTATTAACACTCAGCATATTCATAAAGGTACCAAGAATTCTTTTCTATACTCGGGATGTTGCGGAAATCTATATCAGGGTCGAGAACCCCGCCTGGTCCAGTATCGACTCTACTGTAAAATCTGTTGCCAAAATTGAGGAAGTGGTAAAAGAAGTTGTGCCCGATCACGTGCTCAAAAACACGGTATCGATGATCGGGATAGACCTTACAGGTCAGGAATCCAACCTGGGTGACCATCTGGCAACGGTAATAGTGGAATTTGAAGACTTCGATGTACGAAAAGAGAATGCAAAAGAGCTGGTAAAGGAAATAAGAAAAAAAGTTGAGAATGAAGTAGTAGGGCCCGTAAGAGTGGATTTTGTCGAATCCGGAGGTCCGCCGACTGGAAAGGCCGTTGACCTGCGCATACAGGGAGAGAACTTTGAATCGCTGAAAGAGCTTGCAGGGACAGCTTCCGCAAACCTTGAAGGCATGCCCGGGGTAAACGGGGTGAGCGACGATCTGATCTGGGGCAAACCCGAGATCAGAATCAATGTGGACGAGCAGAGGGCCGCGGTGTACGGACTGGATACGCGTACCATTGCAAGGGCCATAAGGGCCGCGGCCGAGGGCCTTACAGTGGCCCAAACCAGCCTCGGCACCGAAGAAGCCGATATAATAGTTAAATACGAGCTCCCGTCAGGGAACCTGCTCTCACTCCTGGAGTCGTATCAGATAAAATCGCCCAGCGGCGGCTGGGTGCCCATAAGCAGCGTTGTTAGTATGACGGTCGAGCCAAGCATGCTTACAATATCCCGCTATGATAACGAGCGCTCTGTCAGGGTAACGGCCGAGGTTGACGAGAAGGTTACGACACCGACTGAAGTCAATGCATCTCTTGCGTCCTATCTTGACGATACCTTAAAGAATTTCCCGGGTTACTCATACGTGTTCGCCGGTGAGGAAGAGCAGACACGGGAATCTCTTCAGAGCATACAAAGGGCGGCCATAATCGCAATACTTCTCATATACATAATACTGGCAAGCATGCTCAAGTCCTACACTCAGCCTGTCATTATTATGACAGTGCTCCCCTTTGCGCTCATAGGAGTGATGATAGGGATACTTCTACGTGGTGAGCCCCTTACATTGCCCGCGCTGGTCGGCACTGTGGCGCTGCTTGGAATTGTGGTAAACGACAGCCTTATTCTGATGACGTTTATAAACTCGAGGTTTAGCAAAATGGGTAGGGTAGTCGCAGTCGCTTTTTCTGCGAAACACCGCTTCAGGCCCATCGTCCTGACCACGGTCACTACGTTCGGCGGCCTCGCTTCATTAATGATTAAATTCAGGGGAGAGGCCGCGTTCCTGGCGCCGATGGCGATTGCACTCGGGTTCGGGCTTATATTTGCCACGTTTATTACCTTACTCCTTATACCGTGCCTATATTTAATCCTCGATGACGCCAAGATATACACCCATAAGAAATGGGACGACTGGCGGAAGAAGAGAAGGACTGTCTCAGACCTACCGGAAAGCACCGAGCCCGGAATCTTTTAGCTCTTGTCAGCGAGCTGAAAAGATTATTTAAGCAAGCCTTTTTATAAACAGACATGTAAACTACCAGGCTCACCTCAAATCGAATAAATCCATAAAATCACTTACACCGATAGAAAAAATATGTATAATTGATTTATCTGGCGGAATTAAAAAAAGCATGCAGGAGGATGATCATGAAAAGTCACATAATAATATTATTAGTTCTGGGTTTTGCCGGACAAACCTTGGCGCAACCCATAGCATACATCGGCGGGCGGGACGAAAACATAATTTCAGTCATAAACGTCCCGACAAACCAGGTAATCTCGGTATTCAAATCACCTCTACCTGGATCTTTAGAGGGCTCAACGGTTTCTAGTGACAACAGATTTATCTACTACACAGGAAACGGCGGAATTATTAAGATAGACACGTCCAATAACAAAATTGTTAACCGGACAACCCTGCCGAACGGCACATTCGCTATTCAGGTATCCCCCGACGGAAATACTCTTTACACAGCTGACGTATTAGCCAATACGGTAACCGTGCTAAACGCGGCAGACCTTTCGGTAATTACGACTGTTGCGGTCGACACCAACCCTCAGGCCATAAGCATCACCCCTGACGGCAGCAAGGTTTATACCGCAAACCTTAATAACTCTTCAGTCTCGGTAATCGATACGGCCACAAATACTCTTATAACCACTATTAACCTGCCCGGGGCTTCCGGAACGCGCGGTATCTGCGCGCACCCCGCGGGGCAGTTCGTTTATGCGACTAACGCGTTCTCCGATAATGTTTCCGTGATAGATACCGCAACCGATATGGTCGTAGATACAATCAGCGTAGGCGACGCACCCAATAATATTGCGTTTTCTCCCGACGGCGCTTTTGGCTATACGGCTAATGGCGGCTCCTTCGACGTTTCAGTAATCCGAATATCAGACAATACGGTAATAGACACGATTTCAAACGGGGGCCTCAGTTTTCCAAACGGTATTGATGTAACCCCCGACGGACAGTTTATATACGTAACCAACGTGCTAGACGACTCGGTAAGCGTTATGAGAACAGCCGATAACAGCCTCGTCACCGTTCTAACCAACAAAATATTCGAGGGGCCAATTGCAAGGGGGAGGTTCATTGTGAACGCCCCTCCACCGGGACCGTTACCCATACCTACTTTATCTCAATGGGGCCTCATCGCAATGTCCGGAGTACTGGGAATAGCAGGTCTATTGGTAATCCGCAGAAAGAAAGCGGAAGCTTAAGTTAAGACTAAAGTTACTATAGATAATAATAAAAAGGGGGCTTCGGCCCCCTTTTTATCAGCGTACAAAGAACGGAACTTGAACCCTATCAAAACACAGAAGCGTTCCTAGACACGCTTTCTTACTTGATTCTTCTATATTGAATCTAAAAAAATGGTTGCATTAGTTATATATACATGTTAATAGTGTTGATACGTTATTGTTTTTCCGCTATCAGAACCTAGAGGAGGATTAAAATGAGATATGCACGAAATTTGATTAGTTTTTTTATCCTTACAACTTTGATGGGTGCAGGCTTTTTGGTGTTTAGTACCAGCCAGGTGAAGGCCCAAGACTCATGTCAAGTAACAATAGTAAAGGTGGCAGACCCTGTGGATGACACACCATTTAATTTTTCAGTCACCGGGGATCAGAATTTCGAATTTACATTATCGGATCCAAGCGACACAACAGAGATTATCGGCTTATTAGCAGAAGAGGGTCAAGATACAGTAACTCTAACAGAGTTAACTCCGCCCGGATGGTTGCTCGATAATATAGAGTGTACAGAAGGGCAAGTGAACTGCGGAGCTACCCCTTGCCTCACCATTACCGAGCTCCCAAACGGACAAGGGGTCGTTTTAACATGCTTGGATAATGATACGGGTTCTTGTACTTTTACAAATTCAGCAAAACCTCTCAACATACCGACTCTTTCCCAATGGGGCCTCATAGTAATGGCCGGAATTCTGGTACTGATCGGCATTTGGGGCATCACCAGAAAGAAAGCGGAAGCTTAAGCCTATATCAAACAAGCAATTGAATAACTAGATTCAATCTGGAAGTGCACCACATAGTTTACCGAAGAATTCAGCCGGGGTTAGAAAATTCAAGCACTTCCTCGGTCTATTGTTGAGATCGTTTTCAATACGTTTAATTTTTGAAT
>Ga0114931_10002233_pt1 | contig 24647 bp, 27 predicted proteins | sample 2SBtaG_FD_89579 | JGI IMG/M metagenome (GOLD analysis project Ga0114931, IMG submission 89579) | Deep subsurface microbial communities from Kolumbo volcano to uncover new lineages of life (NeLLi) - 2SBTROV14_V59a metaG | ecosystem: Environmental > Aquatic > Marine > Volcanic | place: Kolumbo... | reverse complement strand
CGCCGACGTCTCGGACGCGGCCCAGGTCGACCGCCTGTTCGAGGACGCGGCGGCGACCCTCGGCGGTCTCGACGTGCTGGTCAACAACGCCGGCATCGCCGGACCGACCGGGCCGATCCGCACGGTGGCGCCCTAGGACTGGCGGCGCACCCTCGCGGTAAACCTCGACAGCCATTACCTGTGCGCGCGCCGAGCCGTGCCCCTTCTCGAGACCGCCGGCGGCGGCGCCATCGTCGCCCTGGCCTCGACAGCGGGGTTGTTCGGCTACCCCCTGCGCAGCGCTTACGCGGCCTCCAAGTGGGCGGTGATCGGGCTGGTGAAGTCGCTCGCCATCGAGCTCGGGCCCTCGCAGATCTGGGTCAACGCGGTCTGCCCGGGCTCGGTCGAAGGACCACGCATGGCGCGGGTGATCGCCGCCGAGGCGGCCTCACGCGGGGTCGCGCCGGCGGCGGTGCGTACGGCTTACGAGCGCACGGTCTCGCTTCACACCTTCGTCACCGCCGAGGACATCGCCGCGACCGTCCTCTTCCTGTGCTCGGACGCAGGCGCGCGGATCAGCGGCCAGGCGCTCGCGGTCGACGGCGACACCCACACGCTCGCCGGCTGATCGCCTCGCTCAGCCGGCCTCGCGGCACCAGCGCCGCCAGAGCTCGCGATAGGCATCCTCGAGGGCCCGCGCCGCCGCCGCGGCGTCGGTGAGCGGCCCTTTCGCCAGCCGTTCGCGAAGGCCCTGGCGCAAGGCGGTGCGCCGTTCGCAATCGCCGGCCAGCCGAGCGGCGATGGCGACATAGGCGTTCTCGTCGGCGGCGACGAGATCGCCGAGCCCGGCGGTGGACAAGAGGCTCGCGCCGACCCGGCGGCAGTGCCGGTCGCCGGCCAGCGTGACCACCGGTACCCCCATCCACAAGGCCTCGCAGGTGGTGGTGGTGCCGGCATAGGCCACCGGGTCGAGGGCGACGTCGATGTCGGCATAGCGGGCGAGGTGGTCGGCGCTGTCGGGCGTGCGGCCGAGGAACGTCAGGCGCTCAGGCGCAGCGCCGGCGGCGGCGAAGCGCGCCACCGTGTGCGCCTTGGTCTCGGCCTCGTCGAGCCCGGCGGCCTTGAGCACCAGGCGCGCGCCCGGTACCGCCCCCAGCAACCGCGCCCACAGGGCGACGGTGGCCTCCGAAAGCTTGGCGAGGGCGTTGAAGGAGCCGAAGACCGGAGCGTCGTCGCACGGTGGCGCCGGCAGCGGCGCGTCCGCGGCGGGGCCATAGCAGAGGAAGCCGCCGGGAAGGCGCACCAGCGCCTCGGCATGGCGGCCATCGGCCGCCCCCGGCGGGTCGGCGATCGGGTCGGTGATGCGATGGCCGATGGCCGCGAGCCCGGTGGTGTCGGGATAGCCCAGATAGCTCACCTGCACCGGCGCCGCACGCCGGGCGAAGACGGCGAGCCGGTTTCCCGCGGTGTGGCCGGCGAGATCGACGAGGATATCGATGCGGTCGCGGCGGATGAGGGCGACGAGGCCGTCGTCGTCGAGTTCGGTGACGGCCCGCCAGCGGTCGGCCGTCCGCCGCAGCCTCGCGGTCGTCGCATCGGCGACGCCGTCGGCATAGCAGGTCACCTCGACCCGCCCGCGGTCGTGGGCGGTGAGCAGTGGAGCGATGAAATAGGCAACCGAGTGGGTGCGCAGATCGGCCGAGACATAGCCGACGCGCAGCCGGCGCTCGGGCTCGGGCCGGTTGCGGTGCTGCGGGGCCTCGCCGAGGCCGGCGGCGTGGCGCGCGGCCCAGGTCCGGTGGGCGGCGTACAGCGCGTCGGCGTCGGTTCCGTCGTCGTAGTGCAGCGCCAGCAGGGAGGCCGAATGAAGGCGGGCGTCGGCCGGCGCGGCGGCAACGGCCCGGCGATACTCGGCGAGGGCCTCGCCGACGCGCCCCTGCTCGGCGAGCGCGCCGGCGAGGTTGCCGCGGACGTCGGCCATCTCGGGTGCGAGCGCGAGGGCATGGGTGAGCGCCGCCGCCGCCGCGGCCGGGCGCCCGAGGGCGCGCAGGCCGGCGCCAAGGTTGGCATGGGCGTCGGCGTTGTCGGGGGCGATGGTGATGGCACGGCGGAACTCGCTCACGGCTTCCGCGAAGCGGCCGGCCTGAGCCAGCGCCGTCCCGAGGTTGCAGGCCACCGCGGCGCCCCCATCACCCGTCGCGGCCTGAGTCAAATGATGAACCGCCTGCTCGATGCGCCCGCGCTTGAGCGCGATCAGCCCCAGCATGTGATGCGCCGCCGGATCGGCCCGGTCGCGGCGGAGCGCTTGGCGGCAGCGACGCTCGATCTGGCCGGCGGAACGCGGCGGCGCGTGTGGGCGATCGGCGAGACGACGGCGACGTGCGGGCATCGAACGGCCTCCGGGCCAAGAGTTAGGCCGGTGGCCGTTAACCGCCGGTATACGCGCCCGCTTCGGTTGTCAGCCGCGGCGGCAATCACTACGTTGTCGAAAACCGCCACGAGGTGGCCCCGGCCGCCGCCCCGCAGCCACTGAGCCCAAAGGACACGCCCATGGCATTTCGCCTGCGCCTTTTCGTCGCCGCCCTCGGCGTCGCCGCCCTGCCCCTGATCCCGGCGAGCGCCCAGACCGACAAGCCCGACCCCGTGATCGCCCGCGTCAACGGCGCCGAGATTCACATGTCGGACGCCATCGCCTTTCACCAGAACCTGCCCCGGCAGTTCCGCGAGATGCCGTTCTCGACCGTCTTCCCGGCGGTGGTCGAGCGCCTGATCGACCTCAAGTTGGTGGCCGAGGCGGCGCGCGCCGACAACCTCGCCGACGACCCCGAGGTGAAGCGTCGCATCGCGCAGGTCCAGGAAGCGGTCCTGCGCGAGGTCTATCTCGCCCGCGCCGTGGCCGCCCGGATCGACGACGCGACCCTGCGCCAGCGCTATGACGCCATGGTCGCGGCGATGCCGCGCAAGGAGGAGGTCAAGGCCCGGCACATCCTGGTCAAGACCGAGGCGGAGGCCAAGGCGATCATCGCCGAGATCGCCGGCGGCGCCGACTTCGCCACCGTCGCCAAGGAGCGATCGAAGGGCCCCTCGGCCTCGGGCGGCGGCGATCTCGGTTACTTCACCAAAGACAGCATGGTCCCCGCGTTCGCCGACGCCGCCTTCGCGCTGCAGCCCGGCGAGGTTTCGCCGAAGCCAGTCAAGACCCAGTTCGGCTGGCACGTCATCAAGGTCGAGGACCGGCGCCAGACCCCGCCGCCGACGTTCGAGGAGATGCGCGGAAAGCTCACCGACGAGCTTACCGGCGATCTCGTGGGCACGGTCATGAAGGACCTGCGCAAGGGCGCCGAGATCGTTCGTTACGACGCCAGCGGCAAGCCCGTCGAGGGCGCTGCCAGCCAGTGACGGCGGGGCGCATGGCCGAGCCGGCGATGGCCCGATCGTCGCTCGGCTCGCTGCCCTTGGTCGGCCGCGGCAAGGTTCGCGACCTCTATGCCGTCGGCGACGACCGCCTGCTGATCGTCGCCACCGACCGGCTCTCGGCCTTCGACGTGGTGCTGCCGACGCCGATCCCTGGCAAGGGCCGGGTGCTGACCGCGCTGAGCGCGTTCTGGTTCGCCCGCTCGCGCGCCATCGTCGCCAATCACCTGACCGGCACGCCGCTTTCCGAGGTGATTCCCGACCCGGCCGAGCGGGCGCCCCTCGAGGGCCGCGCGGTGGTCGTTCGCCGGCTCGAGCCGCTGCCCATCGAGGCGATCGTGCGGGGCTATCTCGCGGGCTCGGGGTGGAAGGAGTACGCCGCCCACGGCAGCATCTGCGGCATCCGCCTGGCCGCTGGCCTCCGCCTCGCCGAGCGCCTGCCCGAGCCCCTGTTCACCCCCTCGACCAAGGCCGCCCCCGGCGCCCACGATGAGAACATCGGCGCGGCCGAGGCGGCCCGGCTGATCGGCCGCGAGACCGCCGCCCGTGTCGCCGAGGCCGCGCTCGCGCTCTACCGTCTGGGGCGCGATCACGCCGCGGCGCGTGGCATCATCGTCGCCGACACCAAGTTCGAGTTCGCGCTCGACGCGCACGGCACCCTGGTCCTGATCGACGAGGTCCTCACCCCCGATTCGTCGCGCTTCTGGCCCGCCGACGGCTGGCGCCCGGGGACCAATCCCCCGAGCTTCGACAAGCAGTTCGTGCGCGACTATCTGGAAGGCATCGGCTGGGACAAGCGTCCACCGGCGCCGGCGCTGCCGCCCGAGATCGTCGCCAAGACCGCCGCGAAGTACGAGGAGGCGCGCCGCCGCCTGATCGAGGGGGCTTGACGCCGGTCACGCTCAGTCGCGGGGCCGGCGGCGCAGGTCCTTGAGGACGAAGGGATCGGCGTCGATGTCGTCGAGCCGGGCGCCGGCGAGGTAGGCGCGCTTCCTGGCCGCCGCGACCATCGCCGGGTTGCCGCAGAGATGCACCCGCCAGCCCGCCAGCTCGGGCCGATCGGCAAAGGCGGCGGCGTCGGTGCGCCCGGCACGCGCGCCCGCCGGAACCGCCGCCCCCGAGACGCAGGCGACAGGGATGAAGTTGGGATGGCACGCGGCGATCGTCGCCTGGGCCTTTCTCAGGTAAAGCCCGCCCGGGTGGCGGCTGCCATGGTAGAGCCTGATCTCGCCGCGGTGGCCACTGGCGAGGGCATCGCGGGCGATGGCGAAGAGCGCGCCGAGGCCCGAGCCGGTGGCGATCAGGAGCATCGGCTGGTCGGGCCGGCCCTCGACATAGAACGAGGCGCCGTTGGGCCCCTGGATGTCGAGCGCCTCGCCGGGGGCGAGCCGGTCGTGGACCCAGTTGCTCATCACCCCGCCGGGAAGGCGCCGGACGTGAATCTGGAGGCCCCGGTCGAGCCGGGGGACACTCGCCAGCGAGTAGCTGCGGACCAGCCCGTCGGCCCGGCGGAGCGCGATGAACTGGCCGGCGCGGTAGTAGAGCGGGGTCGCCGGCTCGACCGTCACCCGGACCATCGCCGGCGCCAGCGGCGCGACCGCGCGGACCACCGCCCGCCCCCACACCGCCGCGTCCTCGACCGGCGCCACCATGAGGTCGCCCTCGGGCCGACAGACGCAGGGGAGGAAGTGGCCGGTCTCCTTGAGCGTCTCCCTCAGCCCGGCCTGCGCCGGCGCCGGCACGGTGCCCTCGCGCACCCGCATCAGGCAGGCGAGGCAGACCCCGGCGCGACAGGCGTACGGAACCTCGGCCCCACCCGCGAGCAGGGCCTCGAGGACCGTCTCAGCAGGCTCGCGCGGGTATCGCGCGCCGGCGAAGTGGACCACCGCCACGGCGGCGGTCGGGCTATCGGTTGAGCACGTCGGCCCGGGTCGCGGCGGCGATCGCCATCGCCTCGGCCGCCGCCTCGGGGGCGACGCCGAGCTCGGCGAGGGTCGCCTGGAGATGGCCGGCGACGGCGTCGAAATGGCTGTCGTCGAGCCCCTCGGCCACCAGTCTCGCGTGCGCCGCCCTGAGATCGCGGCCGCTATAGCGGGTGGGACCGCCGAAGGCCATGGTCAGGAAGGCCTTCTGCTTGGCCCGCTGGGCATCCATGTCGGTGCCGTCGAAGAAGGACGCGACGTGCGGATCGGACAGGACCTTGCGATAGAACAGATCGACGGCGTCCTCGACCGCGGCGTCGCCGCCGATCTTCTCGAACAGGCTGGGGGTCATGGCGGGCTTCCTCGTCTCGGGTGTCTCTGCTAGGTATGCCGACGCGATGCGGCGGTGCGAGAATGGCGAGAAATCCTGAACTACCCCTTAAGAATAATCTCGCGACGCCGCCCGAGGACCATCCCTTCGCCCCCTTCGTGCGGGCGCTCGGTCGCGGCGCCAACCTCTCGCGGGCCCTCACCGAGGACGAGGCCGAGGCGGCGATGGCGATGATCCTCGCCGGCGAGGCGCGGCCGATCCAGATCGGCGCCTTCCTGATGCTGCTGCGCTATCGCGGCGAGAGCGCGGCCGAGCTCGCCGGCTTCGTCCGCGCCGCGCGCGCCCGCCTCGCCCGGCCGCCCGACGCCGCCCGGCCCGATCTCGACTGGCCCTCCTATGCCGACCGCCACCGCCAGCTTCCCTGGTTCGTGCTCGCGGCGCTGCTGCTGGCCGAGAACGGGGTTCGGGTGCTGATGCACGGCATCCGCGGCTATGGCACACCTTACGCGCCGACGGGCGCGGCACTCGCCCGCCTCGGCATCGCCCCCTGCGGCTCGCTCACCGAGGCGGCGAGGCGGCTGGCGGGCGAGGGCTTCGCCTATGTCACCCTCGACGCCCTGCTGCCCGAGCTCGACGCCCTGCTCGACCTGAGGCCGCTTCTCGGCCTGCGCTCGCCGGTCAACACGCTCGCCCGCGAGCTCAACCCGCTCGCCGCCCCGTGTACCCTCCAAGGGGTGTTCCATCCCGGCTATCGCGAACGCCACCTCGCCGCCGCTCGGCTTCTCGGCCAACCGGGGCTCGCGGTGTTCAAGGGCGGCGGCGGCGAGGTCCAGCGCAACCCCGGCAAGGGGTGCGAGGTTCTGACGCTTGCGGGCGGGCGCGAAGGCCGCGAGAGCTGGCCGGCCCTGCTCGATCGGCCCTATCGCTGGCGCGGCGAGGCCTTGGCCTATGACCGGCTGGCGGCGCTGTGGTCGGGCGAATGCGAGGCGGCGGCGCCGCGGGCGGCGGTCGTCGGCACCGCGGCGCTGGCGCTGCGTCTTCTCGGCCGCGCCGCCGATCCGGCCGAGGCCGAGGCGATGGCCGCGGCCATGTGGGCCGACCGGCGGCGGGAAAAGTTTGCCCTCGGGCTCGCATCCGCGGTGAGCGACCAAGCCTAGCCGCTTGACCCGACGGAGAAAACCGACACCCTCGGCCCCACCTCGTCGATCGGCCGCTCGGCCCCGCGATTAAAGATTTCTTTACCGCGCGGCGATACACCGGGGGTTAAGGTTAAACGCTGGTGAAGCGGTTTCAAGGGGAGCACCATGCGAGTCTTACTGGTCGAGGACGACAGCGCCACCGCCAAGGGCATCGAGCTGATGCTGCGCTCGGAAGGGTTCGTCTGCGACGCCACGGACCTCGGCGAGGACGGCCTCGAGATCGGCAAGCTCTACGATTACGATATCATCGTTCTCGACCTGATGCTGCCCGACATCGACAGCTACGAGGTTTTGCGGCGGTTGCGCGCGGCCAAGGTCAAGACGCCGATCCTGATCCTCTCGGGTCTCAGCGAGCCCGACGACAAGATCAAGGGCTTCGGCATCGGCGCCGACGACTATCTGACCAAGCCGTTCGACAAGCGCGAGTTCATCGCCCGCATCCAGGCCATCGTCCGGCGCGCCAAGGGGCACTCGGAATCGGTCATCCACACCGGCAAGCTGACGGTCAACCTAGACGCCCGCTCGGTCGAGGTCGACGGCCAGCCGGTCCACCTGACGGGCAAGGAGTACGGCATCCTCGAGCTCCTCTCGCTGCGCAAGGGCACGACGCTCACCAAGGAGATGTTCCTCAACCACCTCTACGGCGGGATGGACGAGCCCGAGCTCAAGATCATCGACGTCTTCGTCTGCAAGCTGCGCAAGAAGCTTCTCGCCGCGACCGGCGGCAACAGCTACATCGAGACCGTGTGGGGTCGCGGCTATGTGCTGCGCGATCCGCCCGAGGACAAGGCGGGCTCGGCCGACCCCCATCAGGGGATGCGCGCGGCCGTCTGAGGCCCCGCCACCTCCCCTCAAGCGGCCCCGCCCCGGCGGGGCCGTCGTCGTTTCGCGGCCTCGACAGCGGCGCCCGGGCGGGCTACCCCTGGGGCCTCAGCGAGGCCGCGATGATCCCGCTTCACGACGACAACCCGACTCGCATCCGTCCCTATGTCACCATCGGGCTGATCGCCGCCTGCACCCTGGTGTGGCTGTGGCAGGTCTCGCTGGGGCCGCGGGCCGGCCAGCAGGCGGTCTATGCGCTGGGGCTGATCCCGGCGGTGCTGTTCGGCGAGCGCGCGCTTCCTGCCGAGATCGCCCTGGTCCCGCCGGCGGCGACCGTGGTGACCTCGATGTTCCTCCACGGCGGCTGGATGCACCTGATCGGCAACATGCTCTACCTCTGGATCTTCGGCAACAACGTCGAGGATTCCATGGGCCACGGCCGCTTCGTGGGGTTCTACCTCTTGAGCGGGCTGGTGGCGGCGCTGACGCAGACGCTGATGAACCCGGCATCGACCCTGCCGATGATCGGAGCGAGCGGGGCGATCTCGGGCGTCCTCGGCGCCTATCTCGTGCTCTATCCGCACGCCCGGATCTTGGTGCTGGTCTTCCTCGGCATCATTTTTCCGATTCACCTGTCGGCCCGTCTGGTGCTCGGGTTCTGGTTCGTTCTCCAGGCGATAAACGCGTTCGCCACCGAAGGCGGCGGTGGCGGGGTCGCCTTCTGGGCCCACGTCGGCGGGTTCGTCACCGGCGCCGTCCTGATCGCCTTGTTCCGCTACCGCGACGTCCCGCTGTTCGGGCGCCGTCGCGGCCCCTGGGGTTAGCCCAGCATCCGGTGGAGGCGGGCGTCGTGGGTGCGGAAGTGGACGCCGAACCAGGCCTCGAGCCGGCGGGCGAGTTCGGCGTCGACATCGTCGATCTCGGCCCCGGCCTCATAGTCGTCCATGATGTCGCGGATGTCGTCGAGCAGGCGCTCGTGGTCGGCCTTGTGGGCCTCGTACTGGTCATAGCCGGCCTCGCGCATGATCCGCTCCTCGAGCGCGAAGTGGGCCGCGATGCGGGCGTGGATCTCGCCCAGGAAGTCGAGGACAGCCTCACGCCCGCGGCGCTCCCCCAAGGCCTCGTAGAGCTGGTTGATCAGGGCGATCAGGCTCTCATGCTCATAGTCCACATCGGCGATGCCGATGCGAAACTCGTCCCGCCACTCGATCAGCGCCACCCTTCCCTCCGTCACAGAAAGGCAAATGTGGAAGTCGCCTCGCGGAAGGTGATGGCGAGGTTCTGGCCCGGCGCCAGCACGCGCTCGGCGCTCGCCTCATAGTCGAACCCTTCCGCGCGGTCGGTATCGCGCATGCGCACGGTGATCCGGTGGCGCCCGGCCGCCACCACGAAGCGCCGATAGACCCGTGCCGGGCCGTCGCCGGAAAGCCCCGTGGGCACCAAGCTGGCACGGTAGACCAGGCGACCGTCGAGCGCGACCTCGACGAGCACGGGCAGGCGCTCGCGCGGGCAGTCGAACGGCCGCCGCATGTTGGCCGGAAGCGCCGCGATCTCCTTCGCGGTGCGGCGGTGGCACGCCCCCTTGTGCTGGGCGCTGTGGGCGAAGCTCAGCTTGATCAGCGCGTCCCCCGGCGCGAGGTGGGTATAGGACGGGCTGGTCGAGAAGACCCCGAGGATGAGAGCGACGACGCCCCAGACGGCGCCCTGCCCGAGCCAGCGGAGGACCGTCCTCATCCCACCGCCTCCTAGTGCCGTGCGGGCGCCTCTTCGCCGGCGCCAGCGATCGCCTCGGCGAAGGCATCGACCGCGGCGGCGAGCCGGGCGCCGTGGATGGGCGCCGCCCCAACCCTCAGGATGCGCTCCCTCGGTACCCGGGCGCGCAGCCGCGGGTCGCGTTCTCGCGCCAGCCTCAGGGTCAGCCAACGGTCACCGAAACGGTTGTAGCAGTCGCCGTCGCGACAGCCACTCAAAACGATGCCGTCGGCCTTGCCGCGGGAGAGCGCATAGTCGATGAATGACGGCGGCAAGGCCGCGACGCAAGGCAGCGCCACCGCCGCCGCCGAGGCGCGGCAGCCCGCGAGCCCCCCGGTATCGGCGCCATGGCGGCAGGCGAAGACCAGGATTCGCGCCGTCCCGCTGAGGGTCGCGGCGGCGGCGTCGGTGCGCTCGCGCACCCCACGCAGCCAGTTGTCGGCGAGGTCGATCCCCGGAACCAGCGCGCTCGCCCGGCGGAACGGCGTCGCCGTCGGGCAGGCGCCGACGCAGATGCCGCAGCGGACGCAAAGATCGGGGTCGACCACCGCCTGCTGGCGGAATGGGCGGCGATCGGTCCGCCGCCCCATGATGACGGCGGCATAGGGGCAGTCTTCCTGGCAGCGGCCGCAGCCGTTGCAGTTCTCCAGATCGACCGTCGCCGGTCCCGCCTGGCGCAGCCGCGGCAGCCAGGGCAGCACCGCCAACAGCAGGCTGCCGCCGAACAACAGCCCCCACACCGGCCACCCCCCCCAGCGGTCGAACAGCGGGTAGACCACCAGGTAGAACCAGTCGAGGTTCAGCACCGTCGGGACCTCGGCGAGGTTGGCGGGGGCGTGGCTCACCGCCGGCTTGAGGATCGAGAGCACGAGCAGCATCGCGAGCGCGCCGGCCGCGAGACGCTTGGGCGGGTTGACCTCGGGCCGCGACAGCCGCTGGAGGTGAATCCACAGCACGAAGAGAAGGATCAGCGGGATGGCGATGTGGAGAAAGGCCATCAGGGTGAAGAAGCGGTCGTCGAGCGATTCGGGCGCCAGGAAGTTGCCGGCGATCGAGGGGCCGAAGATGGGCAGGGTGTCGAGAAGCTCGGTCGTCGCCACCGCCACGTACTGCGCCAGCTTGTCCCACACCAGCCAATAGCCGGTGATCCCCGAGGCATAGACGAACCACAGGATCGGAACGCCGGTGAACCAGGTGAACCAGCGCGCCCCGCGCAGCCGGTCGAGGGCGAACTCGCGGACGATGTGCACCGCCATGATCAGCACCATGGCGTCGGAGGCATAGCGGTGGAAGCTGCGCAGGATACCGCCGGCGTACCACTGCTCGCGGGTGAGCGCCTCGACCGAGGCATAGGCGTTGACCACCCCGGTGTCGAAGAAGATGTAGAGATAGATGCCGCTCGCCGCGACGATCCAGTAGAAGAAGAAGCCCAGCGCGCCGAGATGGGCGATCGGGTTCCAGTTCGATCCGAAAAGCCGGTCGAGCACCGCCTCGAGGTAGTCGAAGGCGGTGCGGATCAGGCGCTTGAGAGCGCTCATCACTTCCCCTTCGGGCTCGCCTGAGGAGCCCCGCACCGCCCCGTCATGATCGGAGCCGCGGTCAGGCCGGACGACGCGCCCGCGCGCTTCGCCACCAGGCGCGGATCAGGAGGTAGGCCGTCGTCCCGAGGCTGAGGGCGCCGACGACGATCCCGATGAAGATGGAATAGTCGAAGCGATAGGTGCCGCTGGCGGGGTCGTAGAGGGTGCAGACCAGGCGGATGCGGTCGAGCAACCCGGTGAGGCTGGCGGCGGGGGCGCGGCGGCCGAACACCAGTTCCTTGAGCGGCTCGACCAGCGCCTGGGGCTCGAAGCTGGCGCCATAGATCTTGCGATAGAGGCGGCCGTCGCCGTCGATCACGCTGACCTGGCCGATGTGGTCGAACCCCTGCACCGCCCGCTCATAGCGGAAACCGAGATCGCCGGCCAGCCCTTCGATGGTTGCGGCATCACCACTCGCAACCCGCCAGTTGGCCCGCGATATGCCGTGGGCCGCGGCGAAGGCGCGCATCCTGGGCGGGGTGTCGTTGCGGCTGTCGAAGCCAATGGTCAGCACGTTGAAGCTCGCCTCGCCGAGGGCCTCGGCGGCGAGGTCGACGGCCCCGCCCAGGCTGGTCACCAGGGTCGGACACAACCCCGTGCAGGCGGTGTAGACGAAGGCGACCACCAGGGGTTTGCCGCGGAGGTCGGCCAAGCGCAGGCTGCCGCCGTCGGCGTCGACCAGGCGGTAGTCGCCGACGCTGTGGCCGATCGCCGCCTGGCTCGCGGCCAGCGCCTCGCGGTCGAAGCCGTCACCGCCGGCGGCCGCGCCGGGCGCCGCGCCGGCGATGGCGAGAGCGACGACGAGGGCAGCCGTGCGCATCGGCGGGATCAGCCCGCCAGCCAGCGGTCGGCCATCGCGCCGGCGAGGAGGAGGCCGAGCTGGGCCAGCGAGGCGTGGAAGTTGGCCATCGCCCGGCGCCGGCTCGGCGCCGCTGCGAGCACGATCGAGGTCCTGAGGAAGATCACGCCGCCGACCACCGCCGCCGCCAGATAGAGCCAGCCCATGCCGTAGAAGGCCGGAACCAGCGACAGCCCCACCAGAACCACGGTGTGGGCCAGGATCACCCAGGCGGCCGCCTGCGCGCCCGCCACCACCGGCAGCATGGGGACGCCGGCGGCCCGGTAGTCGTCGCAGAGCGCCGCCGCGAGGCTCCAGAAGTGCGGTGGCGTCCACAGGAACAGCACCACCGCGAGGACCAATGGTGCCGGCCCGAGCGAAGGGTCGGCGGCGGCGGCCCCGGCGAGAACCGCGAAGCTTCCCGAAGCGCCGCCGACGACGATGTTGGCCCAGGTGCGCCGCTTCAGCCACACCGTGTAGACGACGCCATAGAAGAAGGCCCCGAGGAAGACGAAAGCCGCCGCCACCGCGTTCAGCGCCACCGCGGCGAGGCCGACCGCGGCGACCAGGAGAGCGGCGATGGCCAGCGGCCACAGCGGACCGGCCGCCAGCGTCCCGGTGGCGAAGGGCCGCCTGCGGGTGCGCGCCATCAGGCGATCGAGGTCGCGCTCGAGGTACTGGTTGAAGGCCCCGGCCGCCGCCGCCGATACCAGCACCGCGAGCGCGAGGGCCACGATCCGCCAGCCCTCGGGCGCCGGCGCCGGTGACATCGCCAGCCCGGCGAGCGCGCTCGCCATGATGGCGACGCCGATCCTGAGCTTGAAGACGGCGAGAATGTCCCTCGCGACGGCGGTCACGTCCTCGTTCCTCTCCTCAGCTCAGCGGCCAGACGTCCGACAGGTACTTCCAGTTGACGAAGTAATAGAGGACGAAGGAGGCGAAGAAGATGGCGACCAGCACCATCGTCCCCGGCAGCTTGAGGGTCCCGGCATCGCCATAGCTCGCGACCGCGGCCGCCGCCGGTGCCGGCTCGCTCGCGGCGGGGAACAGCGGCGTTCCCGGCTCCTTGCGCTTCCCGAACAGGATCGAGCCGACGATGATGCCGATGAAGGTGAGACCGCCGAGGGCGGCGAGCACCGCCGAGAGCCCGTTCAGCGTCATCATCAGGAAGGCCGCCCCGGGGAAGTCGAAGCCGAGCACCGATTCCGAGAAGGTGATGTCCCAGTGCCGCCGCGGCACCCCGAGCGTTCCCGCCCCCATCATGAAGAGCGAGATCCCGGCGACCCCGATGCCGAACAGATAGGGCTGGAGCTTGGCGAGCCCGGGCAGGATGATGTCGCGGCGGAACAGAAGCGGCACCAGGAGATAGGTGATGGCCATGAAGGCGAGCGTGGTCCCGGCGACCACGGTGCCGTGAAAGTGGCCCGGCACGTAAAGGGTGTTGTGCATGATCAGGTTGATCTGCTCGGTCCCCAGGATGACGCCTGAGATGCCGCCGAGAAAGCCGAACATGACCAGCGAGAGGAACATCCCCGAGAACGCCGGGTTGCCCCACGGCGCCTTGCGCAACCACTCGAAGACGCCGCGGGTATAGCCGCGCCTGCGCTGCGCCGCCTCGACCGAGCCCGGCACCGTCATGCCGTGGATCATGCTGCCCAGCACCGCCAGGTACATCGCATAGCTGGTGTTGAAGATCTTCCACTCCGAGCTGATCCCGGGGTCGACCAGGATGTGGTGGGCCGAGGCGAGCTGGAGGAAGAGGATGTACAAGAGGAAGGCGACCCGGCTGACCTTCTCCGAGATCGGCTTGGCCCCGAGGACCATGGCGGCGATGGCGTACCACACCGCGACATGGGCCGAGACGTTGATCTGCTGCGACGAGTGCCCCATGCCCCACCACACCACCCGGTAGACCAGGGTGTTGATGTCGGCGATCAGGCCGACCGACCAGAGGAAGGTCGGGATCAGGATGATGGCGCCCGAGACGATGGTGAAGACGGCGATGATGGCCGCGGTGATGGCGCCGAAGGTGACCAGCGGCACCGAGCCCTCGTAGGTGTGCTCGTCGCGCGCGATCACCAGGGTGCCGAAGAAGACGAAGCAGCCGATCAGGGCGCCGACCGCGAACAGGATCAGGCCGAGATAGAAATGCGGCGCCGCCTGCATCGGCACGTAGGAGGTGAACATGACGCTGGAGTCGCCCTGGAAGATGGCGACGTTCACCAGAATCGCACCGATCAGCATCAGAGCGAAGGCGACCCAGGCGATCGTGGGCGTCGCCAGGCGACACTGCAACAGGATCGCCGAGGCGAAATAGAGGATGGCGATCTCGAAGAAGATGATCCACATCAAGAGGACATTTACGCCGTGGACCGTGAGCAGCAGGTAGAACCACTCGGCGGGAAGCAGATGGACCGCCGGCCACCGGGTCAACGCCACCAGCAGCCCGCAGATGCCGCCGATCGCGAGAAACACCACGGCGACCACGGCGTTGGCCTTGGTCAGCCGCTCCGCCGCGAGATGGACCCTGAGCCCGGTGTCGGGGCAGGTCCGGAACTGCGCCTGCGCTACCATCGTTCCGCCCCCTCTTTCCTCACTTCTCGACGACGTAGAGCTTGCCGACCATGGTGTGGTGGCCGATGCCGCAGTACTCGTTGCAGATGATCGAATACTCGCCAGCCCTGTCGGGCGTCACCGTGAGCACCATGTCGTAGCCCGGGTGGACCTCGATGTTGATGTTCTCGGGCTGCAGCGAGAAGCCGTGCAGCCAGTCGAGCGACGAGATGTGGAGGCGGTAGCTCGCCCCTTTCTCGAACTCGAGAATGGGCCACCACTCCCACAGCCGGGCGATCAGATAGACGTCGCTGCCCGGCGGCGGATGAACCACCGGAAAGTCGCTCTCCTCGCGCACGGTGTACTTGTCGGTCATCGCCTCGGCCCGGCTCGAGAACACGTCGGGCGAGATTCGGTAAGCCTCGTTGGAAAGGTTCTGCTCGCCGCCGAAGTGCCAGTAGATCATGGTGAAGAACATCACCAAGCCCCAAAGGAAGGCGATGGTGATCCAGATCAGCTCACTGGTCGCGACGGGCTCCTTCCACCACAGCCGTTGTTCGGGCGGATGGATCGCCATGCTCGCCTCCCCCTATTCGGCGATGGGTATCTGGGTGATCTCCATGATCCCCCATATCAGATAGAAAATCGCCGGCATCGAGACGCCGATGAACAAAAGCAGAAACGGGTTGTCCATCAGCCGCTGCATCACCGGCACGCGCTCGCCCGGCGTCTCGCCGGCGGGCTCGTCTCGCTCGGCCATGGGGAGCCTCCTTCGCCCTTCCTCCCAATCGCAGCCCGATAGTCGGGGCCGCGGGGTCGCCCGTCTTTGACCTGGATCAAGTGGCCGGGGGCGCCGGCTCCAGGATGACGCGCAGCGCCCAGAAGGTGACCAGCGCGAGACCCAACAGGATGGCGAAGAAGATCAGGTTGCGGTGCGGCAATCGGGCGCCGCGCGCGATCTCGATGCGATCGAGCAGGCGGTCTGCGGCGATATAGAGAACAACCGCGGCGACCGTGAAGGCGAGGGTCTCCATGGCTGGCCGATCTCAGCCTGTCGGCCGCGGCGGCTTGAGCTCGCGCAGCGCCCAGACCACGGTGGTGAACAGCAGCATCGCCCCGGCCTGATGGGCCGCCGCCAGCGGCAGCGCGACCACCGACAGAAGGGTGGCGATGCCGAGGCCGACCTGGACCAGCGCCATCAGCGCCATCGCGTTGAGCGCGCCCTGCGCCCGCGCCGCCCCTGCCTGGTGCGAGCCCACCGCCCAGACGATCAGGGCGACCGCCGCCGTGGTCAGCGCCAGCACCCGGTGCTCGAACTGGACGGTGGCCGCGTTCTCGATGAAGTTCGCCCACGCCGGGACGATGGCGAGCCAGATGTCGGGCACCCACTGGCCCTCCATCTTGGGAAAGGTGTTGTACATGAAGCCGGCATCGAGCCCGGCCACCAGCCCGCCGACGAGAACGGTGACGAAGACCAGAACGAGGACGAGCGTGACCCCGAAGCGGGTCGCCCGGGCGCCTCGCGCCGCCGCCTCGCCCCCGGGCGTGCGCAGCAGCCCCAGTGCCACCCACAGGATGTAGCCATAGAGCAGGAAGGCGGCGCCCAAGTGCAGGGCGAGGCGGTGGTGGCTCACGTCGGGGTTATCGACCAGCCCGCTCTGAACCATGTACCAGCCCAAGAGTCCCTGCAGGCCGCCGAGAACGAAGACCACGGCGAGCCGCGGCACCAGCCCGCGGTCGATCCGCTTGCGGACCAGGAAGTAGAGGAAGGGCACGAGGAAGACGACGCCGATCGCCCGCCCCCACAGGCGGTGAACGTACTCGAGCCAGAAGATCGCCTTGTAGCCGGCGAGCGTCATCCCGGGGTTGCGCTTGTGGAACTCGGGCGTCTGCCGATAGGCGGCGAAGGCGTCCTCCCACTCGGCCTGGCTCAACGGCGGCAGGACGCCGCCGATCGGCTCCCAGGTCACCATCGAGAGCCCCGAGTGGGTCAGCCGGGTGAGCCCGCCGAGAACCACCATGACGAAGATCATGGCGGCGACCACCAGCAGCCAATAGCCCACCGGGCGCCGTTGCGCCCGAAGGGTGGCGGGATGCGCCGTTGCCGAGGAAAGGTCCACGTCCGCCTCTCGTCCCCTCGATGCCGCTGCCGTCCGCCGCGCTCGCCGGGCCGGCGGCGTCGCGAAAGCTAGAGCGCCTTGACGATTTCCTCCACCATCTTCTTGGCGTCGGAGAACAGCATCATGGTGTTGGGGCGATAGAATATCTCGTTGTCGATGCCGGCATAGCCCGGCGCCAGCGATCGCTTGACCACCAGCACCGTCGCCGCCTTGTCGACCTCGAGAATGGGCATCCCGGCGATCGGGCTCGAGGGGTCGTTCTTGGCCGCCGGGTTGCAGACGTCGTTGGCGCCGACGACGAAGGCGACGTCGGCGGTGGCGAACTCCGAGTTGATGGCTTCGAGCTCGAAGACCTCGTCGTAGGGCACGTTGGCCTCGGCCAGAAGCACGTTCATGTGCCCCGGCATGCGCCCGGCGACCGGGTGGATGGCGTACTTGACCTCGACCCCTTCGGCCTTGAGCTTGTCGGCCATCTCGCGGACCGCGTGCTGGGCGTGGGCGACCGCCATGCCATAGCCGGGGACGATGATCACCTTGCGCGCATTCTTGAGAATGAAGGCGGCGTCCTCGGCACTGCCGCTCTTGACCTGGCGGTCGGTGGGAAGCGCCACCGCGGCCGCGCCCTCGCCGCCGAAGCCGCCCAGGATGACGTTGAAGAACGAGCGGTTCATCGCCCGGCACATGATGTAGCTGAGGATCGCGCCCGAGGACCCGACGAGTGCACCGGTGACGATCAGGAGCCCGTTCTCGAGGGTGAAACCGATCCCGGCGGCGGCCCAGCCCGAGTACGAGTTGAGCATCGAGATCACCACCGGCATGTCGGCGCCGCCGATCGGAATGATGATCAAGAGCCCGATCAGGAAGGCGAGCCCCGTCATCGCCCAGAAGGCGGCATAGGACTGGGTGATGCAGAAGACCACGCCGATGGCCACGATCGCCAGCAGGATCACCAGGTTGAGCCAGTGCTGGCCGGGGAACACCACGGGCTTGCCCGAGACCAGCCCCTGCAGCTTGGTGAAGGCGACCACCGAGCCGGTGAAGGTGATGGCGCCGATGGTCACCCCGAGGCTCATCTCGATCAGGCTCGCTTGGCGGATCGCGCCGACCGCGCCGATGCCATAGGCGTCGGGCGCATAGAGCGCGGCCGCGGCGATCAGGACCGCGGCCATCCCGACCAGGCTGTGGAAGGCGGCGACGAGCTGCGGCATCGCCGTCATCTGGATGCGCAGCGCGATCACCGTGCCGAAGGTGCCGCCGATGACGATGGCGACCAGGATCCAGCGATAGGAGAGGACCTCGGGGTTGGCCAGCGTGGTCAGAATCGCGATCACCATTCCGGCGATCCCGATCACGTTGCCGCGCCGGGCGCTGGTCGGCGACGACAGCCCCTTGAGCGCCAGGATGAAGCAGATCGAGGCGATCAGATAGGCGATCGCGGTGGCGTTGGCGGACACGGCGGCGCCCTCCCCTACTTCTTCTTCCGGAACATCTGCAGCATCCGCTGGGTCACCAGGAAGCCGCCGAAGATGTTGACCGAGGCCAGCCCCACGGCGACCAGACCGACCACCTTCGAGAAGTGGAACTCGGTCGGACCGGCGGCGATCAGGGCGCCGACGATGATGACGCTGGAGATCGCGTTGGTCACCGACATCAACGGCGTGTGCAGCGCCGGAGTGACGCTCCAGACGACGTAATAGCCGACGAACACGGCGAGAACGAAGATGGTGAACCGATACACCAGCGGGTCGATGGCGGCGGCTTCCATGGGTCTCCTCCGTTCAGTCGGGAATCACGTGGCGGCGGCGGGCTCGACCACCGCACCGTCGCGGGTCAGCGCCATCGCGGCGACGATCTCGTCGTCCCAGTCGATCGCCAGCGCCTTGTTGTCGCTGTCGATGATCAGGCCGAGGACGCTGAACAGGTTGCGGGCATAGAGCGCCGAGGTGTCGGCCGCCACCATCGAGGCCAGGTTGGTATAGCCGATGATGGTCACGCCCTCTTTCTCGACCACCCGGTCGGGCTCGGCGAGCGCGCAGTTGCCGCCGGCCTCGACCGCCATGTCGACGATCACCGAGCCCGGCTTCATCGAGGCGACCATCTCCTCGGTGATGAGACGCGGCGCCGGGCGTCCCGGGATCAGGGCGGTGGTGATGACGATGTCGCTCTTGGCGAGCGCGGCGGCGACCGCCGCGGCCTGGCGGCGCTTGTAGTCCTCGCTCATCTCCTTGGCATAGCCGCCTTCGGTCTCGGCCGCCTCGTCGGCCTCGACCTCGACGAAGCTCGCGCCCAGGCTCTCGACCTGCTGCTTGACCACCGGGCGGACATCCGAGGCCGAGACCACGGCGCCGAGGCGCCGCGCGGTGGCGATCGCCTGGAGCCCGGCGACCCCCGCCCCCAGCACCAGCACCCGGGCCGGGGCGATCGTCCCGGCGGCGGTCATCATCATCGGAAAGATCCGGCCAAAGGCCGAGGCCGCCTCGATCACCGCCTTGTAGCCGGCGAGGTTGCTCTGCGACGAGAGCGCGTCCATCGGCTGGGCTCGGCTGATCCGGGGGATCAGCTCCATCGCCATCGCGATCAGCTTGCGCTTGGCATAGGCCGCCGCCTGCTCGGGATGGCTGCGCGGCTCGAGAAGGCCGATCAGGACCGCTCCCTCCTTGATCATCGCGACCTCGTCGGGGCCGCCCTCCTCGGCCGTCAGGGGGCGGCGGACCTTCAGCGCCACGTCGGCCTCGCCGAGAAGCGCGGCCTCGTCGGCGACGATGGTCGCACCGGCCTCGCGAAAGGCCTCGTCGATCATCCCGGCGCCAACCCCGGCGCCCGCCTCCACCGCCACCTCGGCGCCGAGGCCGATCAGGCGACGGACCACGTCGGGCGAGCCGGCGATCCGCGCCTCGCCCGGCCGGCGCTCCTTGGGAATGGCGATCTTCATGCCCTGCCCCCTTGTCGTTGCCGCGGGCCGGCCGAAACTTGCACGGCCGGCAAGGACTTGCCAAGCCCGAGCTGGCCCCCGCCTTGATTTAGCTCAAAACGTGCTGCGAAAGGACCCCCCGTCCAACAGCACGTTCTGGCCGGCGATAAAGCCCGCCTGGGCGCTGCAGAGATAGGCGCAGGCGTCGCCGAACTCGGCCGGATCGCCATAGCGCCCCGCCGGGTTGGCGGCCTTGCGGGCCTCGAAGACCTCGTCGAACGAGCGCCCCTGGGCGGCCGCCGCGGCGGCCATGTTGGCGCGCAGCCGGTCGGTGTCGAAGGGGCCGGGAAGGAGGTTGTTGATGGTGACGTTGTGGCGCACGACCTGGCGCGCCAGCCCGGCGACGAAGCCGGTCAGCCCGGCCCGCGCCCCGTTCGAGAGCCCGAGGCTCTCGATCGGCGAGACCACGGCGCCCGAGGTGATGTTGACGATGCGCCCGAAGCCGCGCGCGATCATCCCGTCGACGCTCGCCTTTATGAGGAAGATCGGGGTCAGCATGTTGGCATCCAGGGCCCGTATCCAGGCCTCGCGGTCCCACTCGCGGAAGTCGCCCGGGGGCGGGCCGCCGGCGTTGTTGACCAGGATGTCAGGCTCGGGGCAGGCGGCGAGAACCGCGGCGCGCCCTTCTTCGCTGGTGATGTCGGCGGCGACCGCGGTGACCGCCGTCCCGGTGGCGCTGCGGATCGCCTCGGCCGTCGCCTCGAGGGGCTCGGCGGTGCGGGCGTTGATGGTGACGCTCACGCCCTCGCGGGCGAGTGAAAAGGCGCAGGCGCGCCCCAGTCCCTTGCTGGCGGCGCAAACGATGGCGCGACGCCCACTGATCCCGAGGTCCATCAGCTTTCTCCTTGCTCTTGGCTTCTAAGAGTGGCGAGGACGCGGCGCGCCAGGGTGACGCTGACGGGACAGCGGCCGGCCAGCGCCGCCGCATCGAGCGCCGCGACGAGCCGGCCGGCGGTGGCGAACGAGCGGTCCATCCGGCGTAGCAGATAGACCACCACCTCCTCGGCCACCGGCATCCGGCGGTCGGCGAACAGCTTCTCGATCACCGCCCCGAGGAGGGCATCGTCGGGGGCACCGACGGCGACCGCCGGCAGGGCGGCGAGCCGCGAGCCGAGATCGGGTAAACGCACCCGCCACTGCGCCGGCGGCCGGCGGCCGGTCAGCAGCAGGTGGCCGCCGCGCCCGGCGACCAGGTTGTAGAGGTGCAGAAGCGCGCGCTCGTCGCCCGGCGGGCCGTCGGCCGCGTCGAGCGCGAGCGCCCGCCGATCGCCGAGAAGCGCTTCCGGCGCCGCCCCGGCCAGCGCCGCCAGGGCCACCACCGAAGCCCCGCTCCGCGCCGCCCAGAGATGGGCGAGATGGCTCTTGCCGGCACTCTCGGGGCCGAAGACGGCGAGCCCCGGTGCCGGCCAGTGCGGCCAGCGCGCCACCCAGGCCACGGCCTCGCGGTTGGCCGCCCCGATCAGGAAGTCCTCGGCGCCGAGGCGCGGCCGGTGGGCGAGGTCGAGCGTGAGCTGCCTCATTGCCCGCCCCCATAGAGCGGGCTCGCCCGATAGCGGGCGACCGAGAAGCGGACCAGCACCCCGATGGTGGCACTGACCGGGACCGCGAGAAGGACGCCGACGAAGCCGAACAGCGCCCCGCCCGCGAGAACCCCGAAGATGACCCAGACCGGGTGCAGCCGCACCCGATCGCCGACCAGCTTTGGCGTCAGCACGTTGGCCTCCAGAATCTGGCCGACGACGAAGATGGCCGCGACCACGGCGATCCGCCACGGCTCGTCGTCGAACTGGAGAATCGCGGTGCCGACGCTGGCCACCAGGCCGCTGATCGCGCCGACATAAGGGATGAACGAGAGCAACCCGGCGAGAAGGCCGATCACCAGCCCGAACTTCAGCCCCACCGCCATCAGGCCGGCCCCATAGAAGGCGGCGAGGATCAGGCAGAGCATGGCCTGGCCGCGAATGAAGCCCGACAGCACCGCGTCGATCTGGCGGACCAGATCGCGCACGGTCGCGGCCTGGGCGCGGGGCAAAAGGCCATCGACGAAGGCGACGATGCGGTCCCAGTCCCGCATCAGATAGAAGGTGACGATGGGGGTGATGAACACCAGCGACAGAAGATTGGCGACCACGATCCCCGACTGCCACAGCCCTTGAAGCGTACCGAGAAGCCAGTCGGCGAGGCGCGTTTCGAGGCCCTTCATGGCTTCGGAAATGTGCGCCGCCTGGTTCGAGTCGGTCTTACTCGCGACCAGTTCCACGTCGGCCAGGATCATCGACCATGCTCGCTTGACAAAGCCTGGAATCGCTTGCGCGAGATCGAGAAGCTGGTCATAGATCAGGGGGGCCAGAAGCACCAGCGCGGCCCCAACGACCAGCGCGAACGCCACCGTCACGGTGGTCGTCGCCAGCGTCCGCGACAGCCCCCGGGCCTCGAGCTTGTCGACCAGAGGATCGATCAGATAGGCGATGACGCCGCCGGCGACGAACGGCAGAAGAATGTCGCGCAGGCCATAGATCACCACCCCGAAGCCGACCAGCAGGCCGAGCCAAAGCGCGAATTGTGCGCGCAGGCTCACCCGCCGACCTCCAGCCCGGCGACCCGCCGCGTCCAGCCCACCAGATAGGCCGTCCCCGAGAGCGCGGTCGTCACCGCCACCAGGTAACTGAGCCAGACGATGGCCTCGCCGAGGTCGAGGGTCAGCCCGGTGGCCGCCAGCACGGTCGAGGCCAGGGTGATCTGGGCGACGGTATTGATCTTGCTGACCATCAGAGGCCGCATCACCAGAGCGCGTGTCAGCAGCCTGAGAAGAAGCGCCCCGCCGATGATCAGGGCGTCGCGGAAGACCACCAGGATGACCACCCACAAGGCGACATAGCCGGCGTTGCCGAGGGCGACGTAAACGCTGACCAGAAGCGCCTTGTCGGCGAGCGGATCGAGGTAGCTGCCGAGCACCGTCGTCTGAGCGAAATGCTTGGCGATGAAGCCGTCGACCCCGTCCGAGATGCTGGCCGCCACGAACAACCAGAAGGCGAGCGTCATCTGCCCGGTGAGGATCAACCAGACGATCAGCGGCACCGCTAGAAGCCGCATCAGGCTGACGGCGTTGGCGACGTTCACTGGCTACCGACCGCCCCGACCCGAGCTTCGCCATCGGCCGCCTTGAGACGAAGCACCCAGAGATCGTCCTCGCGACTGAGGGCGAGCCCCTCGTAGCCGAGCGCCCCGGCGAGCTGACGGACATCGCCGAGGAAATGGAGCACCACCCGGGCGAAGCGAACGTTGAGCGCGGTCACGTCGAAGCGGCGGATGAGGGCCAGGCCGGCGAGCCGGTGGCGGACCGCGAGCCAGTCGTCGAAACCGCCGAGCGGGATGTCCACCTGTAGCCGTTCCTCGCGATCGAAGCGAAGCACGTGCTCGGCCTTCCACGCCCTCTCCAGCGCCGCCCGCGTGGTCCGCGCCGCCGTCGTCAGCAGGGGGGCGAGGCCATCGGCCGCGGCACCGCTATAGGTCCCACCGCCGACCTCGACCCCCTCGGCGACGAAGTGCCGGGTGGTCACGCGAACGGTGATCGTTCCGGCCGCAGGGTCACGGGCGACGGTGGCCTCGGCGACCAGGGTGCTACCGGCGTCATAGCGCTCGGCGAGCTTGCTCAGGGCCTCGCGGTCGCCGGCGGCGGCGACGGCGGCGTCGACGATCACCAGATCGGCGAGCTCGCCCAGGGGAACGACGAAGGGGACCAGCCCGTCGGCCGCTGGCAGCGCTGCCCACGCCGCCCGCCAGGGGTTGTCGTCCTGCCACAGGAGAAGCCCTTGAGCGGATTGGAACACCGGCACCACCACGACCGGCTCGCTCGCGGTCTCGGCGAAGGCGATGCCGAGGCCGCGCAACAGGCGGCGGACCGCGTCGGGCTCGAACTGCACGGTCAGCGAGGCGATGTAGCGATTGGGGGCGACCTTTTCCTCGTCGACCTCGTAGGCGCGCACCAGCGACGCCGCATCCAGCGTATCGACGGCGGGCAGCCGCGCCTGCTCGGAAGCGAGGGCGAGCCGCCTGAGCAGGCGGTCGAGCGCCCGCCGCTGGGCCTCGGCCACGGCCTTCGCCTTGGCCGTCGCCGCATCGACGGCGGTGACGTCGACGGCGACGCCCGAGACGCTGAACACCGCGGCGGCCGTCGCCGGTGCCGCGGCCAAGGCCGACCAGGCCAGAGCCGCGACCGCGACGATCAGGCCGAGCTTGGGACGCGCCATTGCAAACCGCCTGTGATCCACTATCCTCGGCACCACTGCGCGGGCACTATACTTAACGACGCTGGCGAGAGCGAGGGGGCCATTTCCAGCATCACTTACAAGGGCGCCGGGGTCGACGTGGCGGCGGGCGCCGCCCTCGTCGATGCCATCGCGCCGCTGGCGCGCGCGACCGCGCGGCCCGGCGCCGGCGCCGACCTCGGCGGCTTCGCCGGCATCGTCGATCTCGCCGCCGCCGGCTTTCGCGACCCCCTTCTGGTCGCCGCGACCGACGGCGTCGGGACCAAGCTCGCGATCGCCCAGGCCCTCGGCCGCCACGACGGCATCGGCATCGACCTCGTGGCGATGTGCGTCAACGACGTCGTGGTCAGCGGCGCCGAGCCCCTGTTCTTCCTCGACTACCTCGCCACCGGCCGGCTCGAGGCTACGGCCGCGACCGAGGTGATCGCCGGCATCGCCGCCGGCTGCCGGATCGCGCGCTGTGCCCTGATCGGCGGCGAGACCGCCGAGATGCCGGGCTTCTATCCGCCCGGCCGATACGATCTCGCCGGCTTCGCGGTCGGCGCCGTGGCGCGTGGCGGCCTGATCGACGGGCGCACCGTCGCCCCGGGCGATGTCGTGCTGGGGCTCGCCTCCGCCGGCCTCCACGCCAACGGCTTTTCGCTGGTGCGGCGCGTTCTCGGCGGCCGCGAACTCGGCGCACCGGCGCCCTTCGCTCCCGGGTGCAGTCTGGGCGAGGCCCTCCTGACACCGACCCGGATCTACGTCCGGTCCTGTCTGGCCGCGGTGCGCAGCGGCGCGGTCAAGGCGCTGGCCCACATCACCGGCGGCGGCCTCGTCGAGAACCTCGCCCGGGTCCTCCCTGAGGGCCAGGCCGCCGTCCTCGACGCCCGCGCCTGGGCGCTGCCGCCGGTGTTCG
>Ga0114931_10002232_pt1 | contig 24653 bp, 17 predicted proteins | sample 2SBtaG_FD_89579 | JGI IMG/M metagenome (GOLD analysis project Ga0114931, IMG submission 89579) | Deep subsurface microbial communities from Kolumbo volcano to uncover new lineages of life (NeLLi) - 2SBTROV14_V59a metaG | ecosystem: Environmental > Aquatic > Marine > Volcanic | place: Kolumbo... | reverse complement strand
TTTGTAACTACTCAGCCGTTTTGGTGCCAGCGGCCCTTGTAGGGCGGGTTAGCGATAGCGTAACCCGCCTTGGGTAGAAAACCGTTGCTCATGTATAGCGCCTCAGCAGGGCTGAATAGTTACATATATTTTTTATCATGATAGCCAGGGCTCGTCGAACGTCGCGTGTTTGCAGTCCCACCAATTGGCGCAGCAAGACTGCTTCCCGAAACTGCACTTGGGTTTCATGCAGGGTGGCCATCAAGGCCTGGGCATTGGTAATGGAGGGCGTAATGTCCAGCAATTTATTGATTATTTGCCGGTGTTGTACTAGGTTACTTTTTTTTTTGCAAACCTAAATTCGCACGGGCCTCACCATGGGCCCTAGGTCACCACCGGTGCAACATGATGGTATTTGATATGGAGTTGGGTTTGTTGACCTAAAATGTTGATTAGCAATGCCACACGATCGCGTCCGGAGTAGCACTGGAATATGGCCTCCAGATCTTTCATAGGCCCTTCGACAATTTGCACTTTTTGTCCGTTGTAGAACACGGGATTTTCAACGATATGCTCATGCTCGTTTACTTTTTCCTGAATAGAGTGAATTAATTCGGGGTCGACAAGGGCCGGCTGACTGCCAAATTTTACCACGCGACTGACACCGAATGTCGATCGCACGGGCAACCAATTTCCCTTGCTCGCATTCAGTTCAAGAAAAATATAATTGGGAAAAAGCGGCTCAACAACTTTTTTCCATACTCCCCTGACCCGCTTTTTATTCTGGAATTTCGGATAGTAGGTACGGTAACCCTGCCGTTCGAGATTGACGATTGCCCGTTCTTCCTGACGGGGTTTGGTGTAGATCAAATACCATTGCTGAGTCAATTTATCCATATATTCCGTATGGTTATTTGCATTACCGTTCATCATTTGAACGAAAGGATTTTACCCGCCCGGACAATCTTGTCAAGGATGCCGTCGAAAATACAGTCAATTGACGGTTATTGATAACTTTTTCACCACATCGTCACGAAACGGTAGCCTTGCTTCAATAATGTGTTTCCCCGCAGCCAGCTGCCAGCGTGTTGTATACGGCGCATCCACTGTCCGATAAGGCTCGCCATCAACATACCATACCAATTGGGGAACTTCAGGACTAACATCCGCCCGCAACGCGATACTGTTCAAATTATCAGGTAATTCCGGATTGCGGATAATCATTTCCTTGTCATAGGGTGAGTGGATGCGAATAGAAAACGCTGTTTTGTCCTGTAAGGTGTAATGTTGAGCCAGATCAGCTCGATGCTCTGAAGCAAGCTCATCTGCTGCGCGCCCGGTCAATAATTTAGCAGCAAATCCCTGCGCTGTCGCCCAGTCTTTGTAGCGGCTGGGCAGCTGAATCATGGTTCGGCGCTCGATAAACTGACGGGGTGTGGCCGCCTCGGCCAATCGACCGTCGCGAATGTCAACTGCAACGGTTCGAAAACTGCGATCCAATTCCGGTATTTGTTCAGGCGCAAACCATTCCGTCAGTCGTCGGTCGCAGCTATGATCGGCCAATCGACCACTGTAGATACATATGGGAACAGGTGTGTAGTGCTTGGGTGGCGGAAACGCCGAATCCGTCAAGCCCGCCTTGTCATCGCCGTCATGCAAATTCAGCAAGATTTTTTTTGCCAAAACCGCCGCGCTTCCGGCACCTGACATCTCTTTCATACTGATCATATCTTCGCGGCCCACCCACACCCCGAGCAGATACTTGGATGAGTAGGCCATGGTCCATGCATCGCGAAATCCTTGCGACGTTCCGGTCTTAACGGCCACCGCAAACGGGTATTCCGAAGATCCCATACGCGGAAAACTGGGTAAACGCGCCAGGGGATCGGAAAGAAACAAGCTTATTTGGCGCGCCGTGGCGATTTTGAACAGGCGTCGGCCCTTGCGGCGTTGATGGCCCATAAACCAATGCAGTGGCCGCCATATACCGTCGTTGGCCAGCGTTCCGTATGCGGCGGTCAAATGATTTAAATTGGTGTACATGGCCCCCAAGGCCATGCCCAAACCATAGTGGACCGCAGGACTGCTGTCATCATGCAATTGAAGCTGGCGAAATAAATCGTACAAGGCACGATAACCAATTCGATTGGCCAGATAAATTGCCGGTATGTTACGGGAGTTCGCCAATGCCTGGCGCGGCAACATGGGTCCCAAAAACCGGTAATCGGCATTGCGAAATCCCGGCGCCGCGTATTGCAAATCGTCTAACACGGTGGACGGTGTGATGATGCCCTGCTCCAAGGCATGGGCATAGATCATGGGTTTTAATGTGCTACCGGGAGATCGGTAAACCTGGGTATAGTCAATAGCACCCCCATTGCTTTCAAAATAATTCTGGGATCCCAGCCAAGCCAATACATCCATGGAACGACGGTCGCAAACGATGACGGCGACTTTCCCCACACCGTTGGAACGCCATTCAAATATCGCCTGCTGTGCGAGGTTTTCAATAAGCTCCTGCGTGCCACTGTCCAGGGTGGAAGTCAGTATTGTAGGCGGCTTGTCGTCGCGCTTCCTGAGCATCTGTTGAATGTGCATGATGGCATGCATATTGTGCCGTGAGCGTCGGGGGGAGGGTCTGACCGCAAGCCTGGACAACTGGTATGCCGCCAAATGAAACTCATTGTCGTTTAACACGCCTCTTTTTGACAAATAGGACAATATCACTTGACCCCGACGCGTCGCCTTTTCACGCCCATCCTCGTGATAGAGGTTCATCATTGACGGCGCCTGCGGTATGGCGGATAACAAAGCGATTTCCGCCCAGCTTAAATCTTCTACAGGTTTGTCAAAGTACCAACGGGCTGCAAAGCCAATACCGTGTACCTGATTACCAAAGGGTACCAGACGCAAATAGTGCTTTAGAATTTCCTTGCGCCCATAACGCAAGGTCAGCAACATGGCAGCCGTAGCTTCCCGTAATTTACTCCAATAGTTTCTTGAGCGAGGGTGCTGCATGCGAACGACTTGCATGGCTAATGTCGACGCGCCTTCATGCACGGCGCTACGCTCTATATTTTGCCAAACAGCCCTTGCCACGGCGATGGGATCGACACCGGGATGATACCAAAAACGTTTGTCCTCCAACGCCAAAGTGGCCTGCACAACCCGACGCGGCAGTTTTTCGACAGGCCAATAGCCATTACCGTATTGTGTGTCATCCTGCATAGCAATATTGGCCAGAAACTCGCCGTTACGATCGTTGATCCACACCGAGTAAGGACGATCCTCAATAGTGGCATCTGGCAAAGCCATCAATAACCACACCGCCACCAACAATACCAGCACATGCCATGATTTTGGTTTTAACTGCATAGTCTATTCATTGATCCGCAATGTCAAACGGTAATCGCCGGCCATCAATTGTGTTCCTGCAGGCGGCCGGGGTTGCAGTGTTTTTACAGTCAACACCAGGCCGTTTATCGCCAGTGTGCGATGATACTGTTTGCCACCGGCGGTATGCAGTACGTGCAATTGCCGGCCCTGCTTATCATCGACCGCGATCTGTAACGCCGCGTCGCCCTGCCAAATACATACCGCACCACTGGGGCAACGGGAATCATTTATCACTTTTACAAAGGTAATGGTTCGGCCACCGGACAGGTGCCGAGTTTGCCCGACGGTTAACGTTATGGTTTGAAAAGCACTGCCGCTCCCGGCATGGACGCAGGAACTCACCATGGTTAGCACAGACAACCCCGCCAGTACCACCACCCATGACCCGCGCGCCGCATATCTGTATCTACCCATCATCACAATACTCCATCTGCATGGCTTGAAATAGTCTAACAACGACATCACCATCACCTTGACAGCGTAAATATCGCCGTGTATCGCGTCGCCGAACTTCCCGCACGGACCACTCGGTTCAAATCTACGTCTTTATTGCAGCGGCGCCTGATCAATTCGAATCCTGGCGCCGGCGCTGTTGCCGTTGACGTCCTGGTCATACATCTTTTCCGCGTACGCGGCCGGCAAAATAAACTTCCCGGCAACGGTGGCTTTGCTGCGAAAATAAAAATGATAATTACCTTTGGGCAATTGGTTGAAATAGAAAGCAACATAGTCATCCATAAACGCTTTATAACTCGGAGAACGTGTTAACATGCCCTGTGGCTTGGCTTCAGGTGGCGCTGTTTCCAGTGCAGGATTCAACGGTTCGGTACCTGCCGCCAAAGGCACCACCACGGCAACAAATGTTCGATCCGCCGCATTGACCAACTCAATATGCTCTTCCAGCACATCGCCGATTTTCAAACCGATCTCGACTCCCGGATTGTCCACGCTAAGGTTTTCCTTGAGTGTATAAGCGCCGTCCTGAAGCACCCATTTTTGCATTCCTCTTTTGACCACAAAACCCGCCGCCCGCGCCGGCGTCATACTACCGTCCTGTGCCGGAAGATAACGAACCGTCTGACTGATGCGCACGGACTTATCTGAAACATTTCGAACGACGATTTCCTCGCCATGCGGGATACTTTGCTTGGTGAGGACCGTAGACAAACTCAGCGCTTTGGTCGTGCCTTGCGAATCGAGTTCCAGCGATGTGTTTGATACTGGATAGTGTGCCGCAAACACCGACAGAGCCGTCATTGCTGCGGCGTTGTTTTGGGTACTTCCCCAACCGTCATTGCGCCCCAGCCGCACCAGCCCATCGACCAGCATCGCAATGCGCTGGTCTGCCGAGGGTTCGGTGACGCTAAAAGTATGAATAACCTGGGCTAGACTGCGAACCTCAGACGCCAACAGTAACGGGTTACCCATTTGGGTGGACTGCAATCCCGCGTAGCGGTCTTTACCTTGATGCATCTGTATGACTAACCCCTGCCAAAGTTTTTTATTTAGCTCCGCCACGACGCCCTTGGCTTTATCGTCGGTAACCGAGGAAGACAAAGCGCGATTAACCATGGCAATACTTTCAACATTTAGATACTCGGTACGTCGCGCAAGTTCCGCCGCGTAGGCGCTGTCTAACTCACCGGCCGCCGCCAGTGCACTTAATGCCCAAACCCTTTCGTTGTAAGACTCGCCGTCAATGAATTGATTATAGTCGGAACGTAATGCATGCCGTAACGCCGACTTCAATTTCTTAAACAACGGCGTATCCACCTGCAATCCGGCGTGCTTGGCCTCAACCATAAAGTGAACCGCCCATGCGGTCAGTGAAACATAACCTTCCGAGCCCGGCCAATACGCTAATTGCCCTTTTTCGGATAAGGCCTGCCCCACCCATTGCTGGGTTTGTGCGACCACGGCGGCAAGCCGCTGATCCGATTGCCGGTACAATGTATCGCGAAACAACTTGGCGGCAATAAATCCCCTGGCCTGACTGATCCGTTGCTCGGTACAACCATGGGGATACGCCAACAGGTAATTTAAACCGGCCGCCATGTTCAACACCCCGGGCTGAGCGCTCAGTAACAGTTGACGTTGCAGGCTTTGCGGCCTTGTTTCAACAGTGATGGCGGGAAAACGCACCTGTTGGCCCGCTGCAATGGTTTTCATCACGCCTTTTGTAACCTGTTTTCTATCCATGCGCACAGGCAGGGACACGTCAAATGCATCGCGCGCCTTGTCTTTAACACGCTCAACCGCCATGGTCACGCGGACCTCGGCATGCTTTAGCCGTCCTTCGCCGTCAAACCGGGGGTCCGGTACCTGCATCGCGTACGCAATTCGCCGCGGGTGCCCTGGCTGCAGCTCAATCGTGCGGTCCGCACCATCTTCTAATTCAAGACCGGATACCTTCACACTGGCCCGCCCCGGACCACCATCGCCCTCCACCACTCGGGCAATACCCAGGGCTGTAAAGCTGTCGCCGGGCCGAACGAAGCGCGGTAAACCCGGCTGTACGATGACCGGCAGGCGTACCGAAATCCGCCCTTTCGCAAACCCGAACTTGTCCGAACCACTGACGGCTATGGCCCGGATCTTGAAGTTTGTGAGGTTGTCCGGCAGTTTGATCGGTACGGTTAAACTGCCGGATGCGGGCACCATTATCGACGGTTGGTAAAACGGCACCGGATTAAAATTGCGGCGTATCGTGACATTATCCAGCAACCCCGCCATGGCGGACGCACCAAAACCACCATCACCACCGGGATTTTCCTGGAACGGGATATAACCAATAACCTGCCTGCGTGTATCACGTATATTCACCTGACTTTGCCGATCAACAATAAAATCCGGCAATGGATCAAGCGCCTGTTCCTTGCCTAATGCAAGCACAGCCTGATCCACCAGCCATAGGGTTACCTCGCCGCCCACCGGCTTGCCCAGGTAGTCTTTTATCGACAAACGCAGTGCAACGTCATCGCCCGGCTGGGCCTTGTCAGGATAGGCCATGTCAACTGTTAGACGATGCTGTAACGGTTTGACTTGGAGCCACGCCGTGGATGCTATGGTCGTCGGTTTACCCAGATCGATCGGTCCTTTGGGTTGGCTCAGGGTACGCGGTCGCATCAGGATAAAATGCACCGGTATGCGTGGTACATAGTTTTTCTTGATTGTCAGTGAGAATGTCGCCTTACCATTGTAAACCTTTACCCATTGGTAACTGTTATGACCATCAGGCTCTTCCACCACGGCCAGAGCCCGGGCGTTCTGAAACGGACTTTCCAAAACCAGAACCGCCTTGTCGCCCGGCTTGTAATTATCCTTATCCGCCGTGGATTTAAATACATTAGCCGGAGGCTTTGACCAAGTCACCGCTTTTTGTCCGCCGGCAAACAGATCCACCACCACGCGTTGGGATCTGCCCAACTGATCGGAAGCTTCCACTTCGACGATATACACACCGGCCTCATCAATAGGCAACTTTTCCAGGTGCACCTTATCGCTGCTGATAAAACTAATTTCTTTTAGCTTATTGTCGACGACCTCGGTCACATACTTGGCCACGCCCTGTGAAAAATCACCGGCTTGTAAATGGGAGTGCCATTGCCTTTGCAGCAGCCTTAGCGTCACTTTTTGACCCGCCATAAATTTACCTTCGGCGTCAACCACAATGACTTGCGGCGTGATTTGCCGGGCCTGCTCAATGTAGCGCGGAACTTTAACGGCCAGGGCAAACGGCGGCAACGCTCGCACACCGATAGTGTCAGTCACGGTTTGGTCATCCGCCCCGGTAACCGTAGCTTCCACGACATAACGGCGTGGCTGGGCAGTGGGCTCGGTACTGGGATCAATCTGAATCGAAGCCGCGCCGAAGGCATCGGTCTGCACTGTTTGCGACATGGCGGGCCGTCCTCGAAAACGCTGTTCACCGGAATAGCGCCCGTCCGTCGAGTAGGCGAAACCTTCCATTTTCTTTGGTGACCAGGTAAGCGGAAACTGCGTCACACGCCAGCGCACCGGCCGGTCCGCCACTTTACCGCCGGCGTAGTAGTCCGCCGTTAATTTAACGTCAAATGCCTCATCCAAACGCACGGTTTTGTCAGCGTGCAATTGGACTTCAAACTTCGGCACTTTATAGGCTTCTTTACTGAATTGCGTAAAGCCGCAGTTGGATTTCTCAATTTCCAAATGAGCACTGTACTTGCCGGTGGGGAGTTTTTGCTCATCAAATTTCTGATAAAAACTTCCCTGTTCGCTTAATTGCAGTTTATAACGCCACTCAATCGCTTCCGATCCCTGCACAACCAGCACGGCAGGCCCTTTCACAATGTGCATGTTTCCGGACTCGATGTCACGCACATACCCTTTAATATGCACGGCGTGATCGGGCCGATAGACCGGACGTTCGGTAAACAGGTGGCAAACTCGCGCGCTATCGTTATTTTTTTGGAACAGGCGGCTTCGCCCGAACCAATCCTCGCTATCGCTGTACCAATGATTATTTTGATAGTACTCCTTGAGTGTCTGCGGCTGAATGACCAAATAGTCCTTTCCGTTGTTAACCACCACGCGCTGGACTAAAAAATCCTTTTCGTACTTTGCAGTCTTCCATAAGTACCTACCGTTTCGATCCGTTCTACCCTCGGTCAAGGTCATCCAATCATTGTCTTGGGAACGGTAACCGTGCAATGCAATGTTGGCGTCAACAACGGGCAATCCGGTTTTCAGCGAAGTCACAAAGAAATTGACGCCTTGCCATTCATCCACCGTAGTCAAACTCAGATCCGAAACCTGTATGCGTACCCACGCCCTTTCATTGCTTTTATTGAGCTGGCGCATACCGACAAGGTAGGTGCCGGGACTGTTATGCCGGTTGATCCGCCTAAACAAAGATCCCATGTCCAATCCAAACCTCGCCGCCGCGCTTTTAACCGGTAGCGGCAAATTGACGATGGTTGAGACACTCGGCGACCCCAGCGCCTTGATGCGTTGTGCCAGTTGCCCGGCACTGATATACAACAGACGTTTATAATCCGCCGGCTCTTCCCCCGGTGACGGTGGTCTTTTCGACTCATCCACGTTGACAGGTTTGTCACCAAACGGCCAAAAGTTTCTATCCAGAGGATCGATTGGATACAACCTGACGTCTACCTTACGATATCCCCGCCCGTTGACCGGCAAGGTTTGCGGACCGTACTGCTCCATCAAACCATGACTGACCTGCCAATCCATAAAAGGCTTTAAGACAGGAAAATACAGATAGATTTGACTGGACTTGGCCATTTGCAGGGAATTGCCCTGCTTGTCCCGGGGAAACATGCCCTTTTGCGTCGGTGGCTGTAAATGCAGTTGGTAAACGGTCCCGGTCTCAAACCGGCCTTGTGCTATCAAACTCGTACCGCGGGTACTAAACTCAATATCCTCCACCGCCGGCGTAAACCGCAGCAGATTGCGTGACGCGATTGGCCCCATTTCCTCGAGTGGCGCGGAAAATACGACTTCAACCTGACGATTATCACCATTGCAACGTAAAGCCTGGTCCGCGGCATAACGAACACCGGTCTCGGAAACGGGTACGTGCTTTCCGGGACAACCGGCGTGAGTGATACGCAAAGGTGATTTGGTCGTAAATTGAACTTGATAAAACGCTTTGTCACTGGAAGTACTCAGCGCCAACCGAAAATGCACGGTCACATGCAAGCCATTGGCAATGGCTTGATGCAATTGCAGGATGTAACCGGCTTTATCACCGCGATTCTTTCGTTCCAGGGCTTTGATACTGAAATCCTTGGCGTCTAACCAGCGCGCGTTGCCCGGGTCGATACCGGGCAGATTGCGCAGTTCCACACGGACTGTTTTTGCCAAAGCATCCAGGTCAACCGGGTCCTGAAAATACAATACGATATTATGCACGGCCTGCAGGCCGTCTTGCCCGTCTGCTGGAATAGTTTCCAGCGGGGCGGACATCAGGGTTTCAAGTGTGTGATCCTTAGCACCGACCCATGCTCCCTTAAGTCGCCAGCGGTAACGCACCAGGGGAGGCCACGGTTCGGCCGGGCGAAACTGCAAGGTTTGTGCATCCAGCCAGGTAAAAGCACCGGGATGGGCCGGTGTCATGTGCACATATTTGCCTGGATGATCTTCGGCGCCACCGTTTAGCGGACCGACTTTATGATTAAAAAACAAGGTTACCGCATCCCAACTTCGCAGGAACCGGTCCGGCACGATATTGCCTTGTTGCGGTTTGACCAAGTTTTCAGCACCAAACGCCGATACGGCAACAAGCCACATAATAATCAATACGGATAGTTTACACATGTTCTTCCTTATCTTATGGTTGCGCCGAATCCGATTGTTGCAGATATTGTTTAATGACGTCTTCCGGAGGACCTTTTTGCGGTGGCGTGCTGCCGACTAAAGCGGGTTGAAACCGGATACCGGGATTTTTCGGTGACGATTCCACACGTAATAAATAGGTTCCCGCATTTAATTCATGCATTTGAACAACGCCTTGGCCAAGCTCTTTGCCTTGCGAATTGAGTAATGCACAGGCTAATAAATCCTTCTCCGCACGTACGCCGACACCAATTTGGGTTGTTGTTTGCAATTTAAATGAAAACAACATGCTGTCCCCGGGCGCCAGGGTGTGCGGTTCCCCCAAACCTTCTTGAAGCGCATGGATGCCGGACAGGGTAAAATCCAGATTTGCGTTCAATTTACCCCGGTTTGCCGATTGAACCTGTATCACCGATCGGCCTTTGGGCGCATACCAACTAAGCGTACCGCCGTTTTGATAGGCGACCACTTCAGCGGGTTGATCAGGTCGTTGCAGCCGCAGCAACACCGGTGCGTCCGCGCGCATATGAATCATTGCCGATTGGTCGCGTTTTATGACAAATTCTTCGATTTTGCTGTCAAGCGACCATTGACTGGGGAAAGCGACGATGCGAGTCTGCTGCGACGGCCAGGGAGAAGGCTGGTCGCCCTGCTGCCACATGGCCATCCAACCCGGCTGGGTGACAACTTTTAGGCGTCCCCGGCCGGCGTCCACCGGCATGGGCGAAGCACTGATACTGCCTTCATTACCGATGACCATGACATCGGTGATCGCACCGCGCCACTGGATATGAGACTGGGATAGACCGTGTATGGGTAACAGCAGGGTACCGCTGACCGCTGCATGGGATTTCCAAACCGTTTCGGGTGAAAACGCATCGTAGCGGGACTTTGGAAACGCGGTCAATGCCACCGATACGGCGGAAACGCCGGCATGAATAATATCCACACGATCAATGGCCGAGGGAATAGACACATAGCGTGACTGCTCACCCGCCCAGAAAATTCCCTTGACTTCGTTGTTTTGATACCACTGAACGGCGGTAAGCGGTGGCAGATCCAATACCAGCAACTGCCACAGATGTTGTCCGCCCAGGCTTACCACTTGCCGTTGTTGAATCGGTATGGTTTGGCGGCCGCTTTTAATGGGATTACCTTTGCGCCGGGTCAATGGCAACGCCCGCACATCGGCAATCAAGGGTTGCTCTTGGCCGGCTTGCGCATTCCACAACAGAATTTGTTTGCGCGTTTGTTCCGGCGGCAAGTATAGCACGGTGGTGCCGTCGAGATGATCCATCCATGTTCCCGGCTCATCGACATCGGTTGGCGCCAAACCCGCCACGCCAAAACGCGTGTGCGCACGGACCAACAGGGGTGTGCGGGCGGCGTTTATATCCAAGTGGCTTTTGAGTTTAGCCGGCACGGTAATTTGAAACGCATCATGACCACGCAAGGTCACTCGTTGGAAATCAACACTAGCCAGGTCTTCGCGTAACATCCAAACTTGTTGCCCCGTGATGGTATGTCTAAGACCCGCTACCGGCGCCAACACCTGATCTTCGCCGGTTGAATACAGCATACCGCCGGCCGATTGCTTACCGAGAAATACACCCGGACTAAGCAATGTAAGGCGGGTGATACCCCAACGTCTGTCGTCAAGGACCAGTTTCTGCGGTGAGTAGCGACCGCTGCCGTGTTCCGTTTGGGCGTTGGCAACAAATGCAGCTGCTTTGACATGGATTGGATTTTGCCGTCTTTCCTTGGACCAGACACCCAAACGATAGGCCTGCACACCGGCATGAAGCGGCACGGCTAAAACGGGCCGCCTTCCGGAAACCGATCCTGCCACCTGCCAATGACCGTGTTGTTTAATTTCCAGGCGCATCGCCGTCTCATCCAGGGAACGGCCGCTAACCATCATAAAATTACTGCCTGCCGGCGGTTGAATAGGGTAACTATGGAGTCGATTATTTTTAATGACCCAAGTGGCCGGTAAGGTCACCGGTTTTTCAGGTTGCTCCTTGGGGGTAAACAGTGCTACCGACAGGGTGCCTTGTTCTCCCACGGTGTTGATTTGCAAACGGTAACGGCCGGGTTCCAATTCCGATGCCAAATTAAAATTCCAATCGTTTTCGGTATCATCCTGCTGTAACAGCAACTTTCCCCGATTATCAAACAGCTTTGCAGACACATCCAATTTACCTAGGCTATGAATTTCCACCATATGCTTCTCACCTATGGCAATATCCACATGACCGGGTACATCCACCTGCATTCGCTGGCCCACCATTAACTGGGACGGACTCACCGAGATTCGATAGGGTAGTAGATTATTGGGCCGTCGACTGCGGGTGACAATATCGTACTCGCCTTTTTTTAACGGTCCGCGCCATTGCTTTCGAAATTCCTCAACAACGGTATTGCCCAGCCCGTCGACAATTTGTAACAGCATGTCGCCATCCATATTGACTGTTGCATCGGCCTCCGCCGGCCACACAATGTGCCAGCGGTCGGCACTGCGGGGCTGATCTTCTTGCGGTTCATGCCAGATGTGCTCTACAGTTTGATCCAACGGCAGATGGTGGGGACCGTGGCCGCTAAAAGACGGTGGTTTGTTAAGCTTGTCGATCTTGGCGATTAACCGCGATGCCACCGCTTGGGGGAGCACCATCACCCGGTATTCACCCGCCCCAAGCTCAGTGCTAAAGTCGGCCACGCCCCCGGGCTGTGTCACCGGCCATCCGTCGTTATCCTCGAAACGCATCTGCCATTGCTTATTCAAGCCGAACGTCTGCAATCGGTAACGACCGGCGTCTTGAATGGAAAATTGAAAAAGAGCGCCTTCCGCCGCCCTCAATTTCTTACGGGCCGGTATACCCATGGGAAGTCGGCCGCCTTCAACCATAGGCGTACGATTTAAATGAACACCCAAACGTCCCTGCGTCTTCCCCAGAGTCGACACTTGCACCTGGTATTGACCAGGAATTAGATACGCCTGAATAAGAAAGTTTCTTGCCACCCCAAGTTGGTCATCCTTGTTCAGCCGTAGCGAGGTACGCGTGCGGATTCTGCCTTGGGTATGCAGCAGCCCGGATGATTCGACACGATACATACCGGCTTTCGCCACATCGACACGAAAAGTTTGTGTCTCGTTTCGCGCCATATCAAGAAATAGCGGTTTTGTCTCCGACAACACCGGTAGTGCCGGTAAACGGGCCAGCTGCTGGGTATCAAAGGCCGGCAACGGACTCAACAGCTTTTGGTCGACAAAACGCAAGGATAATGACTGTGACTGGTCACTTGGATTGCTTAATACTATCGTATGGCGACCTTTGTTCACGGTATGGCCGGAGTCTGTTTTACCATTCACGCTTAACGGTACTGCCCGCCCGTCGAGGTCGAGGGCCTCCACACGACCATGACCGGGCACCACGACCTGCATATCCAGGTGTTGCCCCGGTGACAACGTCACCGGTAATGCACGGCTGATATCCACCGGCCAGGGCCTGAGCACCAAGCCGCTCTTTTCCCGGCGTCGATTGGGGTAAAAAACGTACTGCCGCGATTTATCCAAGTCGACCCGATAATGATTTTCCGCAAGTACCGTCGTATCGGCATCGCCGGCCGGCACGTTTTTAGGAGTGATGGATACCCGGCTTGCCCCCTTACCGTCTCTCTTTGGGCGCATGGTAAGCCGGTACATACCCGCGTTTAGTTGCCACATCGAACCGCTGTCACGAAAGTCCGGGGATCGGTAGTTTCGTGGACGCTTAATAAAATAGGGTTCGAATTTAAATGCCGCTTTACCGTGGTCGACTCGGGTTTGGTACTCGCCGGCTTTGCTTACCTCGACAAACAATTCCACCGGTGACAGCAGGTTGAAGCGCCGTTGCCATACAGCGGTTGCACCAAGAGTGATGATTTTTTTATCGACAAAAACCGGATGACGGTTGCCTTTGACGTTGTAGCTTAAAATGATGGAATTGGCGTCGACTTGATCGTCGGCGTTCCCGGCATGAATGCTGCTTATCCAATAACGACCGGATTTTGAGAATGCATAGAACGATTTGGACATAAAATGTTGCAACGTGTACGGCTGGCCGGCTTGCCGTTTAACCGTTACCACGTAATATGCATCGCCCTCACCGCTGCTGAATTTCATATCCACCGCCGGCACCCGGGATTTTTTGGTAATCGCCCCATGCCGCCCTCCCATACCCAGCATGCCGCTGTCTGTCATTTGCTTAATCCACAAATCGGCGGCACCGGCTTGTGGCAATGACAATTGGAAGTAATTAGCCGACCGGGGCACTTGCCAACGATCTATGCCGAACGCACTGGTGACCATTCGGCGCTTACCGGATTGGGGCAAGCGTGGAATTCCCATGCGGATATAAAACGGGCGACTACCGTCTTGCGAACCCCAGTCCACGGCAGGTCCACCGTAGGCCGTCAGTCGATACAACCCGGGTGTAAGATCCATTTCCAAGCGCAAATTATTTAGTGGCTGCTGCGCTCTCGGCTCTATAGTGACTTGATTCGGCTTATCGTTGACCAACCAGTTTCCGTTTTTCCATAAGCGAAGATCGGCCAAACTACGACCGGCCGCATCCACGGTGATGGTTCGGCGTTTTTTAATGTCTATCCAATAGGAAATTTGCTGGTAATTTTCGAGCGTCGCAGCGATGACTTTATAATCGATTAACTGGCGGGGATGCCGATTCAGTTCCGTATAACCCCGAACCGATAGCTCGACGGCTTGTTTGGATTGATTGGGAAAGCGGCTGATTAGACGATAATCGCCTGCCTGCAAAAGCACCCGCAATACCCCGTCCTGTTTACCAATAACACCGTCTTGTACACCTGGACCACGCCGCCGACTGACGATTTGCAGGCTGCTACCGGTTGGCGATTTGGCGGAAAACTCATATCGGCCCAGTTGTTTCACGGTGACCAACGTTTGTTGTACGCCTTTTTTAAGCGTCACCGTTTCACCAAGCGTGACGGGATCGGTTTGCCCATAGCCGAGGCACGGCAAAAAAATTATCCACATTACTAAAAAGGTTTTATGCATTTTTTCATTTCGTGTTGGTGTTGGAGAAACCTGAACATCAGGATAATCTCGTGTAGTGTCTCATATAAAACGCACATTTAGACGCGATAGACTTGATGGTTACCTAAAAAATCTATCTTACCCTCCGGGAAACCACTCAAGGTGGCTTTCTCAATGCACGTTTTATAGGAGACGCTACACGAGCATTCGGTCAGCCAGCGGGCCAATCATGTCAAAAATGTATATACCCGTGGCAATGATTGTCAAACGGTTTCCGTGAACTGTTTTCGATCCCACTGAGACCTATGACCATCAGGATGCCGGCCGTTTGGTTAAAAACCGGTCCAATTGATCCGCGAACATCTTACGGTCCGATTGGCTCAGCGCATTCGGTCCACCGGTCTGAATACCGCTGCCACGCAATTGATCCATAAAGTCACGCATGACTAATTTCTCTTTGATGTTTTCCTTTGAGTAAAAAATACCGCGTGGATTCAGCGCATTAGCCCCTCGCTCGATGGCATCGGCGGCCAATGGAATATCCGCGGTGACGACCAAATCACCGGCAGTCAGGTTTTGGACGATATAGTTATCCGCCACGTCAAAGCCACTGTTAACCTGAACAGCGTTGATATGTGACGACGAGGGTACTTGCATGGGCTTGTTGGCCACAAATGTCAGTGCAATGTGCGTTCGCTGGGACGCGCGAACAAGTATATCCTTGATGACTTTAGGGCAGGCATCGGCGTCAACCCAGATTTGCATGCGAGTACCTCGGGAATAATTTTAAGTCGCAGTTAAACATCTTTTAAAAGACTTTAAAATGCGTTTTTCACCCTTGTCATAAATCGCAAATACCACGCGATCAAACTGTCCTTTAAAGGCAGGATGATCGAGCCATGCTTGAAATGCCGTGGCCACGGTATATGGCATATTTCCAAAGACACCACAGCCCCAGGCACCGAGCAGCATATGACGATGGCCCCGCTCCCGGGCGACCGCCAATACCATCCCTGCCCGCTGCATTAGCGATTGTTCTATGGCCATGCCGGCTCCAGGATTCTTACGCAGTGCTTGGGTTGCATTGGGTGCCGGCGCCGTGATCACCGAGGCAAGAAATACATTGTTCAACCTGTCACGGCTGCGGGAGCGAAACCAGGGTACGCTCGGAGCGTAGATGATATGGTCCGTATAGAGTAACGATGATTCGGCACGGTTGTTTGCATAGTATTCCGGCTGTCTTAACAAACAAGGATATAAACCGGAACAACGGGCCAGATCCTCTTCCTGGGCCTTGGCACCCCCCAAAAATCCCCCACCGGATTTTTGGCCGATGCAAAATTAAGCAATACCAAATCATCGATGCCTTCGTTTTCCACCAGTCTGCGCGCGGCACACTGTGTGGTCTCCTCGGTGACATCAATGCGCGGTTCGCTGTCTGCGGCATCGTCCACGGATTTGTGCAGCATCGACAGTAGTTCTTTGGGACGATAGAGTACGGTGCCGTTTTCAGCCGCCTGCTGCTGTCGGCTGAAATCCACGGTTTGTCCTTTATCATTGATGTAACAACCTTCCCGCAAAATCGCCAAGGTTTGTTTGGCGACACCTTTAAGCGCCATATTATATCTCTACCCAGATCTCACTCTGGCATAATACAGTCACCACCAAAAATTGACAACAAAATATTATTTACTTCAATAAGTTATGTAACTTTTTACATTTCTCGGAAATCCGTTTCCGGTATACCACCAAGCGGATACTTGACTAAATTAGTATAGTATTATTAAATGATGCCATCTTTATTCGCTATGCAGAGGTTTAACATGGAATTACCACAACGAGACGGTGACGGCTACCTGGTTGAGCGTGACGCTTGGACCCCGGAAATAGGCAAGGCACTTGCGCAAGCCGACGGCATCGAAATAGACGACATAAAATGGAACCATATCCTTAAAGCCCGCCAATATTTCGATGAATTCGGTGTGGTCCCGCCGATTCGAAAATTCGCCAAGTTTGTCGGTGATGATCAAAAAGACATGTTTAAACACTGGATGACAGGCCCCATGAAGCCTATCACCAAGTACGGCGGCCTGCCAAAACCCACCGGCTGTGTCTAAAAAGGCCTGCGGTCCAACGCCATGAGCTTGTACGCACAGGGACGTGCGGTCGACTATTTGTATCCAATTCCTGACAAAGTATACACCAATTCCCCAAACAGGCGCCTTTTACCGGCTCTACACCCATGCAGTTTCCTTTCACGGTCAATCAGGGCTATTATGGCTCGTGAGCAAGTTGGACTTTATCGTCACGCAGTCGTGGCGATAAAGCGACAGAATTTGTGTAAGTCAATCCAATGTCAATCCAATCAACGAATCGAGGCTGCATGGAGGAAGATCTTCCCGGCAAAGACACCACTTGGCGGCAATGGTATATCCCTCTGGGTCAAGACCGTTGTACCCTGCGTCAGGCATTGGCAAGTTCCGAACATATCCGTGCCGAAGCCGATGATATTCCACTGATGGTCAAGCTGGTGGAAAATCCAGCCTATGATCTTCCGGGCTTTGATATATTCCACGGTGCCGTCAATCTTCATGACCACGATTGTATCCATGCCGTGTTGGGGCGAGGCTTACTTCCCAAAGACGAAGCGTTTACCATCGGCTTTACCATGGGCAGTACCAACCGGGTTAGCAGTAGTGAACGTAAGCTCTATACCTGGATTTCGCAATACCTTTATCCAGGCCCTTATCGGTTTGACGACGAGGACATCCAGGTTTTTAATGATGCCGTCAGACTGGCTTATATTTCCGATTGCCAGTCTTTGGATACCGTCGATTACCATGGCTTGATGGATATGTCGTTACGCCAGGCCCGTGAATTTATCGGCCTGGAAACGAATTTACTGCGGGCATACTACCAAATCGAAAAAAAACGTTATCCCGATTCCATTGCCAGCCGGCGTTTGCTACCCGACTGCTAACCCGGACCGAATTAACCTTTCATACCGCCGAACATTCGCTATAATAGTCCGAAGACAATGACATCAAACGGAGAAAATCATATGCGTCTGATCAGCATAGTGTGCGTTACCTGGCTGATTTGTTGCTCGGTACCCGCCCTGAGTTCCCCACAATATGTTGGATCACCCCCCTTAGTTAACGTGATAAAAACCCCCGTGGGAAAAGTAAAAAACGGAAAATCCACACAGGTACCGTTGATTACGTGGGGCGCCGACATTCGAACCATCTATGCCAATGGAAACGCCCTTCGCACCAAATCGGGCAGTATTTTTAATAAACTAGGCCTTGATATCCAATTGGTGCGTGATGATGTCTTTACCGAACAGGTTAAAAAGTATCTTAGAGGTGAATCGCCTTATCTACGTGGTACCCTGGGCATGATCAATACGGTGAGCGAATTGCTCAATCGTGATAAACGTACCCGCCCCATAGTCATTTACCAGCTCAGTGAATCCGCCGGCGGTGACGCCCTGGTCGTTAAGGCCGGCATAAAAAACGCGTGGAACTTAAAGGGAAAAACCGTTGCCGTGCAGGCATACGGTCCCCACGTGGATTACTTAAGTAAAGTCCTGACTGACGCCAATTTGTCGGTAACCGATGTTAAAATCCGCTGGTTGCCCGATCTCACCGGCACTGACAATTCGCCCGCGACTGCATTTGCCAACAAAAATATTGACGCGGCAATGGTTATCATTCCCGATGCCCTGGCACTCACTTCCGGCGGCAACGTGGGTACCGGCGCCGAGCAGTCGGTCAAAGGCGCGCGAATTCTGCTGTCTACAAAAACCGCCAACCGGGTAATCGCTGATGTGTATGCGGTTCGCGCCGATTATTTTGCGTCCCACAAAGCGGAAGTGGAAAAATTTGTCCGCGGCATGATGCGGGCGCAAAATGAAGTGGAATCGCTTGTTGCCGACAAGGCAAGTCGAAGAAAGGCATATCAGTCCAGCATGCGTGCCGCCGCGGATATTTTGTTGGACAGCGCCAAAGCCATGGCGGACGCCGAAGCTTTATACACCGACGCCCACCATATCAATGTCAAAGGCAATGCCAAATTTTTTACGGACAAACACTATCCACGGCGCTTTGCCAAGCGCAACCGTGAAATCCAAAGCACCTTGATGAAACTGGGTTTGCTGAACAAATCCGCCAAGCTCGACCATGCCGCATGGAATTACGGAAAATTACAATCCGGAATAGCCGTTGGCGCAAACATTGAGGCACCGCAGTTTAACGAAAACAAGGTCGCCAGCGTCATTGCAAAAAAACAACGGCAAGGCACGCTGCAGGAAGGTGAACTGTTTCGTTTTGAAGTTTACTTCAAGCCCAATCAAAAAGCCTTTTCAGCCGACCTCTATCATCAGGCCTTCGATCGGGTTATTGAGTTGGCATCGACCTACGGCGGTGCCATTATCACCGTGGAAGGCCATAGTGATCCGCTGGGCTATTTGCGCAAGAAAAAAGCCGGCAGTCCGGAAGTGGTATTGCGCCGGATCAAACAATCGGCAAAAAACTTAAGCTTAACCCGAGCCAATGCAGTGCGCGACAATATCGTTTCTTACGCTCAAAAGAAAAGTATCGTTTTGGATAAATCCCAGTTTGCCGTGGTAGGCCATGGCATCACCAACCCTCGCACGGGAATGTGCGGGGCCGATCCATGTGCACCAAAAACCAAGCAGCAATGGCGTGACAATATGCGCGTTGAATTCCGAATCATTCAAGTTGAAGCGGAAGCCGAAGTATTTCAACCGCTTTAGGAGGCGTTGTCATGAATGCAGTTATGAATAAAATACAACGTCATTGCAAAATCACCGTTACCCTTTATGGCATGCTGGTTTTAGCCAGCGCATGCGGTGATTCGTCAACCACGCATGCACCGTCGTCCCCGGACAATGCCGTTGCCGTCCCGTCAGTACAAACGGAAATCGAGAATAAAACGCCGCAATGGCCGTACTTGACGGACGATCCCGTTGCATTAGCCGCTAATCCATTGCAAAAAAACTTCTATGTCGTATTCGATGGTTCCGGCAGTATGCAAGCCAGCGGTTGTGCCGGCGGCAACAGTAAAGCAGTTGCCGCCAAAAAAGCATTGGAAAACTTTGCCGCCGCGGTGCCAGCCTCCGCCAATATGGGAATGCTGGCATTTGACAACAGCGGGGTTGGTGAGCGGGTGCCGCTGGGAACCAACAATCGCAAACAGTTTATAGCAGCGCTCAAAGCGGTTATACCGGCGGGAAATACACCACTACAAACGTCGATTAAGCAGGCATTTGATAAACTGACTTTGCAAGGCAAATCGCAGTTAGGTTACGGCGAATACCATCTGGTGGTGGTTACCGACGGCGAAGCCTCCGCCGATGAGGATCCTTCGGACGTGGTCAGTGAAATACTCGACCATTCCCCAGTCATCATACACACGATCGGATTTTGTATCGGCAATCGCCATTCACTGAACCAAAAGGGGCGTATTCTATATAAATCCGCCAACGATCCGGCATCATTGCAGCAGGGCCTGGAAGGTGTACTGGCCGAAGCACCGGCATTTTCGGTTGGGGATTTCAATTAGACATGAAAGGCCATACCAAAATAGTCATCATGCTGATTGCAGCCGGCATAATCGTTATCACGGCCTACCGCTTTGTTGCGCCTTTTTTTGAGGAAAGCGCGCAAAAACAAACCTCAGATGCCCGTAATATCAAAGCGAAGATACTTATCGGAACCGATAACTGGATAGGTTATTTTCCCCTGTGCTCCACGCATCTGCGTAAATCGATGCGCCGTAACGGTTATGATTTGCGTTGCCAAGACGACCAGGCGGATTATCCAAAACGTATGCAAGCCTTGGCCCGCGGCGATCTTCAATTTGCGGTTGCCACCGTTGACGCGTACCTGAGCAACGGGTCGGCGGTAAACTTTCCCGCCACTATTGTAGCAGTCATCGATGAGTCCAAGGGCGGAGACGCCATAGTCGCCTGGCGGAAAAAAATCACGAACATCGATGCCTTGAAAAAGCAAACCGACTATCGAATCGCCTTAACGCCAAACTCACCCAGTGAACACTTGCTGCGCAGCATGGCGGTTCATTTCGATATTCCACTCCTACAACCCAAATCCGGGGCATGGCGTATAGCATCCAATGGATCCGAGGACGCGCTCAAGCGCTTACTTAACAAGCAGGCGGATATAGCCGTACTTTGGGAACCGGATGTTTCAAAGGCTCTGCATCAACAAGGAATAATCAAAATACTCGGTACGGAAGATACCGACAAATTGATAGTGGACGTATTGTTGGTGAATCGCTCGTTTGCCCGGAAGAATCCGCAGATTGTCACGGCATTGTTGAAATCGTATTTTCGCACCGTCAAGTACTACCGGGAAAATCCGCAGACATTGAGCGGCGACATCGCCAAATTGTCCAAGCTGGATCATCAAAAAATACAAACCATGCTCAACGGCGTTAACTGGAAGAATCTTACCGACAACAGTTTATCCTGGTTTGGTGTCGCGAAAAACTTCGGTCGCCAAAACCAGCAGGGATTGGTGGATGTCATTGAAAGCACGGTGTCGTTATTGGTGGATCTGGGCGATTTTAACCAAAACCCTATACCGGACCATGACCCCTACCGGTTGATAAACAGCCGATTTATCAGTGAATTGTATCAATCATCGGTGGTCACCCAATTCGGTCAAACACGCAAAAGCCATTCACCCCAAGATACCCATGGACTGGCGCGTGATTTTAAGCCGTTAAACGTCAATCAATGGCGAGCACTTCGTGAAATTGGAACCCTAAAAATCCGCCCGATCGTCTTTCAAAGCGGTACCTTTGAACTTTCCGATGAAGGCAGGGAGCAAATGAAACAGGCGGTTGAACACCTTAAACATTACCCGAATTTTCGAGTATTGGTCAAAGGTCATACCGGAACCCGTGGTGATGCGGACGCAAACCTGAGGTTATCGGAGCATCGCGCCAAGGCCGTGGCAAGCTTTCTACACAAACAGTACGGTATTGATACCGACCGGATTCGTCCCCAGGGATTCGGCGCAAAACAACCCTTGCCAAAACGAACCGGGGAATCCGAGCGCGCCTATCAGTACCGATTACCGAGAGTGGAACTGTTTCTTGTGGCAGAAGACATATGACTATCCCATGACGAAGAAAACATACGATTTATCACCGAACGCCATTCGCAAGCAAGTTGTGAAAAACACCTTACAGCACCCGGCGGTGCTGTATCCTGGTGCTGTCGGTCTGCTGGGAGGCGTCGCAGCGGTGTTATTGGGTCCAACCACCATTCCCCTGCTATTGGCGGCAGGTGGCGCGAGTTTGGCAGGTCTCTCCTGGGGATTAAACTTTGGCTTGCGCGGGGAGAAATTCGCCAACAGTTATGTTAAAAACATTTATAATCAAATGGAGTCCCAGCGCATCGAGCAAACACAAGATTTGCTTCAGCGACTAAAGGAATTTCAATCCGAAAAAGGTATCGAACAGTACCATCGACTGGAAAAAAAATTTGAAACGTTCAAGTTGCTGATCCAACAAAAATTCAGCCCCCATGAATTGACGTTCGGTCGTTATTTGGGCATTGCTGAACAAGTTTATTTAGCCTGTATCGATAATTTGGAAATGCTTGCCAGTACATTAAAAAGCGTCCGCGCCATCGACGAAAATTTTATTCGCAAAAGGCTGGCTGAGATAGAGCATGATTCGGTGAATAGCCGTGAAAAAGACGCACTGATTAAACGGTTCGAACTAAAGCAGAAGCAACAGGAACGAATCCGGCAGATAATTGCCAGTAACGAGGAAGCCATGACACAATTGGATATGACTTCTGCGGCGATCGCGGAAATGAAAACTCAAGAAGGCCGATCGAGTATGGGCATGGAATTTGCCATGAAAGAATTATCGCACCTCGCCGCGCGAACCCACGTTTACTCCATAGATTCAAGTGAATGAACCGGCATAAATCGCCTTTATTTTGGGGAATCCACGCAAAACCACCGCGTTGGCTATTTTTAATATTGGCGATAATTCCATTTTTACTGGCGCTGCTGGTTTACCTTGCCGCCTCCCAAATCCGCCATCGCGACAACCCCCAGGATAAACTATTGCCCACGGCATCCCAATTGGTTAACGCGGTCAATCGCATGGCCTTCCATAAAGATCGTCGCAGTGAAAATTATCTGATGTTTGAAGACACTAAAATGAGCTTGATTCGACTGGCTATCGGTGTTTTGCTCGCGGCTTTGTGCGGTCTGTTGGTAGGACTCAATGTGGGCATTTTTCCGGGCCTTAGCGCATTGCTGCTGTCCATTCTGACCTTTTTCGCCATGGTACCGGCATTGGCAATTTTACCCATTCTTTTTATTGTCGTCGGTTTGGATGAGACGTCCAAGGTAACCCTGATATTTATAGGAATTTTTCCACTCATTGCCCGAGATATGGTTTTTGTGGTCAAGAAAATACCTAAGCAACAAATCACCAAGGCGCTGACTTTGGGCGCCAGCCAATGGGACATCACCTACCGCATTGTACTACCACAAATCATACCCCGGTTGTTGGAGTCTGTACGTTTGAGCCTTGGTGCGGCCTGGTTGTTTCTGATCGCCGCTGAAGCCATTTCGGCCACCGAGGGTCTTGGATACCGCGTGTTTCTTGTCCGTCGTTACCTGGCCATGGACGTGATCATTCCCTATGTACTGTGGATTACGTTTATTGGATTTTGCCTGGACTGGTTGCTGCGCTTTTCCGTAAGCCGGTTCCGCTGGTACCGTACTGAGGCATAAATATGATCCCATCGCGAAAAGACACCTACCTACTGCACTTAGAAAATGTATACAAGCAATACGGTGACCGGGTTATTCTGCAGGACATCGATTTTTCCGTGGAAGCCGGTGAGTTATGCACGGTGGTTGGCCCAAGTGGATGCGGCAAGTCAACTCTGTTGCGCTTAATCCTGGGACAGGAAAGTGCAAGTTCCGGCCAGTTGTTTATCGCCGGTAAACAAGTTGGTTTCCCCGACCCGGAACGGGGCATTGTTTATCAGCGTTATTCATTGTTTCCCCATCTTACCGTCATGCAAAACGTCAGCCTGGGTAAGCGACTGCTCAAATCAGAAAACAGGCCCAGTAAAAGGCAACTAAACGAAGAAACCTTTCTGTATTTGACCAAAGTCAGATTGGACGAACATGCCCACAAGTATCCCCATGAACTTTCCGGCGGCATGCAACAACGGGCGGCTATTGCCCAAGCGCTTATCATGAAACCACGAATCCTATTGATGGATGAACCTTTTGGCGCCTTGGATCCGCAAACCCGTGAAGATATGCAGTTGTTTTTACTGGAACGTTGGGAACAGGAAAAAATGACTGTTTTTTTCGTCACCCATGACCTGGAAGAAGCTGTCTACCTTGGCACCCGGTTGATTGCCTTATCACAATATTATTCCGACGACAATAAGGATCAATCAACTCGAGGAGCAAAAATCGTCGCCGATCACAAGCTGGCAAGCACCGTACAATCTTCGCGTATCAAGCACTTGCCTGATTTTGTCCATCTTATGAACAGCATCCGGCAGGCCGCCTTTGATCCAAAATTTCTGCAACATGTATCCGAATTTGATCTCAAACATCCCGATTCATTTCGTACCTGAATCAACTGCCTAACCGCCTAGCCGCCTAGCGCGGCGCTTGCCTGGCTGAAGGCGCTTAGATTACCGGAAGACATTGCAAGCGGCGTGACGGGTGCCAGTTCCGGTCTATCGATACCGATTTCCGTAAACTCGGCAAGTTTCAGGGCCTTCCCTTCCAGCCGATCCAGGAAGCGGTCAGCATTCACGGGACTGTCTTCTGCGATATAGAGCCAGATA
>Ga0114931_10002231_pt1 | contig 24661 bp, 22 predicted proteins | sample 2SBtaG_FD_89579 | JGI IMG/M metagenome (GOLD analysis project Ga0114931, IMG submission 89579) | Deep subsurface microbial communities from Kolumbo volcano to uncover new lineages of life (NeLLi) - 2SBTROV14_V59a metaG | ecosystem: Environmental > Aquatic > Marine > Volcanic | place: Kolumbo... | reverse complement strand
TTAAAGCATTGAAATCTAAAAAAGTATCATTTGTTCAAAAAGATTTTATATAAATGAAAAACTGGATAGCAAAAGCCATAGTGTATTTAGATAAGTCGTTAGGTAAAATACCTTCTGAACTTAACGAAATTGATTGGAAAGCCTCTCTTTCTCCAAATAATGACAAGTTGTGTAAACACATTGCCGCATTTGCAAATATGCCTGGTGGTGGTTTTTTAGTTTTTGAAGTAGATAACAAAACAACCGAATTAACAAGTGTTTCCAAAAAAGAAGTCGACAACATTGTAGAGCGTTTAGCTTCATTATGTAGGGATGGGGTTGATCCTTTGGTTAGCATAGATCATAGCATAGAAACTTTTAGAGAAGTTGAGTTGCTATTTATTTACATCAAAGAAAGTGCTATTAAACCGGTTCACATCAAAGATAAGACAATAGAAGAAAGTTATATAAGAAGTGGAGGAACTACAAGAAAAGCGTCAAGGCAAGAAATTGGTGCTTTAATGTTAAACAGTAAATCCCCTACATGGGAAGAACTTCATGCTTCAAAATTATTGAACGAGGTGGAAGTAATAACATTGCTTGAATACGATAAAATTTTAGAGTTATTAAAAAAACCTGTTCCAAGTAATATTCAAGAAATAATAAAATGGTTGGAAGAAGAAAAAATGATTATTGATGTTGATGGCAAAGGTTATTACATTACCAATTTTGGAGCAGTTGCAGCAGCAAAAGATTTAAACAAATTTGATGGTTTAAGTAGGAAAGTTGTTCGCTTAATCAAATATGAAGGGAAAAATAAGTCAGCGGGGAGCAAAGAATATCCCGGCACCAAAGGATATGCAATTGGGTTTGAAGGATTAATTCAATTTGTTAAAGGTTTATTGCCGGGTAGTGAGGTAATTAAAAATGCACTTAGAGAAGAAACAAGTGTTTATCCAGAAATTGCTATAAGAGAATTAATAGCTAATATTCTAATTCATCAAGATTTTACTATTCGTGGAACAGGCCCGATGATTGAAATTTTTGAAGATAGAATAGAATTTACAAACCCGGGTAAACTTTTACCTTCAAAAAAAATTGATCGACTAATAAGAACAACACCAGAATCAAGAAATGAAATTTTAGCTGCTGCATATAGAAGGTATAATATTTGTGAAGAAAGAGGCTCTGGTTTCGAAAAAGCGGTAATTTCTATCGAATTATTTGGTTTACCCCCTTTAAAATTTGAAGAAACTGAGAATGCTTTTAAAGTAACGATGTATTCACCTAGAAAATTTGGCGAGATGTCAAACGAAGAAAGAATAGAAGCTTGTTATCAGCATAGTATTATTGAATATTACGGAAACGGAGGGTTTAATAACACCTCTTTAAGAAAACGATTTGGAATGCATGATAAACAAGCAGCTCAAGTTTCTAAATTGATAAAAGAAGCAATTGAAGTTGGCAAAATCAAATCGAAAGATACTGAAAGCGAATCTAAAAAATTTAGTTTATATGTGCCTTATTGGGCTTAAATTGGTTATTTAATTTGAAAAAAGAAGTTTATATGGAATGTCTGATAATCAACAAGTTTTTATTTAACTCGAATTCAGAAAACGAATTTTGTTTATTTAATTATAATCAGTTACAAATTTGTAACTATTTGATAATCAGATTGTTTTTATTTAACTTGAATTCGGAAAATGTAATACAATAGGTAATATAATAAAGTAATATTGCGAGAGATTTAGTAATGATATTTACAGAAGCACCATTAGAAAAAGCATGAACGAAACCAACCGTATAGAATATAAACTGGAACTGGAGAACAAAACCATTACTAAAATAACCGCCAAAGAGCGAGAAGATAAAAGGCTTTGGTCTGCAATAGCACTAAAAGAGGCTGTACTCAATGCTTTTGTACACAATGATTATACAACAGAAGTGCCTCCAAAATTTGAACTATTTTAGGATAGAATAGAAATTACTTCTACCGGAGGTTTACCAGATAATTTAAGTCAAGATGAATTTTTTGAAGGGTTTTCTGTCCCAAGAAATAAAGAGATAATGCGAATTTATAAGGATGTGGATTTAGTAGAACAATTAGGTTCTGGCGTACCTCGAATATTAGAACACTACGGAAAAGAGTGTTTTCAATTTTCCGCTAATTTTTTACGGATGACTTTCCCGAAAGAAGTTGTTGGAAGTGAATCGGACATAACAAAAATAGACCTCACAAATTTTGGTCAGGCAGAAAATTCGGAAGAAATTCGGAAGAAATTCGGAACGATTTCGGAACGATTAGGGCTGTCAAAAGAAGGAAATAAGCAATTTTTACAAGATAATTTTAGTTTAATTTTGGCTTACTTGCAGGAAAACTTTGGGGTAAGTTCGGGAAAGCTTCGGGATAGCTTCGGGAAAGGGTTCGGAAAAGGTTCGGAAAAAACAATTCCAACATCTTTCTTCATTTTTGAGCTGTTAACAATTTATTCAGAAATTACAGCTGTAGAAATTGGAAAAATAATAGGGATTTCAGATAGATCAGTAGAGAAACATATCAGTCGATTAAAAAAAGTAACCCTTATTAAAAGAGTTGGTGGTAGAAAAGAAGGTTATTGGGAAATAATAAAACAAGAAATGTAAATGAAATTTACATAAGCACAATTAGAGAAAGCAGTTATAGAGTTATTTGAAGCAGAACAAATTCCTCATCTATCAGGCAATGAAATTAATCGAGATTTGTCGGAAGTTTTGCTGAAAGAGGATTTAATTAATTATTTACAGAACCAATACGCCAAAGAAAATATTACTACTTCCGAAATAGAATCTATCATCCGAAAATTAGAAGTTTATCCGAGTTCAGATATTTACGAAAGCAATAAAGCCATCATGGATATAGTGTCTAATGGGTTTTTATTAAAACGTGAAGACAGAAACCAAAAAGACCTTTACATTCAACTCATTGATTATTCAGAAAAAGACAATAATATTTATAAAATAGTTAACCAGTTTGAAATTGTTGGTTACGAAAAACGAATACCCGATGCCATTATTTACATCAATGGTTTGCCATTGGTGGTGTTTGAATTTAAAAGTGCCATACGAGAAGAAAATGCAACTATACATGATGCTTATGTTCAGTTAACTATTCGCTACAAAAGAGATATTCCTGAATTATTTAAGTATAATGCTTTTTGTGTTATTAGTGATGGAGTAAATAATAAAGCAGGGTCATTTTTTGCTCCTTATGAGTTCTTTTATGCTTGGCGTAAAGTAACAGGAAACGAAACCGCAAACAAAGATGGTATTAATTCCCTTTTTACAATGGTAAAAGGAATGTTCAATAAGAATCGTTTACGAGATATTATTCACAATTTTATTTACTTGCCCGATAGTTCTAAAAAAGATGAAAAAATAGTTTGTCGTTACCCTCAATTTTATGCCACCAATAAATTGTACGACAATATTATTGAGCATCAAAAACCGAAAGGAGATGGAAAGGGAGGGACGTATTTTGGTGCTACTGGTTGCGGCAAAAGTTTTACCATGCTTTTTCTTACAAGATTGTTGATGAAAAGTGTTCATTTCTCAAGTCCAACTATCATTTTGATTACCGATAGAACCGATTTAGACGATCAACTTTCAGGACAATTTACCAATGCTAAAAAATACATTGGAGATGAAACCGTTAAAACAGTTGAAAGCAGGAGTCAATTAAGAGAATTACTACAAGGCAGAAAAAGTGGAGGTGTATTTTTAACAACCATACATAAGTTTACAGAAGATACCGAATTATTGACAGACCGTATAAATGTGATTTGTATTTCGGATGAAGCACACCGAAGTCAAACCAACCTTGACCAAAAAATTAAATTGACAAAACATGGTGTGGAACGAACTTACGGTTTTGCAAAATATTTGCACGATTCTCTATCCAATGCAACGTATGTTGGATTCACAGGAACTCCTATTGATGCTACTTTAGATGTTTTTGGGGCAATTGTAGATTCTTACACCATGACCGAATCGGTAGAAGATGAAATTACCGTTAAAATCGTTTATGAGGGTAGGGCTGCAAAAGTGGTATTGGATAATAGCAAATTGCAAGAAATTGAAGATTATTACAGAAAATGTGCGGAAGAAGGAACAAACGATTATCAAATTGAAGAAAGCAAAAAAGCAACCACCAATTTGAATGTTATTATTGGCGACCCCGATAGAATTAAAGCCGTAGCTAAAGATTTTGTGGAGCATTATGAAAAAAGAATTTCAGAAGGTGCTACATTAAAAGGGAAAGCTATGTTTGTTTGCAGTAGCCGACCAATTGCCTATCAATTATACAAAGAAATAATTTTACTCCGACCAGAGTGGACTGAAATTAGAGTAGCTGCCGAAGGCATTGAATTAGATGAGCAAGAACGCAAAGATATTAAGCCAATAGAACGACTTAAAATGATAATGACTAGAGGGAAAGATGACACGAAAGAGTTATATGATATGCTCGGAACAAAAGAGGACAGAAAAGAACTCGACCGTCAATTTAAAAATGAAAAATCGAATTTTAAAATTGCCATTGTAGTAGATATGTGGCTAACTGGTTTTGATGTGCCATTTTTAGATACAATGTACATTGATAAACCAATTCAAAGGCACAATTTAATACAAACCATTTCTCGTGTTAATCGAAAATTCGCAGGGAAACAAAAAGGGTTAATCGTAGATTATTTTGGTATTAAAAGCCAAATGAATAAGGCTTTAAAGCAGTATTCAGAAGTGGATAGTACCAATTTTGAAGACATTGAACAATCGCTAGTGGCAGTTAAAGACCATTTAGATTTACTGGATAAATTGTTCCATAATTTTGATAATACTATCTATTTTAAGGGAACGCCTTTGCAACAATTAAGCTGTTTAAATAAAGCTGCCGAATACGTACAACTTACCCAAAGCATTGAAAAGCGATTTATGGAAATGGTAAAGCGTTTAAAATCGGCTTACGACATTTGTTGTGGTAGCGAAGAACTGAATCAACAACAACGAGATACCATTCATTTTTATATAGCTGTACGGTCTATTATTTATAAATTAACCAAAGGCAATGCTCCTGATACGGCTCAAATGAACGCAAAAGTTCGTAAAATGATTAAAGAGGCACTTAAAAGTGATGGTGTTGAAGAAATTTTCAAATTAGGAGAGCAAGAAAGTGAAATTGATATTTTTGATGAAGATTATTTAAAAAAAATTGAAAAAATAAAACTTCCCAATACTAAAATTAAACTGCTTCAACAATTACTGGCAAAAGCCATAGATGAATTTAAGAAAACAAATAGAGCAAAAGGGATAGACTTCTCTAAAAAGTTTAAAACCCTAGTGGATATATACAATGAACGAAAAGAAAAAGATGTTTTACAAAGTGAAATATTAGAAGATTTTACCAATGAAATTATTGATTTGTATTATAGTTTAAAAGAGGAAACTACCTCTTTTATGGATATGGGAATTGATTTTGAGGAAAAAGCATTTTATGACATCTTAAAATCATTGGCTCACAAATACGATTTTGAATATCCAGAAGACAAGCTAATTTTTCTTGCTAAAGAAGTAAAGAAAATAGTTGAAGATAAAACAAGATATACCGACTGGAATCACAGAAACGATATTAAAGCGGAGTTAAAAGCTCACTTAATAATACTTCTAGCTGAAAACGATTATCCACCAATTGATAGAGATGAAGTTTATAAAGAGATTTTTGAGCAAGCAGAGAATTTTAAGAAGTATCAAAAATAGACTATCCTTCTATCAACACACCAACCACCTATCCTTAAATTGAGGCTTGTATAAGCTTCGCTTTCCACATACTATTTTTCGACTGTTAAGGTTACCTTTGAATCCCTTTGCTTGCAGATCAGCCTTTGATACGGATTTTACACCATCTGATTTTAATGTGTCTAAAATTTCCTCATCGGTGGGCTCAATTTCAGGTTCAGGCTCTGGCAGATCCTCCTCGTCATTATTCTCCAGTTGATCTTCAAAGTGTTGTTCTAAATCTTCTTCAATCTCTATATCAAATACTTTCAATTTTTTCATTAATTCAGTTTGATCTTTTTCTGTCATATCCTCATGCTTTTTTACCATATCGGAAAATAAGTTTATTCGCTTTTGTAACATTGCAGGCAGAATATTTGTATCAATATTATTTTCAGTTAAGAATTTTTGATGTTTAAAGGTTTTCATAATAATTGATTTTAATAGGTTAATAAATTAGGCTTTGTTTTTATCCATTTCTGTATCAGTGAGTGCTAATTCAATTCCTCTAAATGACAATGCCACCAGGCTAGAAGAAATTAACACTACTGCTGCGGTAGTAAATAGTTCTTTGCCCGGTGGTATCCGGTAAGTAAACTTTCCTGTTTTTGACTTGTTTCCTAAGTTATAATACAATAGAGCTTCACTCATATTAATAAGGAAGGATACGCCACCAATGATTAAAGTTTGTGCTTGCATATATTTTATTTTTAAATTAGGCTACTTTTTTCTTAACTATTGTTTTTTCCTCTTTCTTTTCCGCTCTTTCTTTCAATTCCTTGAATTTGTCTTTCAATTCATCTCGTACAGGCTTTATGGTATTCATACCCCAAATAGATTTCAGTTCGCTAACAAAATTATTGATAGCTCTTTCTGTTTTTTTTAATACATCTGCATCCTCTTTTTTAGCTTTGGGAATCATATTGGCGATGGACTTCAAATTGCTTCTAAGTCGTGTCGTCAGTTTTCTTCTTACCACATGGCTTGTCCCTGCTTTTTCTTTTTCCTGCTTTCTGTACTGATCCAATACCGCTTTACACTCCTTCATTTCTTTAAATGATACTTTTACAAATTCCTTTGCTTTCTGAGCTTTCTCTATTTTCAGCTTTTGCTCCTTATCTTTTCGTTCTCTTTGTTCAATCTCCGCTTGTAGTTTTTTTTCCGCTTCGGCCTTTTTTGCAACTGCATCAGCTTTCTTTTTTGTTTCCTCCGCTTCGGCTGCTTTCTTTTTTTCTTCCGCTAATTTTTTTGCAGCTTCCTCATTTGCTTTTCTTTTTTCCGATCCTGTAACGGCAGACTTTTTCATAGCCTTAATTTCTTTTTCTAATTCCTGGTATGTCCAATTAGCCATTTGTTCGGCATTCTTGATAAACATTTCATTGTCAGGAAACTCCTTCAATTGCTCTTGCATTTCATCGTTCATGCTAATTGCTTCTTTACCCTTAGAGGATAAATCTGCCACTTTAATTTCTGCCTTTTCTAATAGTTCATGTGGATTTTTCATTTCATTTCATTTTTGATTAAATAATATTATGCTGCTATTCGCTGTTTCATACGATTTATTAATTCTGCCATCTTACGAGTAGCTTCCATTAGTTTTTTCATCTTTTCAATATTGGAATCTGATTTTTCTAATGCAATACCTTTTCGTTTTCGTGCTTCATCAATTTTGGCACCTTCATTATCATAAGTCATTAGAACAGTCAATAATTCTGCATTTAATTGCTCAAATTCACGAACCCGTTCATCAACGGTCTTTGACTTATAGCCTTTCTTTTTACGTTCTTCAATAATCTCTCTGGCTTTTTCATTGACAGCTGCCTCGCCTGTTTTTTCTTCCATCAATTTCTTTTTCTGTTCACTATCTACTTGGAATTTACCGCTTGCTTGTTCATAGCTGAAATTGATATCTAAGCCTCTAGGACCAAGTACTTGCTCTAACCCTCTTTTTATGGTTGCATGGGCTTTTCGAACATCATCATAGGTAACCTCATCAGCATAAGAAGTTTCTGTATTTTCATCTTCCAAATAATCCTTATAGATTTTGAAGATGGTTTCCATTTCCCTTGCTTTAGCATCCGGCTTTTGTGGCTTATATTGTTTAACCGTTTTCTTTATTTGATCAATATTCTCTTTGAAGGTATTTCTGGCTTTATCAATTTCTTCCAATACTTTCATCTGATTTTCCAGACTATTGATTTCATCCTGCATCTGTTCTCGCTCCTCCATTAAGATAAGTTCAGCGAGTGCATAAGGGTCAGTTACGAGTCCCATTTTTAATTCCGAAGGATTAAATTCCTCTAGGTTCAGGGCATTTGATTTTCCTGATCGATAAAAAATACTGGTAATTCGACTGGTCTTTTCTTCTAGCTTTTGAAAGATAAAGGTATCAATACTGTTTTCTATTAGCGGATTGACAATTCTCACATTTGCCCACTTATTACCAAATCGCCATATTCTGCCTTCCAGTTGTTTTACATCAGTAGGATTCCAATCCAACCAGCAGTTATACAAAACCGTTGATTTATTTTGCAAATTTATACCCTCCCGAATAGTGGCACTACCTATCAGTACTTTAATATCTCCGGCTAAGAATCGCTCTTTGATTCCTTCTTTCTTAGCAGCACTCATTCCGCCTTTGATAATGCCCACTTCTTTTTCCTCAAAACCAATTCTTTTAATCAAGTAATCTTTGATTAATGGGAAAAAATGCACCCCTGAATTCATATAAATTACCTGACCGGAAACTTCTTCCTGACGTTTCTCATGAAAGTCTTTTACAGATTCAATACATTTCATGACATAACTTAGTTTGGGAGATGTTTCAATATATTCTTCCCATGTAGGATTGTTATTGGGATTACAAGAATAGAGGTATGGACTTAATGCTAATTGTCTAGAAAAAGATAAGCCTCTCAAAACCGTTGCTCCTTCCTGTTCATCTTCCGACATTTTGCTTTCATTTAAAGCTTCTCCTTGCATAGAATCTGCTCCTTCTTCTTCAAACCCAATTGGATTAACACATATATTCATTAGGCTAGTCTTGCCTGTAACATACATTTCAATATCACGCATAAAATCCTTTTGCTCAATGGTCATTGGTAGGTTGGTACTGATTTGTTCTTCGGGAGGAAGTGGGATAATCTGACTGCCCACTTTTTTATTCATCAGTGGCAATACAATTTTATTGGGTCTTTGAATATTGGCATCTTCTCCTGTTTTATAACTAATAAATTTAAAGATTAGCTGCTGTAGTGATTTAAGATTATTAAAACCCATTACAATTTCTTTTCTTTCCGGTTTCAATTTGGCATTAATGACTAACTCCATACTTGTTTTGATAAAATTGTCGAAGAACATCTTAATATTCTTAATACCTGATTGTTCTAATGCTTGATAACCAATAAGGGCTAAAATGGAATAGATTTCTAAAGGACTGTTTGTAAAAGGTGTGGCAGTCAACAGGACAACATTTCTCATTTTATTATTGCGAAGAATATATTGACTGATAATAAATCCTTTCAAGCCTCTCGTAGAGGGCATGCCTGATCGTATTTCATACGGTGCTTTATATCTGCCCTTTCCTTCACCATCTCCTTTTGTTTCTCCTTTGACTTGTGTAAAAGCCTTTTTCATGGCATGAGCTTCATCTACAACCATATAATCAAAGCCTAAATCTTCTATGTTTACCATTGAACCGGATAAGCCTCTACCCATTAATTCACGTATTTTTTGAAAGAGTTTTTCATTTTCTCTGTCTCCTTCTGTTCCCTGATTTAGAATTCCGTATAACTGACTGCCAATCTCTGACCAGGTATCATCATTAAACCCCAGTCTTGCAAAACCTTCATAGGTCATAACTGAAATACTGTATTCAGGGATTGCAATCATGCCCTCTTTATTTGTAATATTATCAATATACTCCGGACCTAAATTGAGCAAATCTATTACCTGATACTGTGGCAAAACACCAGTACTGACCACTTTTCCATCAGTAACAACACCTCTTATTTCTGCTAACCAGTTTTTATAGGTTTGATTAGGAACAACTATAAATGGTCGTTTGCACTGTCCAAATTCCATTGCCTGTGCAATAGATAAGATGGCGGTCATGGTTTTGCCTACACCTACGTCATAGGCAATACAACCCGACCCATGTACGCTGATAAAACCAATCCCTTCCCTTTGTGCCGGACGGATAAATAGTGATTTATTCTTAAAAGTACTGGAACAGCTAAAGCCAACCGGTATCTTAAAGTAATTAATCTCTACATAACTATTATATTTGGAATTCCAAGTATGCTCAATTTTTAATTGATCTTCTCTGATAACACCCTCTGCCAAGAATCGTACAAACATCTGATCCCCTTCCATCTTTGCATTTTGCTTGATTCTAAGCTTCTCCTCTTTGTCATAGCTTCTCGAAGGTGTTCTATTATCTAAATAGTAATACTTTATATTGTATGCATTAGATTTTTCAAAATCATTAGCAGGGATACTGTCTAACCATTTTCTAAAAGCTTCAACTAATGTTTTAGTATCGTTTTCATACTTTCCTTTTTCCATGTTATACTTACGAAAATCAGTGCCGTCAGTAAGCCCTGTTATCCTGAATTCTTTGGCAAAATCAGCCGTTGGTTTAATAAATAATCTTTGCTGAATATCAGGATCAGTCAAGGTTAGTTTAGGTGGTTTGATGTTTTCTAAGCCGTTCCATTGACGATCATACTGCTCCTGATTAAATTGCTTGATAAATTCGTCCTTTTCTGATAATAGTTTTGCTTGTCGGTCATAGATGTTTTCTGCATAGTAAAGCACACTTGGCATATAAGTTCCATTATAAAAACAAACAATTCCGTCTTTCAACCATTGCTTGAGGTGTTGGTCTATTCCTATTAAAGGAATAATATATTTTGACCATCCGCTTTTAGGATTAAGAATAACAGATTCATCATTAAAACCTCCGCTAATTCTCTTATACCAAATCCATGCTTTAATTTCTTCCTCACTCAAGCCTTCATTGTATTCTGTAATTATTTCATCAAAACTTAAATAGTCATCCATTATATCTGAATCATCTTCATCATACTGTTTTTTAAGTGCTTTAGCAGCATGGAGTTTTTTTGTTTTATTAATTGCTTTTTCTATATTATCTCTGGTTGCTTTGTCAACTACCAATTGTGCAGATGTTTTATTTATTTTTGTTTCTAGTGCTTGAGTTTGTTGTTCCTGCAAATTTTCCGGTGCAAGTCCAATACCTTCGGTAACGTCTTCAATACTTCCTTTGACCTTTATAATATGCTTTCCAAAGCGGTCTGTAGTTTGATATTCCGCTCCTAAAATAGTGGTGGGGTTCTCCTTGAACCACTTATCGCCAACAAGCAAATCATAAGTGTCTGTTCCATGCTCTACCTTTTGTGTTTCCTGCTCCATTTCTGATTCTCCTGTCTCTTTTTCAGACTTAGCAACTATGCTTTCATCTAAACCACTGTCATTATCACCCTCGGAAGAATTATAGTAGTCTTCTAATTTATATTGATTTAGAAGCTTGGCTTCCTTATCTGTTATTTCCACTTGGCTGATTATATAGGAGGCAGGATTCAGTTTTTGTTTTTTAATAATTGCCTTGGCTCTTTTGGTAAATTTCTCCAAGTTTTCTTCCGGTAATCCTTCGAGCAGAAAAGCTGTTTTAGAAAGAAGCAGTCCTTTGCTAAGGATAAATACCGGGTTGAAACTTTTAAAATGCAAGAAGAAGCGAGTTTTTTCTGTATTATCTTTTTTTACAGTAGCTCCACTTATTTGTTTTGCAGAGTTATCTGTTTTTAGGGCAATAGATTCTTTTATACCGATAGTTACAGCCATTTCTTTATTCATATCAAAATACATTATTCCTTTTTGCGGTTCAAATGATTCTGCTAGTTGAACCGGCATTAAAATAATAAAAGGTGTTTCAAAATTTATTGCTTTGGATGTAGCTCCCACAGGGCTTATTAAAATAGATTTGTGTGCATCGTTAAAGCCAAAATCAATTACTTCATATCCTAGTTTTGCCATTGTCTCTATACAAGTCAACAGATTTTTTGCATTCACACCAAAGTATTGTTTTTCTATTTTCAGTAATAAGGTATTATGGGTATTGTCTAAGAATAAATTAGATTTTATCAATGCTTTGCTATATAGCCTCAGTGTATCAATCGTTAAACTTCTTATGGATGCAGATTCTTGTGGAATAATACTTATATAATTGGGGAAAGATTCATCTACATAACCGTCTTTGTTGGGTATTTTATCAAAGCATTTTTTAGTCATGCAATAGATACCTTTCTTTCCTTTTTTAATGCTATTAATAAACAAGAGTTTTTGTGCATCTGTGACCACAATGCCATGCCCGTCAAAATTCACTCCTGCCATTGCAGGCCTTAAATCATCAATAGACACAAAATCCTTGACAATTGAACTTAATCCTTCGTCTTTTGGATCAGCCTTCCAATCCACTAGTTTTATTGGACTAATTTTTTTATAGCTTTCAGGGATTAAATTCCAAAGATTGGTATTGAGAGCTTCTTTAAAAGGTTCTAATAGAAAAAGCGAAGATAATGACATATGGTAGTGTCTTAGCTCTTTTTTCACCCTTGTAGTATTCATCTGCTCAATAAGCTTAGGCAAAAAAGCGATGTTTTTACCTGCCCTTATGTCAAGGTATAATAAATTCAAAGCTTGAGCTGCTTCTACATAATTGCTTTCTTTAGCAGCCTTATAATAGGCTTCTAGGTTTTTATTACTTTTTCCTGCCATCTCTCTTAATTATAAATGATCTAGTTCCTGTTCAATTAATGCTAATGCCGCATCAATAGGCATCGCCTCTTTTGCCGCATAAGTAATGACCATTTCTTCTATCCGCTGATAGCCTTCGGGTGTACTTTGTAGTTCACATACTTTTGGCCATAGTTTTTTATTGCAGTCTTTGAGCTCTATGCTCAGCACTTTTTTAATTTCTTGTATGGGGTCTTTTATACTTGTCATTGCTATTATTTTCTTTTAAAGACTACGATATCCGTTCCTATAACGGTTGATTTGAAAATTCCGGTAGGCAATCTAAAAGCCTTAACTAAATCTGCTTTTTTACTAATCTTTTCTTTGACTGCATTATACTTCTTGCTATTTTGAAGAAAACTGCTTGGGATAATAAAGATTAATAATCCGTCAATATTAAGCAGGTCTAGGCCTCTAGTAATAAAGTAGTGGTCATATTCTACAGCCTTAGTCCAATTCTTTTCCCCCATTCCGGCATATTTGCCTGAAAAATCGCCATAAGGAGGGTTGCCAATTACCAAGTCATATTTGATATAACCGAAGTTATCTTTCAAATGAATATTGCCTGAAAAAAAAATCGTTTCAAAAGCGTTTCTGTTAATAATTGCTTTAGGATAGAGAATTTCAGCTATCCTAGCTGCGTAGTGATTGGTTTCAAAACCTATAACTTTTGAATCTCTTGGTACATATTTAATAAAATTACCTATACCACATGCAGGTTCTAAGACATCTCCGCCATTGTAGCCATATTCATATGCCAACCCCCACATCTGTTGCACTATCGCATCAGGGGTATAATATTCATATAGTATGCCTACCCCAGATGCACCTTGTTTGATTTTACCTCCTGAACCCGAATATTGAGCGATATAGTTTTTATCTTCGTCATCATACAGACTTTCTTCTGTATCCTTTTTATCAATGAATTGCTCTATTTCTTGATTTAGATTAAAAGCGTTCTTTTTTAAAGCTTGCTCTTTGGGACTGGTTTGTTTGGACATATCTGTATTGTCTTTAGTATCATTTATAAAAACCGTTTTTAGATATGCCATTGCTTTAGGACTGTTATCCAAGAGGATATTGTCGGTGAAATTTCGAATTAAGTATTTTCGTTTTTTTTCATCGGATTCTTTTGTGTTAGCGTATTCATCAACCAGTTTTTCAAAAGGTCTTCTGGGTTCAAATTGATTAGCCAAATCCTCTGTAATGATTAGTTGTGATTCTAATTTAAATTTTGCCAATAAATCAAGCAATATATCTCTTAGTCTTGACTGGTTATAATCTATACCATCAATGGTGACTTTGTTTACAGGATATTCTTCATCCGTTTGTTTCCAGTATGCATCGTACAATTCTTTTGAATCCAGTTTCTCATTAGATAAAGTTTCCTTTTCTTCAAATTCATTAATGGCTTTCAATAATATTTTTTCTTCCTGCTTCCATTTCTCTTCAATATTTTTATCCTTAAAATCTATCGTCCAATCTTTCATTTCTTCTACTTCCTTTTTGATTAATTTGAAAGCCTTATTTATATCTGATTCATCCAAAGCATCTTCCAAATTAAATCGGGTTCCTGCAATGATTGTTTCTGGCTCGCCTTCCAAATCAATACTCATATCTGTTAGTCTGGCTATAGAGGACTTGATAGCTTTGCGAAATTGTTCTTCTTTGGTTACTTTTTCTACTTCTATATCTGATATGCTATCACTTGTATCTTCAGTATTCTCAATCTTTTTAGATAAGTCAATTTGATGTCCTTGATTGATAAGATTGGTCAACCATTGTGAAAGGAATTGATTCTGATTTCTTTTAGCATTTGTGTCTACAAAGTTTTTACCATCCTTTGTAATATACACTGCTTTATAACCAAACTGATCTTGGTAATGCATAGCCTCTGCCACTTTCATTTTGGGAATGATTTTTATTTGCATATCAGGATCCGGGACCATATCTCCACCTTGTTTAAAATAATGAGAAAGAGCAATGATATAATTGCCATCACTGTCTTTTTCAAGAAAATCAAAGTGCAGATCCATCATGCCTGCGGATTTTAATTGAGATTTGCCGAAAGTCTTACCCTCGTCAATATACTTAATAATATCCGGAATTACTTTATGCAGTTTTTTATAGATTGAGCTGTATGGTTGTTTGACAATAGTCTGAGATTTCATAGGTTCCTTTTTTTTTGGCTTACTCTTTATATAGTTTTTGATTACCTGTTTGCTTTCCTGTAGATTTATAATTTTGTAATCAATACTTCTGTCTTCTTCCTTGTGCTTGTCTTTTGCCTTGCCGGTTTTAGGATTGAGAAATTCTTTTTGCTTGTCTTCTAATGTCTTGATTTCGTCATCAATAATTTCTAATGCTTTATCCATATCCGCAATGGGTCGGTAATTATCTGCGACACCCCACCATTTGTTATAAATGCCCTCTCCAAAACCTTTCAGCTCTTTTTTAAGAGGATATATACTGCTATATCCTGTATTTATATTTATATAAGGGTAGTTGTCTGCTATGGGAAATCCAAGTTTTACAAATATAGACTCACCTGTTTCTTCCCACTCCTTGAGCATAGCACTACGACTTACATCAATGCCGTAATCATTTGGATGAGCCATTTGAATCAGTTCAAACATCTGTCCTGCGGTCGCTTCTGATAGCTTGTCCTCGTTTATCTTTAATAGGTCCGGATAGTCTGATATATTTTCAAGCAACTCTCTTAAATAAATTCTACCGGTTGCAAAAGGTTCTCTTACCCCTTTTGGCAAAATAATATTGGTTATTTTTTTATCCCTGGATTCATCAGTTGCCTTTACTTTTTCTTGTTCAATTTGATTTTTTTTATTTTCTAATGCTTCTTGATACAATACTCTATTTGATTCTTCTAAAGCTTGCTCTGCATTTTCTGTTAGATTATCGTTTCCAAATTGTTTTTTTATCCATTTTTCATCCTCACTGGAAATTTTCTCTTTATTGACATACCTTGTCAGAATATCGTTTTCAAGTACGTCATCACGACTGTGATAATTAGGGAGATGTTTTTCAACAAGCTCCCAATAATTATCAGGGAGGTCTTTTGTTGCTTCTGATTCTTTTGCTGATTCTCTCAAACTACCGGTATTTGGTAAATCAGTAATCTCAGTCGGTTGTGAAACCGAATCTTCGAGTTTTACTTTATCGATGATGTCTCCCTTTTCATATAATAAGCGTGCTTCCCTAATATATGTTTTGGGATAGACATGGATATCCTTGAAATTATCACCAAAGGTGTTTTTTGCAAATACACTTGCTATTCCTTGAGCCTTTGGTTTTGAGGGTTCAAATATGATATATCTTTGAGGTTCTGTTTCTCCTCTATCATTTAAGATGTATATGCTGACATAGCTGAAGTTCTTTTTCTCAATATTTTCTTTAGTGGCTTCAAAAGAGGGACTAACTTCATATGTTGGTATGTTCTCGCCATTTTCTAAAGAATTTTTAAGTTGTTCTGCAAAAGTTTTTCGGGATTGAGTTTCTTTAGTCCACCATATTCTTTTTCCGGGACTGTATTTAAAACCCATTGCTTTCACCTTATTAATAATATTCTGTTCAGGTTTATCATCAAAGTGCAATTCAATTCCGTTTTGCTTAGTGTTGTATATTATATTCAGTTTCACAGCAGTCTGTTTATATAAGCTTTAGTCTAGGAAACTATTTATAAGACTTGTCGAATTCAAGCTTATTTATATAAAGGTAGTTTTGTAGAAGGTCATTTATAAATAGACTCGTGTACAGTCGCATTAATATAAAGGCTCTTGCAGATAAGCATTTATATAGCAGTCGTACAGACGAACTATATATATACCTTCCAATTCCTTTTCCTATTAATAGTTTCATAGAAGGCAAAAGTAGAGGGGGCTAGCCTGAATTACATTGTAGATTTTTGTCAGGTTCGACAATTGGAATTTATCATTTACCTAATAGAATTAGATTTTACAGTAATTACAGGCATTACAAATTAATACCTTAGATAAAAAACATATAAATTAACTAACAAAAGAATATTTTTGTAGTACAATATTCATTACACTAAAAATATTCAAGAGATGTCAATCCTTAATCAATCACTAAGGGCAAAACATGATCGTGATTTTGATTTTGAGGAATGGTTAGAACAAATTGGCTTTGAACTCGTAGATTACGAATTTTTCGATATAAATCAGAGTAATAACTTATATCGCACATGGACCAGTTATGATTACTGGTATATTCGTGTTTTAGGGAAATATGAAACGGAAATATATTCCTGTGTGGAAAAGTATGATAGCATAGGTGTCTTAATGTACGAAGCAAATAACCAAAATCCGAGAAGTACTATAGCCATAATGTATGCAGGTCAGGCTCCTCAAAATGAGAAATTTGCTGAGCAGTTAATCGCTCATCTGAATAATTTGGTAGATTGAAGCAATAAAGTAAGACCTGATAAACAATATTCAAAATGGAATCTCTTTAATCTATCAATGAAAAATCTCTTGCAATAGGTAGAGGTTTTTTTTAGTATAACTCAAGTTCTCCCATATAAACCGATGGGCATATCCCCCAATGCTGTGTCTTAGATTCTTGTCGTTGATAAGCATATCTATCTTTTCAAGCCAATCGTTCTCAGAATCAGCTAAAAAGCCATTTTCTCCATCTGTAATGATGTTTTGATATAGAGAAAGTTTAGATGCAATAACCGGAATTTCAAAATGCGATAATTCAAGATATTTAGTAAACGACTTACCTTGTGTATTATAAGGAATGTCAGCAATTGGTATTAGAGCCAGATCAAACATCAATTCATTCAGCTTTTGAAAGTAATCCAAAAACTTAACCGGCTTCTCGTAAGTAAATTTTTTATCTTTTAGTAAATCAGTATCATTGTGTTTCCCATCCCATCCAAATATGATTACCTCTACATTGTTCCCATGTTGTTTATTAACTTGTTTTAGTACATTGGTAATTGCCAATAGATCATTTTTGCTACCGGCATTTGCTATAATTCCCAAACGAATTTTATCTGTCCCGTTTCTATTAATCTGTTCAATGTTCTGATAACCAAAATGTGAAATAAGATTAGGTAGAAACTCTGTAAATACAAACTCGTCTTTATAGGTTTCTCTGATTAATCTGTCATAGAACTTAAGCAGGTCTTTATTGGGAGCAGTAATTATTCCTGTTTGCAGAAAGTTATCTAACATCGTTAATAGTTGATTTTCTGATATTTTTTTGAACTGCGGATGATTTTCAGGAAAAGCGAAGTAATTGGTATCAATATCCATGAAGTATTCCACTTCCTCATTAATGTCATTAATCTCCTTAATGATATAGCTTATATCTGTTAACATTGTAGGGAAAACGATATAATTAGCCCACTTAATCAACCTTTCATCAACTGCCGTATCATAGTCATTGAATTGTTTGTTGAAGTCTAATTTGTGAATATTTGAAACAATGGCACGATGTGTTTTCGTATTATTTAATTCCAATGCAGGCAGAATCATACGATAATATCCGCTTGTATTTAAAGTAGGTCCAAGGAATAATACGTGTTTTTTATCATCATTTTCATTGTAAACAGGAAATCGCTTCATAAAGTCCTTTTCGGTTTTCAATCGAGTAATCATTTTCTTAACAGATTTCATTTAAAAGATATTTAGATTATTAATCAATAGGGACTTTATTCCCAGATTTATACTTGGCAATGAGCTGATCTGTGACCTTATCAAATATCAATACCGTTTCAGCTTTATCTCCCCATTCTTGTATTTTCTTTTCAAAGCGAGCTAAACCAATCTGTTTATCTCTTACCTTGGAATACTTGTGTTTCCAGTCTATTGAATTCCAAAACAAGCCTTTATGCTGGTTTTTGAAATAAACGGTCATTTTGCTGAATGAATCTTTACCAAGTACCCAGGCCATCAAATGAAAAATTTTGCAATTTCGATTACTCCTTTTTCCTTCTTTGCACTTGCAATGACTGATTTAAAATTGTCATTGATACATACTTTAATTTCTCCCTTATGAATTCCAATTCCTATATGGATATCATCCAACTCCATGAGTTCTTCCCGTGACAAGTTTTCGAGATATTCTTTCACTTTAATGCTGACCTTATTTTCAACATCAAATAATTTCAACTTGGCTGTTTGAACACTGTCCATGATATTCTTCTTGAAATCTTTGCCTAATGATTTTTTTTGTTCCATAAGTCTGTATTTATAAGTATTTCAGTTTATTTGCTTGTAAGCTTCAAAATCCAGAACTGCTGCATGAAATCGTCTGGTAAGAGTTGGGTCTCCTAACTTGCCTAATGTGTTTTGGCATTCTCTGAACGTCTTAAGAAGTGGTTTAGGAGTATCGGTACCTTTCTTAATATTATTCAGATATTTTCGTATTTGTCGATCTAAAATCAATTCCGACTGCACTTCCTTTTTACGCTTTCGATGAGCTTTATACCATTTTTTAGTCCCAACAAATCCATTGGGATTGCTTACATCAAAATATTGGTCAGGAAGTTGTATGAATCTGTTTTTAGGATCTTTTTGAACATATTTACCGGAAAGGTCTATCCGCTCGCAATAAATTTGATGTATTCTTGAAATTTGTCCGCTAGAAATGGGTTTGTAAAGCTCTCGAATAAGTTCTTTTGCTGTTTTAATTTGGTAATCGGTGAGGTAAATGTCGTCATAAAGTACGTTTCGAGCCAGTAACCACAGCATGTCCGCATAAATTTTTAGATTAAGGAAATTGACACGAGCTGGCTCCCTGCCGGAAACTTTTTTGTTTCCGCTTGAAACCTCTGCTCGTGTTGGTTCAATTTCCCCTGTTGCTATATTTTTTTTTGAATTTTCCTGTTCAATTTCCCCTGTGTATCCTGTTGTGTAACCTGCCTTATCATAAATTGTTTGCGTATGCAAATTCCCTTTATCTGTAACCTGTGTTGTAACCTGTTTAGATTCAGATGAGCCAGTTGTTAACTTATCCACTTGTATTAATAAATTATTATTACTGTATCCTGTATCTGTATGAGGACATTTTGTCGTTTTGTCCTCTGAAATACCTTGTTTTTCGATTTTGTCTTCAGCTCTCTGAATGGCTATATGAAGTCGTTGTTTGACACTTTCCTGTAGCAAATGTTCATTAAATCGTAAGAATTTAGGATTTATCCACAGCTCATAGTTTGAGTTGCTTCCATGAGAAACTTTATTAACTATTATTTCAGCCTCTTGTAGTCGTTTAATATGGCGTTGGATAGTTCTGGAGCTGCTTTCGGTACAAGTGCTCAATTGTACATTATTGGTAGCTAGCGATGGAAGTGCTACAGATTCATTATTGAGCGGATTTAATCCATTCCACTTGTAGAGTATTTGTCCGTAGATAATAATCAGCTGTCGTGATGTTTCTCTGGTACCTCCTCGGATACAATTCTTACATTGATCTTGTTGCTCATTGTATTCTTTGATATATGAGTGTAAGGCATTAATGGTGCGTGAATAGTCAAGTATTTTCATAGTAGGTAATATTTGTTTTTAATAAAGTATAATAGAAGTTAGTCTACAGAGATTTTATGTTATAAAATTTAATTTGTATGTACCTTTTTTTGTTTATCATTTGAACAACTCATCTCTAATTTGCTCAAAAGTTTTCTCCCAAATTCCTTATTCAAATCAAAGTGTTCTGTCATAGAAAGTAATTGCAAATGAGAAATTTTTAATTCCCCTGACCGGTTCCATTCATTTAGAATTAACTTTTCTAAAAATTTCTTATATACTCTATTTTCAGCTTGATTGAATTCGGTTTTATCTAATTTATCCATTTGATGTTGTTTGAAGTTTATTGTTCCTTTTTTTATAAATAGAGCCATAGATCTATGAATTTTTAGGAACAATTACTCTGTGAATCCCGAATTTTTTCAAATCAAGGTTAGTCGCTTCTCTGAGCAATCTGACTCTTTTAGCAAGTGGTATATGCGGATCATTCAGAACGAGTTCTCCTGAGAATTCGGCAATAAATGGTCTGTTATCTGTACCCATAGATGAATTTGGATTAGCAACTAATACGATTCCTTTGCCTTCTTCGGCTACCATCCATTCGCCCTTTTTTTGAGGTAAAGGCAGAGATACCTTGATATCTTTATTATAGATAGAATTGCCATTTACATCCAATATCATATACCACGTCTTAGATTGTTTTCCCATTTTAGTTTTATTTTAATATTTACCTTTAAGCACTCTTGCTTTTCTCTTTTCCCTTTCTGCGTGAGTTTTATTCTGTTCTTCAATTATGTTTAGTGATTCATCATAAATTTGTGCAGCTAAATAATCTCTTACATTTTCGCCTCGGTAATACTTATAAATAGTAGTTTCAGAAACACCAGTTCGCATAGCAATAAGACTAACATGATTAGTTGGAAGTTTGCTTCTTATGGCATTCAAATCACTGATTTTCATATTGCTTGATTTGTCTTACAGAATGTATTTTCGTTTCTCTACTTCTATATTATAAAATTTGATTAGGGAAATCAATGACGCTTCCCTTATCATTGCTACTCTGTTATTTCTATTGTAATAGCCATCTAACAATCCACGTGCTTGAAAGGTACCTAAGCTCTTTTTATCCCAGCCTAACTTCTGTTCAACTTCTGGATATTTTTCCAATATCTCCTCCGGTGTTAGATAAGGATTTTTGTTTTCTTCTATTGCATCCATAACCTATCGCTTGTTTTCAATAGTTTCCGAAGCATATCGTTCCAATTCTGAATGGTGAATGACCCATGATTTTTTAGGTCCATCATGCCTTGCTTTTAGGCGTCCTGTGTTGCAGTAGTAAATGACTGTTGAATATTTAATACCAGTTAATTCTGCGAATTCTTTGGGTTTGTAGAATTCTTTTTGCTTACTTTTAGAAAACATTTCCTGCATATCAAAAGTGATTCTGTTATAGAGGTCTTTTATGTCAGCTTTTGTGGCTAATTGCTTGAGTTCTTCTATTGTCATTTGTCTAATTATTGAATTTTATGGAAATGCAAAGCAAATACAAAACAAGTTGCATTCAAATAGGGGTAATGGGGGAGTTACTACCATAAGAATGGGGGTAATCAACATCATAGTTGTTGATAATCAATTAGATGAGGTTGTATTTTTTTTCAAAAAAAGTATAATATTGTTTTACTATGCAAATAGTAATAGATGGAATTATCATACTTTATCTAATTAAAGAAACCATATGAATTTATTTCAGAAAGATCGGTCAATGCCAATTGATATTATTGAAAAATTCCCTGACTTAAAGAAAAAACTGGATTGGGGAGATCGGGAGCTAGGCATTTTTTTAAGTTCTAAATTACTTATAGGACATTTTAATAGGAATCTCAGAAAAGCTTTTATATCAGAAGAATCTGTAATAGCTTTGGCAAAGTACTCTAATAGAATAATGGAATCTCAAAAGGTTGACTTATCATTAAAAAATCCAGATAGATCAGAGTATTTAGTAGCTCAGGAAATAATCAAAAGATATCCTGAATTAGAGGATAAGTTTAATTGGGGATGCCGGCAATTGGGGATTTTATTGAGATTCAAATTACTGGAAGGATATTATAATAAGACACTTCGAAAATCATTTATTAGAGAGGATTCTGTAATAGAATTAGTAAGATATACTAATAATTTAATTGAAACTCAAAAAGTACAATTGGCTGAATATTTTAATTAGTGTTAAAAATAATAGACATGGGTATTGTTCAACTATAATCTGGAAGATTTTATTACAATCGTTATTTTAAAAAAATTTGACCTAAAAGTAAAGCCAAAGCTTAGCTAAGCTCTAGGAACTGACTAATCACTTTGAAATTAAATACAACCAATATGGTAGTATTTGTTAGTGTAGACCTAGTCTTTACATTTTTCATTAAAAGGATATAGCTAAAAAACAAGCAAATTAGTTTGTTATAACTCTCAATGTGGGAATAGTTCTTGCAGGCTTATTCCCATTCACATCATAATTAAATGATGTAGAACAATACGGACAAGTCATTGGAACCTTACTAAGTTTTATAATGGATGTATCCAGTTTGGTTATAGGATTTTCGCAATTAGGACAAGCTATAGTATTGGATGCTTCGGGAGCAGGGTTAGGATTAGGCTCAACTGAAGATAATTTATCCCATTTGTCCATCTCAAGGTTTCTCAAACTATCTACAATACGTGCGTAAATCTGAGTTGTTGTGAGGCTTGAATGCCCCAATATATCACTGACCACTTCAAGCTTAATACCTAAGACAAGAGATGAAATTGCAAAGGTGTGTCTAGAACAATGAAAGTGAATGTCCTTATCCCAATCCAATACTTCAACAATGATTTGTTTCAATAATTTATTAGTATAGGAGTTGCAAATATGTTTCATTTGTGCAATAGGTTTGTCAATTTTCCGGTTGCTTTCAATCAGCGTTTTAAGCCTTTCTCTTATAGGTATTCTTACCGTTGTCTTGACACCCAAGTGACCCTTTTGACATTCAATTACCACCATATTACCCTTGATAAATTGCTTGGGATTCTCATGGAATTTTATAACATCGCTGTATCTAAGACCTGTATAACAGGAAAGCAAAAAGAGTCTTAATGTTAACTGGTATTTTAAACCAATATGATATTTACGTGAGAACTTAGTTTTTCTTCTTCGCCATATAGTAAGTAGCATTCCACTATCATAAAGTTCCTGTAACTTGTTGAGTTCCTCCAATTCAAAGTACTCAATCTCAACTTGGGGTGCTTTACCGATTTGGTAAGTGGCGAAAGGATACTTTTTGATAACTCCTGTTGTGAATAGTTTTTTAGTATATTTTCTTAATGTGGTAAGTCCCCTGTATTCTGATGCTCGTGACAACTTCAATATATTTTGGATATAACTACCATATTCACTAATTAGATCCTCATTTATTTGGTAGACGGTAAGTTTGCCACGATACTTGTTTTTGTAATCAGGATGATTCACAAAATCTTTCAACCACCTCGTTGCTAACTTGCAACCGTATAATTGTGCTTTAGATATTTTTGTATTCTTATCCTCCCAAATAATCATTTTTTCTACGTACTTAAAATAGCATACAGGTTTGGCTTGCCCATCCTGATCATAATAATGTTGCTTTAATTCGGTTAGGGTGATGACCTCATTACGGTCATCATAATCCTTTAACATCGTATCTATTTTTGACATCTCCATAGCAATAAAAGTGGTCAGTTGCAAGTACCCTTTTACCCCTTTTTTTACATCCTTTTTACTACCCTGAGTACAAATTATCTGAGAAGAATTGATTCTTCGACCAGTATTAATGTAGTCATGTTCTGAGTTGAGGGAAATACGTAGCAGAATAGGCACTGTGTTGTCAGTAGTTTTGTATATTTTCGGGTCAAAGTTTATTGTCCATCTCATAGTTTAGTGGTTTAAAAGTTGTGAGATAATTGTGAGATTAGGCTGCGAATTTTATATTTTTCTATAGAAAAACAAAAAAAATAAAAACTTATATTTCTGATTTTCAACAGTTTGGAGAAATCTCTCTAACGACAATAAAGGTAGGGGTATTTATGAGTCCACTGCTCTAACCAACTGAGCTATGGGTCCAAAATAATTCTTATAAAAAGAACTATCTTTGAGTTAGCAAAGTTATGCAATAATTAAATATTTTTAATAATATTTTTTAGATACAATCAACTAATATGAAACTCTGGAAAAAAAATATTGACATTGAATCTCGTATTGAAGAATTTACGGTGGGTAAGGATAGGGATTTAGATGTGCATTTAGCTCCTTTTGATGTTTTAGGTTCTATAGCACATATAAGTATGTTGGCTTCCATTGATTTAATTTCTAAAGAAGAGTTGAAATCGTTAAAAGCTGAATTAATCAATGTTTATAAAGAAATTTTAGAGAATAAATTTAAAATAGAAGATGGGGTAGAGGATGTGCATTCTCAAGTCGAAATGATATTAACTAAACGTTTAGGTGATATTGGTAAGAAAATTCATAGTGGTCGTTCTCGGAATGATCA
>Ga0114931_10002230_pt1 | contig 24667 bp, 18 predicted proteins | sample 2SBtaG_FD_89579 | JGI IMG/M metagenome (GOLD analysis project Ga0114931, IMG submission 89579) | Deep subsurface microbial communities from Kolumbo volcano to uncover new lineages of life (NeLLi) - 2SBTROV14_V59a metaG | ecosystem: Environmental > Aquatic > Marine > Volcanic | place: Kolumbo... | reverse complement strand
GATGGCTTTAGCAACACGGATGGCTTTAGCAACACGGATGGCTTTAGCAACACGGATGGCTTCAGCGCGGAGCACCGCGCCACGCGTCATGTTTTATTCTTTTTTTCTCGCTTCAGTTGTCGCTTTTCCTTTTGAGTGAGTTGGGCCTTTTTTCGCGATTCTTTTTTGCCTTTGTCTTTGCTTCCCCGATCACCCATCGAATTGTTCTCCGTGATCGAAAACGAATGATGCTCTCAACTTCGTCAGACGAGCTTGACGTTTTCGGCACAGGGCCCCTTCTGGCCACGTCCTTCGGTGTAGGACACGCGTTGACCTTCTTGCAGTTCATCGTAACCCACACCTTCGAGGCTTGATGAGTGAAAGAACAGGTCCTTCTCGCTCCCGGTATCGATGAACCCGAAACCGCGGTCCGTGAGTCGCTTAATGGTGCCTTCTGGCATGTGTCGATTCCCTTTGAAAATGTATCTTGCAGCGTTGCCCACGAACACCGTGTTCGGGCTGCAACTCCACGAGTGCTTTTATTCTATCGAATCAAATGGCAATAAGCGATGGCGTGGAACAGAGATCGGAATTGGAGCCCGATTCGGCAAGCGATCGCTCTTTCACGGCGCTCCGCTGTACAGCACGTCCATCACTTTGCCCTGGTTCAGATGACGCGGCCGGCCCAGGGCATCTGGGATTGTCGTGTGTGGGTCGATTTCCAACGCGGTGTAGATTGTCGCTCCGATATCGTTGGGATGGAACGACTCGGCGATGGGGCGACCTCCGATACGGTCGGTGGCCCCAATAACCTGACCTTCGCGAATGCCGCCACCGGCGAATAGGGCCGTGTAGCCGAAGGCCCAGTGGTGACGACCGGGGACGGTTTTTCCGGGGAGCGGCGAAATGGTCGGCGTGCGACCAAACTCTCCGACGCAGACCACCAGTGTCTGGTCCAGCAGACCTCGTTCGTCGAGATCGTCCAGAAATGCGCTCAGGCCCGTGTCCAACGCCGGCAACATGGTCCGCAGCCGGGGGAAGTGATCGACATGCGTATCCCACGATTGAACACGACCCATATTACACTGAATGACGGGCATTTCCATTTCCACCAGCCGCCGCGCCAACAGCAACGTCTGGCCGTACGAATGGCGCCCATAGCGGTCGCGTGTCTGGGCCGACTCAGCGTTGATATCAAGGGCCGTCTTGAGGTTCGAGGAGGTGAGCATCGAGAAGGCTAGTTCCTGCTCGTTGGTGTACTTGCTGTTTTGCGGCGACGCATCGAGAGCTCGTTGATGGGCGTCGATACTCTGCAGCAGTTTCCGCCGATCATCGAGCCGCGAAACGCTTAACCCGTCGAGCAACGACAAGTTGCTGACTTTGTAATTTTCTCCGTTGGGATCATCGTTGAGCACGAAGGGGTCATACTTTGAACCCAAAAAACCGGCGTGTTGGGCCGGCCACACCAAGACGCCCTCGATCAACGGATTGGGTAATGTTACTTGGCTGGGCAGACGATCCGCTCGGGGCCGCAGATACGAGACGGTCGAACCATACGACGGCCAATCGGCCCGGCTGAGCGACTTGGCCTGGTTCGAGTTGCCGCGAGAGATTTGCACGGAACCGGTCAGCGCGTTGTGCGTTCCCGAAAGGTGGCGGTTGTCGTTGTGTGCCATCGACCGGACGATCGCCAGCCGGTTGGCACGCGCGGCCATGCCCGGCATCTTGTCCGTGAATTGCACGCCTGGCAAAGAGGTGGCAATCGGGTCGAACTCACCTTTGACCTCGGCCACCTCGGGCTTGGGATCGAACATGTCGATGTGGCTGCCACCGCCGGTCAGAAACACCAGCACGACCGATTTGGCACGACCGCCGCCGGGGGAGGCAAGGGACTGTCGTCGAAGCATGCCGGCGAGACCCAAGCCAAAGAACGAAGAACAGCCGATTTGCAGTAGTTCTCGACGATGGAACATGGGCGGGCAGTCTCTTTTCGGCGAGGGGATCGCCAGGGGGTGAGCGGCTCTTTCCTAATTAGAGCCTAATCGGCCACATAGCTCAACAAAGAGTGCCGCGATCCGCATGACCTGGCCCCGAATGACACGATTCCGCACATCCGCGAGGCTACGGTAGGACCAACTCATATTGCCCGTGACTTGCTCTCTTGAGACGTCCCTTTTCGACCAGGGTCTCCCAAACCTTGGAAGGGTACTGATCGGGCGGCGTGATGGCCACGATTCCAGAAGGCCGACCTCCGCTCAACGGGCCAACGCCGAGGCTCGATTCGCTATCCAATCGCGTTAACTTGAGCCGTTTCTTAAAGGCCTTCAGTGCCCGTTTAAGCACTTCCGGCGCCACTTCATCTTCCGGCAACGGTTCCGATTCAGACATGAAAGGCTCTCCTCCCGAGAAAGTGAATCCACCGCGAAATTTAACGTCCCCACCAGCAAGGGACCCCCAATGTTTATACCAACAATGTTTATACCAAATTCGCGGTTCCTGCTTGTTCCGGAAGAGAAGCACGCCAGGTTAGATTCAATTGCCCAAGCGAATCCGACGAGACCCCATTTTACACAGCCCAGCATGGGCCCCTGCCCCGAGTACGATGGGGACTCTACACGGGCATATCACGGCAAAAACGTTTCTTCCCCAGGCTAGAATCCGATTCCGCTTGGGGGATTGTATAGGTGTCCTGGTCGCCGAAATGCCCTGTGTAGCGACGATTGGGATCAAGATCGGAAGCCGGGGGATGTTACCAAATGGCCGCTCCATTGCCACGGGGTAGGGGCTTGCTCTATAATTTTGCACGGTGTTTGGTGACGAGCTGCAACAAGATCCTGGAAGGCCGCTTCGACGGACCGTCTGAAGAATAACCTTGAGATCGAGGATGTTGCTTCGAGCTATCCGTGACGCAGAGCTTATCTGTGGAGCAGGGCTCGAAGAGACAACCTCCTTGGTGCCGAGTTGAATTTTTCCCTGGACCGTCTTCCGTCCTCCAATCGTTCTTATTGTTAGGCCACGCTCTGTGTGGTTGTGCCTTTCGCGGAAGGGCCTCCTCCGGTTTGGGGCTTGCTGCTCACCAATTGGTTCGGGTTGATGGGGTGCTCCCAACGGAGCGATCCTGTTTGCCCATGATATTAGGTCTCGGTGCGTGGAGTGCAGTAATGCCTGAAGGAAAGATTAAGAAGATTTTGGCCGACAAGGGTTTCGGGTTCATTGAAGGAGAGCGGGACGATATGTTCTTTCATCACTCGGAGGTCCAGGGAACGACCATCGAGGAGTTGAGCGAAGGACAGATGGTCCAGTATGAAATCGGCCAAGGCCGCAAAGGTCCGTGTGCCGTTTCAGTTCGTCCGGCCGAGTAAGCAACGTCTTACCGACCCCCGTCGATGGCAACGAAAAATCGCGCGACGCTCCCGGATCCTTGCGGTTCAGGAGCGTCGCGTTATTTATGGACGAAAGCATTCATCACCCAACGCCCTACTTGCCAGGCAAGGATGCGTCGATGCCCCGGGGCTTCTGCCAGTATGGGAGTTGATTTGAATGGGACTTGCATTCAATTCCCGAGACGGGGCCCCTAGTCATTGGGGGCATTCGCATGACGGGGCCCTTGTCCACGAAACGCGATGCCACCTAGGAATTAGACTCTTCCCCATCCGCGGAGTGGGTGATTTATTTGATATCGTGTTACGTTAGCCCGTATCATGGTTCCATACGCTGTCGGCACGGCGCATGACAGCCTTGCGCGAGAAGAAGTAGTTGCCAGCGAGACGAACCCGATCGTTGTGCAAGCTGCTAACGCGCGATCCATCGATTCTATCCCGCCGCGAGTAATCCATGTCCCGCCTGAACGTTTCGCAGGTTTTCGTCGCGCTCGGCCTGTTGCTCGCGGCTGCCATTGCGCGCGGTGATGAGAACGACGCCCCCGCGGATAAAACAAACGGCAAGCTTCGGCAAGTTGATTTCTTCGAGCAACATATCCGCCCGCTACTGATCGAACACTGTTACGAATGCCACTCGGCAAAAGCCGAAAAGTTGCAAGGTGCTTTAGCCTTGGACAGCAAGCCAGGCTGGATGGCTGGCGGCGACGGCGGGGCGGTGATCGTGCCAGGAAAGCCCGACGAAAGTCCGCTGATGGATGCCGTGCGGTACGAAAGCTATGAGATGCCGCCGCTTGGGAAGTTACCCGAAGATCAGATCGCGCTGCTTGAAAAGTGGATCGCCATGGGCGCGCCCGACCCACGGACCACCGACCCCCGCACGTCGAACGCCGCCACTCAAAAGCAGTCCACGATCGATTGGGAGCAAGCCCGGGAGTTTTGGGCCTTTCAACCCCCGCGACGAAACGAACTCCCGCGTGTCACGAATGACGCTTGGTCACGTGGCGCGATTGACCGGTTTGTTCTTGCGAAGCTTGAAGCCGCCGAACTGCAACCATCGATCGATGCACCCCGGGCAACGCTGCTGCGACGTGTGTCGTACGATCTGATTGGGTTGCCGCCATCGCCGGAAGAGATCGACGCGTTCAGCAAGGATCCCTCGTCCCATGCGCTGGACCGGGTGATCGATCGTCTGTTGGCTTCACCACATTTTGGCGAGCGCTGGGGGCGTCACTGGCTGGATATCGCCCGCTTCGCCGAATCGACCGGCGGCGGTCGCTCGTTGTTGTATGGGGAAGCATGGCGCTATCGCGATTATGTGATCCGCTCGTTCAACCAAGACAAGCCATTCGATCGATTTATTGTCGAACAAATCGCCGGCGACCTGTTGCCCTTCGACGATTTCCGAATTGGGCGCGATCAGCTCATCGCCACGGGGTTTCTTGCCCTTGGACCATCGAACTACGAACTGCAAGACAAGCAGCAACTTCGGGCGGACATCATCGACGAACAGATTGACACGGTAGGTCGCGCGTTTTTGGGGATGACCCTTGGGTGTGCTCGCTGCCACGATCACAAATTCGATCCAATTCCCACCCGGGACTATTACGCACTGGCCGGTATCTTTCACGGCACCCGAAGCGTGATTGACGCAAACGTGTCGAGTTGGGTGAAGCGCTCGTTGCCGATCTCACCACGGGATCAGCGTCGAATCGACGAGCACCACGCGGCACTCACCCGGCTTGAGGAACGAATTGCCGACGTCGAAAAACGGCGCGACGAATTGGTGGCCATGATCCCCATTCTCACGCTCGACGACAGCGACGCAACGCTCTCGGGCAACTGGAAGACAAGCACTTCGGTGAAGCCCTATGTTGGGGAAAGCTATCGCTATGCCAGCGGCGATGGTTCGCGGGCGGTTTATGAATTCGTTGTGCCGAGCGCCGGAAGATATGACGTCCGTGTGGCGTACACACCTCACAAGAACCGCAGTTCCAAGACGGAGTATTTGGTCTCGCACATCGAGGGCATCACCACCACGCATCTCGATCAAACCACGCCGCCCTCGACGGGTAATACCTATTCCTCGTTGAGGCAGTTCTCCTTTAGCCCCGATCAGCCAGCCACGGTCTCTGTAAGCACCCAAGGCGGTCGGGGCAATGTCGTGGTTGATGCGGTGCAATTGATTCGCGTTGATCAGCAAGACGAGATGTTGGAGAAGCTGACGGCGGTCGAGCGTGAAGCAATTGCGTTGGAGCAGCAACGAGCGAAGCTCGAGGAGTTGGCGCCGGCGGCGCCGCCTCAAGCGGTTGCGGTTGCGGAGCACGAAGAGTGTGGCGACTATCATATCTGTATTCGGGGTAACATTCGCAATCTCGGTCCCACGGTGCCCCGTGGCTTTCTTACCGTCGCCATGACCCGCGCGGTTCCCCGGATCGAAGACGGCACCAGCGGGCGTCTGGAACTTGCGAAATGGATTGCCAACGAAGAAAATCCACTCACGGCTCGGGTTGTGGCCAATCGCATTTGGCAACATCTCTTTGGCGAGGGTCTCGTGAGAACCGTCGATAACTTCGGGGCGATGGGGCAACGCCCTTCACATCCACAACTGCTCGATTACCTTGCCTTACGGCTGGTCGATCAGGGTTGGAGCATGAAGTCGTTAATCCGCGAAATCATGCAATCGCGCACCTATCAACTCTCCAGTGTTGCCACAACGGAAGCGAGGCAGAGCGACCCTGAAAATCGCCTGCTCTCGCGTCACAGTCGACGGCGTCTCGACGCCGAGGCCATTCGCGATTCGATGCTCGCTCTCAGTGGTGAACTCGATCTGACCCCGGGCGGAAACACCGTCCGACCTGGCACGAAGCAGGAATATGGCTATGCGTTTGATGAAACTCGACGAACCATCTATGTGCCGGTGTTCCGCAACCAACTTCATGACCTGTGTACCGTGTTCGATTTCCCCGATCCGAATCTCTCCATTGGGCGGCGAAACGTCAGCACGTTGTCTACCCAATCCCTGTTCTTACTCAACAGCCCCTTCGTGTTGGATCGCTCTCGCATGGCTGCACGACGGCTGCTCGCTGAGCACGAACTGAATGATGAGCAGCGGCTCGCGCGACTCTACCATCTGGCGCTTGGTCGCCCGCCGTACCCGCAAGAACAGCAACTCGCCGCAACGTTTCTCGGGAAGTTCGGCATGCTGCCGTCGGAATCCAAAGTTGCCGACGCCGCGTTCGACCAACAGCGGCTCGCGCATTGGGCCGCACTCGCGCAGGCCGTGATGTCCTGCATCGATTTTCGTTATGTGAATTAGAAGACAAACGCCGAGGACTCTGTCGTGAATTGTGGCCAACAATCTCGCCGTCAACTGTTACGGAAGGCCGCGTGTGGGTTCGGCTCCATCGCGTTTGCCGGGCTTTGCCATGAAGCACGATCCGCCGATGAAGCAGACCTCTTGGATGCCGGTCCGTTGGCTCCCAAGGAACCGATGTTCCCGGCACGGGCCAAACGGGTGATCTTTCTCTTCATGCAAGGGGGGCCCAGTGCCGTCGATACGTTCGACTACAAACCAGCTCTGGAAAAATATGATGGACGGAAACTCGATTTCCGCGACGCGCGAAAACTGGCCAAGACCGGGATGACCGGTGCCGAAACCGTCATGAAATCGCCTTGGGCTTTTCGGCAGTACGGACAGAGTGGGCAGTGGGTTTCCGAACTGTTTCCCGAAATCGCCAAGCACGTCGATCGGCTCTGCTTCCTCCACGCAATGCACACCGACGGCGTCGCACATGGCCCCAGCACTCTCTTCTTGCACACCGGCGCGATGAATCTGGTTCGCCCTTCGGTCGGTTCTTGGGTTACCTATGGACTGGGTACCGAAAACCAAAACCTGCCCGGGTTCATCACCATCAATCCGCCAGCGGGAAACGGTGGCCCGCGGAACTACTCCAACGCCTTTCTTCCCACCGACTATCAAGGCACCGCGTTGGGACGCGCTGGGCAGTCCGTGGCCGAAGCTAGTTTTCGACACATCACCAATTCCCAAATTTCGTCTGCCATGCAGCAGAAGCAGTTCGCGCTGTTGCAATCGCTCAATCGGCGGCAACTCGAAGCGGCGACCGACCCGGAAGAACTCTCGGCTGTCGTTCGATCCTTCGAATTGGCCTATCGCATGCAACGCCACGCACCGGAGTTGATGGACCTCTCGTCCGAAACAGCCGCCACGAAGCAGATGTACGGCATGGACCAAAAAGAGACGGAAGACTTCGGGCGACAATGCCTGCTGGCGCGAAGAATGGCCGAAGCCGGCGTGCGCTATATTCAACTCAATTACGGGGACAACACGTCGAACCCCCGTTGGGATCAACACTCGAAGATCCGAGATCATGCGATTCATGCCCGGGCGACCGATAAGCCCGTCGCGGGGTTGATCGCCGATCTTCACGCCCGCGGGCTTCTCGAAGACACGCTCCTATGGTGGGGCGGTGAGTTTGGCCGCAATCCATTCTCGCAAAATTCAGACGGTCGCGATCACAACCCCAAGGGATTCACGCATTTTCTTTGTGGCGGCGGCGTGAAGTCGGGCTATTCCCACGGATCGACGGACGAATTCGGTCACGAAGCAGTGGAAAACCGCGTCCATATGCACGACCTACACGCCACACTCCTGCACCTCTTGGGTCTCGATCACCAACGACTCACCTATCGCTACGCCGGTCGCGATTTCCGGCTCACCGATATCGCAGGCAACGTGGTACACGACGTCTTCGCGTAATGTGGGGGGGTAACACACCAAGGGCTCACCGTGCTTGGGTCCAACTGCTTACCATGCACTTAGTCGAACGCCGCCACCTTGAGCATCCGCTACGATGCACAAACGCGGCGAGCGAACGCCACGACATACCTCTAACCCTCCAGTCTTCTAAAAACCTGCACCAAATGGCGGAGAACCTAATGAAACACGCGGCCTTGTTCTTGATCACGCTCGTTGCTTTCACCAGCACGCTTCATGCAGAGGATGATGCGAAGCCAGCCTCCGCGACCTACGCCAATGTGTCGTATGGCCCGCATGCGATGAACGTGCTGGACTTTTGGCAGGCCGAAGGCCACGGCCCGCGACCGCTGTTGGTTTACATTCATGGCGGAGGTTGGACCGGGGGCGACAAGCAGCAGGACCCCAAGAATTTTCGGCCCTTTCTAGAGAAGGGAATCTCCTACGCGGCGATCAACTATCGCCTCTCTGGCGAAGCCCCGTTGCCGGCGCCCGTGCTTGACGCGGCCCGTGCGATTCAGTTCCTTCGCTCGAAAGCCGACGCCTGGAACATTAACAAGAATCGCATCGCGCTGACCGGCGGCAGCGCGGGCGCCTGCACATCGATGTGGATACTGTTGCACGACGATCTGGCCGATCCAACCGCGACGGATCCGGTACTTCGCGAGTCGACACGTGTCAGTGGCGCGGCGGTTGCTTCCGGTCAGACATCGATCGATCCGAAAGTCATCGAGGGTTGGCTAGGGCCCAAAGTGCTCGAACACCGCATGATCAACATGGCGGTTGGAGAGGAAACCATGCAAGGCGCCCTGGAGAATTATGACCAGTATCACGCGCTGTATGTCGAATTCTCACCCTACAATCATCTCGACGGCGACGACCCCCCGTTGTTGATGACCTATGGCAACGACATGACGCTGCCATCCAAAAACGCCGGGCATGGCATCCACCACCCCATGTACGGTATCAAGATGAAAGAGAAAGCCGATCGAGTTGGGCACGAATGCCACCTCCTGATCGAAGGCGTCTCCAAGTCAGAAAAGTACAAAAGCCGAAACGATTTCCTGATGTCGATTCTGCTGGCACCTTAGCATGTTTCCGACAGGCATTGTGAGAAGCATTGTGAGAAACGATTGTAGGACAGGAATGGCATTCATGGTCGATCGTGGTCGAAACAAGGACCGGATGCGAACGACATTTCGAGCGTGGCGGTCATTGCTTGCCTGTGGCGTCGCGATGTTCTCGTGCGTTGCGAACGTGGGGCTAGGGGATGCACCTCCAAGTGCTCGGCAGATCGAGTTCTTCGAGTCCCGCATTCGTCCCGTGCTGGTCGAGCGATGCTACGAATGTCATAACTCGGCCGACACCGCCGAAGGAGGGCTCGCGCTGGATTCTCGCCAGGCGTTACGTGCCGGCGGCGATGGCGGCGCGGCGATCGTACCGGGCAAGCCCGACGCGAGCCGGTTGTTGGCTGTCCTGCGACACGAAATCGAAGACCTGGAGATGCCACAGGGTGGGGCGAAGCTGGCCGATCGCGTGATCGCCGCCTTTGAGCAGTGGATCGCGATGGGGGCGCCCGATCCACGCGACCATTCGCCTTCCAGCGAAGCGTTGGCCTCCGCGACTTCCTGGGACGCGGTTCTTGAAAAACGAAAGAAGTGGTGGAGCTTTCAACCGATCAACCGGCCAGACGTTCCCGAAGTCGCGGAACCAGCATGGTCCAACCACCCCATCGATCGTTTCGTTCTCGCCAAGCTCGAAGCGAACCAACTGCAACCGGTCGCCCAGGCAGACGCACCGACGCTCGTGCGACGGTTGTTCTTCACGCTCATCGGGCTTCCGCCGACCCCCGTTGAAGCGGAACACTGGGGAGAGGTGGTTTCGCGTTCCGGTGGTTTCGAGAAGCTTGTCGATGACCTTTTGAATCGTCCTCAATTCGGCGAGTGTTGGGCGCGGCACTGGATGGACTGGATTCGCTATGCCGAATCACACGGTTCCGAAGGCGATCCGACGATCGACAACGCTTGGTACTATCGCGACTATCTGATTCGCGCGTTGAACAACGATATCCCTTACGATCAACTCGTTCGGGAACACATCGCCGGCGACTTGCTCGAACACCCCCGTATCAATGAAGCGTTGGGAATCAACGAATCGCTGATTGGCCCCGCCCACTGGCGGATGGTGTTCCACGGGTTCGCCCCGACCGATGCGCTGGAGGAAAAGGTTCGTTTCACCGACGACCAGATCAATTCTTTTTCCAAGGCCTTTTTGGGGCTGACCGTTTCGTGTGCCCGGTGTCACGATCACAAGTTCGACGCGATTAGCCAGCGTGATTACTACGCACTGTTTGGCATTCTTGGTTCGTGCCGTCCTGGGCGCGTGGCGATCGATGTTCCACGGCGGCTCAATCAGAATCGACAGGCGCTTGTCGCGCTAAAGCCACGGATTCGCGAGGCCCTTGCCGCGGATTGGCAGCGGGCGTCTCAGTCGCTTGCTACCGAACTACTCGCGGCGGACGGTCGCTGGAAAGAGGCGAAAGACCCCAAGGATCTGCTGCACGGGTGGTTGCTTACACGGCGTGACGTCGACTCCGGCATGGACTTCGCGACCGCGTGGCAGCGACGTCTCGATGCGTGGCGCGAGGAAATGGCCCATCGGGCGGAATACGCACAACGGGACGCTCCCTGGCACTGGGACTTGAGCGAACTAGGCGACTACGCTCGTTGGTTTCCGACTTGGACCGGCTTGCGCGACCAACCCAGCGCTGCTGGAGAGTTTTCCGTTGCCCCCGTTGGCGAGAGCGCGATCACGGGGATCTACCCTGCCGGGGTGTACTCACACAGCCTTTCGACGAAGCACGCGGCACGGTTGACTTCCGAAAGCGTTCAACTCGATGGACCGTACGAATTGTGGCTTCGCGTGATTGGAGACGGAGGAGCCACCTCGCGGTACGTCGTTCAGAATTATCCGCGTAGCGGGACGGTTTATCCGGTGACGGAACTTTCGCCCGATTGGAGATGGCAGAAGTACGATCTTACCTATTGGGACGGGGACAGCATCCACATCGAACTGACCTCTGCACTCGATGCCCCGCTGTTGGTAAAGCACAATCCCCGTTCATGGTTTGGCATACGCGAGGCGGTCTTTGTCCCCAAGGGGAAACCCGGTCCACTAGGTGAGCCGCTCGAAGCTCTCGACCCGTTGTACGAGACCGCCGCCGTCTCGTCGCCGACATCCTTCGCGGAACTTGCGGCATGTTATGCGAACGCCCTGAAAGACGCCGTCGCGGCATGGGGGCAGGGAACCGCGAGCGATGCGCAGGCGTTGTTCCTGGGGCGTTGTCTTAAGGAGGGTCTGCTGAAGAACCGGCTGGAATCGTTGACGGCTGCCAGAGTGCTTGTCGAGCAATATCGCCGTCTGGAAGAGGCGATCGTGGTGCCGACTCGGGTTCCAGGGTTGGAAGAAACGGTGGCGCGGAATCAGCCGTTGTTCGTGCGTGGGAACCACAAACAACCTGCCGAAGAGGTTCCGCGGAGGTTTCTCGAGGCGATCGACGCGACGCCTTACGACAGCAAGCTAAGCGGTCGCCGACAACTGGCCGAGGATTTGCTTCGCGACGACAACCCGCTGACGCGCCGAGTCATCGTCAATCGGATTTGGCATCACCTCTTTGGGCAAGGCATCGTTGCCACGCCCGACAATCTTGGCAGTCTTGGCAGGGAGCCGAGTCATCCAGAACTGCTCGACTGGTTGGCCACCCGGTTCGTGGAAGATGGATGGTCGATCAAGCGAATGATTCGACGGATTGTAACGAGCAAGACATGGCAGCTCGATTCGCGCTGGTCGTCACGCTCCCACAAGATCGACCCAGAGAATCATCTGCTCTCGCATGCCAACGTTCGTCGGCTTCAGGCAGAGGCGATTCGCGATTCGCTGTTGCAGGTTTCTGGTGAATTGAGCGGGGAGATGTTTGGCGCGCCGGTGGGTGGAGAATCGCCCCGGCGTGGCGTTTATGTACAAGTGAAGCGAAACTCGCTCGATCCGTTCCTTCGTGCGTTCGATTTTCCCGAGCCGTTTGCCACCAAGGGTCGGCGTGATGTGACGAATGTGCCGGCACAGTCGTTGACCATGATGAACGACGAACACGTGGCCGCTTTGGCTGCTGCTTGGGCAGCGCGGGTGTTGCAAGATGCGGAGCACCGCGGTGACGAACAGCGGATCCAACAGATGTTCTTGGCGGCCTTCAGTCGACGAGCCAACACGGCGGAGGTTGCCGAGATTGTCACCTACTTGGAGGAAACGAACCGCCATTACACGCGCCTCGTCGACCACCTCGCCGCGCTCAAGAAACAGATCCAACAGCATCGCCAATCGATCGAGGAGCTGACCGTGTCGACGCGCGTTCGGCTGCTGGAAGAAGCCCGGGAGAAGGCGGGCGCCCTCGAACAGTCGGCCCCACGGCCGATCGCGCGTTGGGAATTCGACGGTGACTTGGGAGATGCCATTGGCGCGGCGGGAGGTTCGGCCCACGGCGGCGCGCGCATTGAAAACGACGCGCTGGTCGTCGATGGACAACAGGCCTACGTCGTTACGACGCCGCTGAAACAAACGCTTCGTGAAAAGACGCTCGAAGTGTGGGTGCGACTCGACAACCTGGAACAGCGCGGCGGTGGCGTCATGACGCTCCAGACTCCGGACGGGGTCGTCTTCGATTCGATCGTGTTCGGCGAACAAAACCCGCGGCAGTGGCTAGCCGGCAGTAACAATTTTCGCCGAACGCGACCGTTCAATGGAACAGAGGAACGCGAAGCCGTCGGGCGCCCGGTACACATCGCCATCGCGTATCACGCCGATGGTCGTATTGTCGGTTACCGCGACGGTCAGCCGTATGGATCGCCCTACGAGAGCAATGGTCCCCGGGAATTCAAGGCGGGTGAAGCGGTCGTCAGTTTTGGTATCCGACATTTTCCGGCGGTGGGAAACCGCATGTTTAGCGGTCGAATCTTCCGAGCCCATCTGTATGATCGCGCGCTGACCGACAAAGAGATTCAGGCCACCTCGCGGTTGGCCGCAAACTACGTCTCCAACGCCCAACTCACCGCCGCGCTGTCGCCGTCCGACCGAGAACGGGTCGAGCGTGACAAAGAAACAATTGCCAAACTCCAGACGGAAATTGAGTCTTTAGGCCCGCTTCCCGCTTCGTTCGACCAGCAAGCGTTCTGGACCGATTTGGCGCGAGCGCTGTTTGGTTTCAAGGAATTTATCTATATCAGGTGATCGCGGAGTACGCCCCCGATGATGAACCCGTCCCATGTTCTTTCACGGTCAATCTCTCGCCGCCACATGTTGCAGCGGGTGTCTAGCGGTTTTGGGGCGGTTGCCCTGGCTGGACTGATGGCCGAATCGGCTTACGCGTCTCCCGCGGGGTTGCCCGAAGGGGCCGCGCTGCGCGAGACCCATCACGCGCCGAAGGCCAAGCACGTCATCTTCTGCTATATGTCGGGCGGCGTGTCGCATGTCGACTCGTTCGACCCGAAGCCCCGGCTCCAGAAAGACCATGGCAAGCCGATGCCCGTGAAGGTGCAGCGGACGCAGTTCAACAACAACGGCAACATCATGGCCAGCCCGTTCGCGTTTACTCCGTCCGGAGAGAGCGGGATTCCAATCAGTAGCATGTTCCCGAAGATCGCCGAATTCGCCGATGAACTCGCGGTGGTGCGATCGATGACCACGCCGGTGAACGAGCATGCTCAGGGGAACTTTTTCATGCACAGCGGCGTCCCGTTCATGGGCTTTCCCAGCGCGGGAGCGTGGGCCGCCTATGGGCTGGGAACGGAGAACCGCGATTTACCCGGTTACATTGTGTTGCAAAGTGGCGACGCCGTACCGCCGCACGGCGGAGTGAGCCTCTTTAGCAACGGCTTTCTGCCCGCGCAGCATCAAGGGTCGATTCTCAAGGCGGACCAACCGGAGGCGATCCGCAATATCCGCCCCCGCGAATCCGCGGCCATGCAGCGTCGCCGGCTGGAGCTGATCCGCGACTTCGACGCCCCGTTTCTCCAGGCGACCTCGAACGAATCGCAGGTCGATGCGGCGATTCGAAACTATGAGACCGCCTTTCGCATGCAATCCTCGGTGCCCGAGTTATGTGATATCTCCAGCGAGTCGAAGGCAACCCGGGCGTTGTACGGTTTGGATTCCACCGACGTTCAGATGGCCGCCTACGCGCGGCAATGTTTGCTGGCCCGGCGGTTGGTGGAACGGGGCGTGCGATTCATCGAATTGAGTTGCCTGACCCGAAACATTGGAGCCGGCGGGGCGCCGAACCCCTGGGATCAGCACAGCGATTTAGAGAAGGGGCACAAGGCCATGGGGCTTCAAGTCGATCAGCCGATCGCAGGGTTGATCAAGGACCTTCGCATTCGCGGTTTGCTCGACGAAACACTCATTATTTGGGCCGGGGAGTTTGGGCGAACGCCCTTCTCGCAGGGGAGCAACGGACGCGATCATAACCCGTTTGGTTTCAGTGTGTGGCTAGCCGGTGGCGGCATCAAAGGCGGAACCATTTTTGGCGCGACCGATGAGTTTGGGTATCACGTGGTTGAGAACAAATGCACGGTCTACGATCTGTGGGCGACCGTGCTACATCAACTGGGCGTGGATCACGAGCGTTTGACCTACCGCTACGGTGGTCGGGATGTTCGCCTGACCGACGTATACGGAAACGTACTGCGCGAGATTCTGGCTTGAATTCCGCTCGGGCTTGGGCGATCACGATCCGGTCATTCGCAACAATAGTTTGTCCCCCAGCGCGGGCCACAATTGCGACAGCGCGAACAGCAAGCGGGCTTTGCCCGGTACCACGATTTCGGGTTGCCTCCTTTCGCAAGCCCTGACGATTCTCCGAGCCAATTCGTCGGGCGCGACGGCCTTTGCTTTGACGCCTGCCCCTGGTTTAGCGGCCCCGGCGGGGAGCCCTTGCAGTTGTTCTTGATAGCGCCGTTCCCCGTCGTCCCGTGCAATGGGCCCTGAGCAAACCAGCATCACATGGACGCCTTGCGGGGCCAACTCCAGTCGCAACTGTTGCGTGTAGGCTGCCAGAGCGAACTTCGACGCCGGATAGGCCCCGAGATATCGGGCCGCGCTCTTCGCGGCCAGCGAAGCGATGTTGACGATGCTGCCCTGATGCTCGATCAACGTAGCCGCGGCAGCACGGGTACAGCGAACGGCCGAGAGTAGATTGAGTTCGAGCAGGTCGTCGAAATCCTCGGGCGTGGTGTCCAACAGCGCGCCTCGCGCGGAGCGGCCGACGTTGTTGACCAACACGTCGATCCGACCGAAATGTTCGCACGACTGTTCGACAAGCGTGCGAACGTCGGCGTCGTTGGTCACATCGACGGGCACGGCCAACACATCGTGCCCGCGTGTTTCGAGCGCGTGGGCCGCCTCATCGAGTGGTTCACGACGTCGGGCGGCCAGAACAACCTTCGCTCCGGCGGCGGCGAAGGTGGCGGCGATCGAACGCCCAAGACCGGCCGACGCACCGGTAACGATCACCACCTTACCGTGCCAAGCTTTCATCGCGTGATGGCCGACCTAAATTCTATCCCAATACCTGTGGGAAAGGCCCACGGCAGCCTTCCGTGAATAGTGTTTGATTCGCAACGCCAGCGAGGGCATTGCCTACTAGAGCAGCACTCCAGAATCCTTCACTTCCCGCTTACGACCATTGATAGGGCGAGCGTTGATCGCGGCTGAGCATCGCGTTTGCTTCGCTGTCGCCGACACACTGTTCTTTCACGGCGTCCCACTGGAGCTTGCGACCCAGGCGCATGGAGATGTTGCATAGGTGACAGGCGCTAATCGTGCGGTGGTGACTGGCCACGTCCGAAACGGGCGTCTCACGGCTCTTGATGCAGTCGAAGAAGTTACCCATGTGGTTATCGCTTTTCACCAGCAGCTTCCAGTCGCTGGGCCGCTCGTCCATGGAGTATTGGTCGAGGAACTTTTTAACGGGAGCGCCCATGATTTTTCCGCGGTTCACGAAGACGCGTCCCTCCTCGCCCTCGAACAGGACACCATTGTCGCCGATCTGAACGCGCAACTGGACGTCGTTGGGATATTCACAGTCGATGGTGAAATATTTCGGCGTGTTGTAGCCGTTCTCGATGTGCGGCAATTTGGCATGGCCGTGGACCGTTCGTGGGCCGGAATCTTCCATTCCCATGGCCCAATGGGCGATGTCCATGTGATGCGCGCCCCAATCGGTCATCACCCCCCCGCTGTATTCGTACCACCAACGAAACGTGTAGTGACATCGTTCCGGGCAATAGGCCACCGCGGGTGCCTGCCCCAACCAGAAGTCCCAGTTCAAATTCGAGGGAACCGGTTTATTCTCGAAAGGACCGCCGGTGAGCGTCGAATCGGGCAGCGTGACGGTCACCTTCTGCAACTTGCCGAGCCAGCCATTGCGCACCATCTCGCATGCCAACCGAAAGCGACCATCGCTGCGTTGTTGGGTGCCGACCTGAAACACGCGACCGGTCTCTTTCACCGCCTTGCGAATCGCTTTGCCCTCGTCAATGGTCAACGTCAGCGGTTTCTCGCAATACACATCCTTGCCCGCGTGCAATGCCGCCAGGGCGACGGCCGTGTGCCAGTGGTCGGGAGTGCCGATGGTCACCGCTTCGATATCATTTCGATCGATGAGTTTGTGGAAGTCTTCGAAGATCTCGGCCTTGCCGCCGAACTTCTCGCGGGCGTTTTCAGCATGTTCACGATCGACGTCGCAAACAGCAACGATGTCACCGAACCTTGAAGCCTGCGTGGCAATGTGCGTGCCACGCCCCCCCAGCCCGATGCTGCCAAGGATCGGCCGGTCGTTCTTGCTAGCCGGTGCGTCGTCGGCTTTGACGCGTGACTCCAACCACAAGGGCGTGCTGGCCGCGGCGGCCGTTAGGCTCAGTGATTGTTGCAGGAAACGTCGACGATTTTGGCGCGATGTGCTCATCATAAGTTCCTCAAGGTGGATTGGTTGTAAAACCTTGAATGTAGGTGCGTGGCAAGACTTCATGCCGTGGGAATACAACGCGGCATGTGATCGTCCCGGCAAGACACCTAGTCTAGACGAAGCGCTGTCACCGTGCCACCAAACGGCGAATTCTCAACGCTCATGCCCCGGGAAGCGGCTCAAACGCCACGACCCGCCACTGGAGCGAGGGCAATTGATCGAGTTGCGGCCGCTTGTATTGGACGATGTAACCAAGTTTGTCATCGAAGTCTGCCCGCAATGTTTTGTAGCCGTGCGCGGGCGCCGCGGTGCCTGCCGGCGGAAGGAATTTTGGATTGGCGACGATGTCCATGTCTCGCCGAAGTCGAACGAACATTCCGTCGACGGTCCAAGTGTGTGGGTTCCAGAAGTCGGGTGATCCATCGTCGAGAAGCTTCGGAGGGTCGGCCACGAGTTGGACATCGGGGCCGTTGACAACAATGGTCAGTCGCCCGCCGAGAGTACCGAAAAGTTTGATCTGGAGAGTGTAGTTCTCGGGGCGCCCCGTGAGCCATCGCTGTTGGGCTTCGGTGAGGCGCTCGGCTGTCAGTGGCGGGTTCTTGCCACGCTGAGTAACCGCCACCTGCCAGATGGTCACCCCGGCGACGGTTAGCAAGACGAAGAAAACGATGAGAACGTACGTGCCGCTTACCGACTTCGGTGCGTCCACGGGTTGTGTTTCTCCGTCCATAGCGGTCCTAACGGTTTCGCGTCGTGTGTTTGACTAGCGTGCTATATAACAGTGGCGGTCGCCGACGCGATCGCGGAAGTTGATTTTACACCTTCATTCTCACCGCGACGGCCTCCGGCCGCAATTGCCAAATTATGTGTACAGCCACGCTTTCGGAACCTGTAATGCCGAGTAACCAATCCGCCTTCGATCGCGCTCGCACCAAAGTGGTCGCGACCGTCGGACCCGCGTGTTCACGAGCCGATCAATTGGCCGCGTTGGTCGAGGCCGGTGTCGATGTCTTTCGTCTCAATATGGCGCACGGCACCCTGGGCGAACATGCCGAGTTGATCGAAACCATCCGGCAACTGGCCGATGAGTTGAACCGACCGGTGGCCATTCTCGTAGACCTGGCGGGGCCAAAAATTCGGTTGGGCGAATTGGCGAACGGCGAAATCGACTGTACCGACGGAGCCGAATTCCGCTTCATTCGAGGCGATGTCGCCGGTGGGCCCAATGAACTTGTCAGCACCTATGAAAAGTTAGTCGATGAATTGGAAGTGGGAAACCGTGTGATGCTGGCAGACGGCACGGTGAGCATGGTGGTTGAAGAGCGCGGCCAAGATTTCGCCCAATGTCGCGTGGTGCAACCGGGGGTCATTCGTAGCCGTCAAGGAATCAATCTGCCGGGGGCCAAGCTAAGCGTGCCGGGGATGACCAAACGCGATTGCCAGCACGCCGTGTGGGCTGCTGAATCAGGGGTCGATTTCGTCAGCCTCAGTTTTGTCCGCTCGGCTGGCGACGTGCATGCGTTGAAGACGATGTTGCGGGCCTGTGGCTCCCAGGCGAAGGTCATTGCCAAGATCGAAAAACCCGAGGCGCTCGATCATCTCGAAGAGATTCTTCATGCCGCCGACGGTGCCATGGTCGCGCGTGGTGATTTGGGCGTGGAGATCGACATCGCGCGCGTGCCCCTGGCACAGAAGCGAATCATCACGATGTGCAACACCCTGCAAAAACCCGTCATCACGGCCACGCAGATGCTCGACAGCATGCAACATTCGCGCTATCCCACGCGAGCCGAAGCGACGGACGTGGCCAACGCGATTCTCGACGGGACCGATGCCTGCATGCTCTCGGGAGAGACGGCCATTGGCGATTATCCTTGCCAAGCGGTCGCGATGATGCGTCGTATTGCCTTGGAAGCCGAAGCGTTGTTTCGCGATCGGCCGGCACATCTCACGCCGCTGGATTCCCCAAACCTACATCGTGTCACCCCGGCGGTGCTCAATGGCGCGGGACAAATGGCGCGTCAGTTGGGGGCCAAGTTGATGGCGGTTACCAGCCACAGCGGTGCCACGGTCCTGGCCGTGTCGAAGCAGCGCAACTTCGCGCCAACCATCGGCGTGAGCGACTCGCCATCGGCGCTACGAGTAATGTGTCTGTATTGGGGAGTAATTCCGATGGCCAGCGCGCCAACGCACGATGTGGCGGAACTCATGCGCCACGTCGAACAATGGGGCAGCGCCAACGGCACGCTTGCCAGCGGCGACCGCATCGTCATCGTTACCGGAAGCCAACTCACCAGAGACGGGCACAATCTGCTGACGGTTCTTGAAATCGAGTGATTCGCGAGTTACCTCGCCGTCGCGAAGTTGTTGCTTAAGCCGGGTTGTTGCTCAAGACGGTGCGTCACACTTGTCGCCGGGTGCCATTGGCTCGGCACTCCAGAGGCGAATCGCCCCCCGCCCCCCAGGCTAGACTAATGCTTCAGGAACGCCCCTTCTTGGCGTCGTGACGATAGACGTCGGCATCTCGGTAGAGTTGCAAACGCTTTCTGATTTTTGTGAGGAGCTCCTTATATTGATTGCGCATTTCGGTGGGCGGCGTTTCCCATTCTCGCCACGGGTGGGAGTCAATCTCTTTCCGCAACGCATCGACCCGCGCTTGCCCCAAATCAATGGCTTGCTGGGCAACCCGTACCGCTTCGCTGAATCGGGACGCGTTAGCCAACGCCGCCGCATACACATCGAGCGCCCGAACATCCGCACTCTTGGTCGCGACACAGGCTCTCCGCGACATTTCGATCGCGCTGTCGCGGTCGCGAACGAATTCCTCGGGACAGGTCGCTCGCAGCCAAGCATACTCGGTCAAGTAGTGAACGTTGTCGGGTGATTGTTCAAGGCCCGCTTCGAGCACCACCGCCGCTTCCTCGAACCGTCCAAGTGCTTGCAGGGCAAGCGACCATTGGATGCGCGGTTCGTGCGGCAGACAGGTGACAAGGCTGTTAGGGTTGGAGGACATGTCAACCGCTTGGCGGAAGTGCTCACTCGCCTCCTCGTATCGCTCTAACTTGAAAAGAACCTTGCCCAGGGCGACCTGCTCTCCCGGACCATTGATTCCCAGGGCAATTGCCTTTTCGTAGGCCTTGCGTGCTTCCTCCCAGCGTCCCAGTTTCTGAAGTACCTCGGCCTTGGATAAGATGCTAAGGCGATCGCTCGGATGGATTCGCAAGGCGATGTGAGTTCCGCAAGCGTTGCCTTGTAGTTGCCTTGAATCTTGTGCGACGTACCGAGTCCGAAGTGGGCCAGGAAGTTTCGCTCGGGAGTGGCCACTCGGGCCGCATGCCGAAAGAGGGTAACAGAGTTCTTCCAATAACCCTGTTGATGCCAGGTTAGTCCCGCCAGTACCACGATCCACGCGAGGCAGAGGGTAACGATGATGCGGCGTTGTCGCCGTGCCCTGTCGGCGAGTTCTCCGATCCCCCATGCGATGAGAATGAAAAGTCCGACCAATGGAACGTACGTGTAACGATCGGCACGCGAGGCTCCCCCGACTTGCACCAACCCGATGACCGGAACCAACGTTCCCAGATACCACAGCCACCCACTGAGCAGATACGGACGTTTTCGCCACCACGCCAAGGCGAGTGCCGATACGACCAACAAGGCTAGCCCCGCGATGAACACCTTCCACATTGAGATGGTCACGTTGGGGTGTGGGTAGAAGACGGCCAAATTTTCCGGCCACACCAGTTGCGCGATGTAGTCGCCGTAGGTGGCAATCATATTATAGACGCGCAATGACACCGTCAGGATTTCCGTCGACCGCACACCCCGGGCAAACTGGATGTTGAAGGTGATGAGACTGGTCAAGGCAACAAGCAAAAAGAAAGGTATCTTCTCGGCAGCCACCCAACACAACCGAACGAGACTCTCCCGCGGCGATTCCGACGGCGTAAAGATCCGCCGAAGCGGCCAGTAGTCCAGCACCAACATCAGGCAAGGGGCCGTCACCACCATTGGCTTGCTCATGAGCCCCAGGGCTAACAACACGCCCACGACCAGGTATTTCGTGATGCCGGGATGTTTTACGTACCACGTGTAGGCCCACAGACTCAAGAACCAGAAAAAGGTGCTCAAGACGTCTTTGCGTTCAGCCACCCAGGTGACCGACTCCACGTGAAGCGGGTGGACGGCGAACAGCGCGGCCACTAGCACCGATCGCCACCTCGCGCCGGTCATTGCCTGGAGGACAATGAACAACAGCGCCGTGTTCGCCGCATGCAATAGAACATTCGTCAGGTGATGTCCCCACGCGTCATGCACCCCGTAGATCTGGCTGTCGAGCATGTGCGAGAGCACGGTAACCGGATGCCAGTTGGATCCGACGTTCGACGTCAACGCCCAGAGAAAGCTGTCGACGCTCAGTCCACCGTTCACCTTGGGATTGGTTGCCACATACTCGAAATCGTCGAAGTTGACGAAGTCCAGGGTCAGCGATCGGCTAAAGACCGCCAGCGCCACCAGTGCCAGCGCCAGCGCCAAAATCCAAGTATTGAGTCGGCGATCTTCGTGCATCACGCTCAGCAGAACAAATCCTAGCTTTCGGGAGCCGCCGCGCGGGGCGGTGTAATATTGGGCTTCAACCGCGGCACCCAGCCAAGGGGGCATCATAAGCCGTTGACCGTGAGGCTCGCAATTGAGTCGGGAGAACAAACCCCGGGGTGGAATCCTGACCGACGGCGAAAAGAAAACTCAAAGCGTAGTATAATCAAACCGGGAGCAGCGAATTTGTGTCGACCGGGGCGAACGACCCTGGATCGCCACCCCAACTCTCAATCGCCTACTCCAAATGAAACGCAAGCAACAGCACCGCAGAAAAAACGCGCTACCGGCGGCCGCGACTCCTGCCCTCGACGCCCTCTCCAAGCGGCGCACGCTGGCGCTGTGCGTGGGGCTGATCGTCCTGGTCGTTGTCGTCCATGCGCGTGTCGCGACGTTCCCCTTCATTAACTACGACGACCAGATTTACGTCACGGAAAACCCGGATGTTCTGAGTGGCCTGAGTCCCCGGGGCATCGGCTGGGCCTTTCAGGCGACAAGGGCCTCGAATTGGCACCCTTTGACGTGGATCTCCCACATGGCCGACGCCACGGTCTTTCGCGACCCCACGGCTCGTTTTGGGCAATGGGCCGGTGGGCACCACTTGGTCAACGTGGCGATCCACGGGGCCAACAGTGTTCTACTATTCCTGCTGCTGTCCCGAATGACTTCGGCCCCCTGGCGTTCCGCGGTGGTCGCGGCGCTGTTCGCGGTACATCCGCTCCACGTCGAATCGGTTGTCTGGGTGGCCGAACGCAAAGATGTGCTCAGTACGCTCTTCTGGCTGCTGACCACGTTCGCTTATCTGAAGAGCCTCGAAGCCCCAAGCTCCACGGCAAGACGCCTGCTGGTGCCGCTGTGTCTGGCCCTAGGGCTAATGGTCAAGCCGATGCTGGTCACGCTGCCCTTTACTTTGTTGTTGCTCGATTATTGGCCACTGGGACGTTTCAGACGTGTCGAGAATGGCCGGAAACCTAGTGCGCCGCTGACGGTGGTTCGCCCGTTGGTGCGAGAGAAGATACCGCTTTTTGCCCTGGTCACGGCTTCCTGTGTGGTGACGTTTTTCGTACAGCGGTCCGGGGGGGCGATGGCCCTTGGCACGCAAATCGCGCTGCCTGTGAGATTCGCCAATGCCGTGGTGGCCAGTGCGACCTATCTCGCCAAGACGCTCTGGCCAGTAGATCTGGCCGTGTTCTATCCTCATCCGCTGGGGTTTCCGCCGCTGGGGCTGTTTCTGCCGGCGTTGCTGACCATCGCCGTCTGTACGACCATCGCCATGCTGAGCATCAGACGTTTCCCTTACCTGTTCGTCGGTTGGTTTTGGTATCTCGGCACACTGGTCCCCGTCCTGGGCATCGTCCAGGTCGGCATGCAGGCGATGGCCGATCGTTACACCTATGTCCCCTTGATTGGAATCTTTGTCACCGTCACCTGGGCGGCGGCGGCTCTGATGGAACGTTGGAAGATCGCGACTGCGTTGCGGATGGCGGTCGTTCTGGGGTTGCTGGTTGCCCTAACGGCCCTTGCCGTTCGCCAAGTCGGCTTCTGGAGCAGTAGCGAAACGCTGTTTACCCATGCCCTCGCGGTAACGGGCTCTGATGCGAACTACGTAGCGCACCAGCAGCTTGCCGTGACTTTGCTCGACAACGGCCGGCCGCGGGAAGCACTCATGCACTTCACGCTAGCCATGAAACTCGCGCCCCAAGCGCGTGAGCCACGTGAAGGAGCCGCCGGGGCTCTGCTCGCTCTGGGGCATGCCCGTGAGGCCGCCATGCAGTATCGTGGGTTGCTTGAAATCCATCCCAATGACGTCGCCGTGGCCAACAACCTCGCCTGGCTGCTGGCCACTTCTGCCGATCCACAGCTCCGCAATGGCACCGAAGCGGTTGTTCTCGCGGAAAACGCCGTCCAAAGCCCGGGCGGGCACACCTCGCAATTCCTCGACACCCTTGCCGCCGCATACGCGGAGGCGGGCCGATTCGACGCCGCGGTCGACGCCGCATCGGAAGCCCAACGTATTGCCGAATCGGTCTTCGACTACGCCCAAGTGAGGGATATTGGCCGGCGGATTGCCATCTATCGGGCTCGAAGGCCGTTTCACGAATAGCCTGTTATGGGGGGGCATGGCAAGGGGACCAAAATATTTCGCTGATTTTTCAACTTTTTCGTTGACTCTCTTCGATTCTCTGGATATTCTGCGAGTCGTATTAGATTATGAAGACTCCCTCACCGGTGTCTTAAAAGGCATGGATGCCATGAAATCGATGGCTATAAGTCGTCGAATGAGAAAAACGAGCAATTTTAGCAAAACAGGTATTTTCCATTTGACAATTGATTAGGTCACTAGTATTCTGTCCCTAAAACATCTATTTCGCCGGAGGGGCGCGGCCTAGAGCAAGCGAAAGGGAGGTGTCGAGAGTTCCTTTAACGTTCTTGGCATACAGATCGGATGTAGGCATAGGTTGATTACTAGTAAGTCCCGAAGTGTGGCCAAGAGTTTTCTCTCCTGTTAGTTTAGAGATCACTGCCAGTGGATAAGTTTCGAGATCTTGTACAAGGAAAACCAATAATGAAGCGTAAGAACATGCTCTTTGCAGCCTGCACCGTCGCAGCCTGCATGATTTTTAGTACAACCGCTAACGCATCGCCTTTCACAACCGTGGGTGCGCCCGCCAGTTCTCTCACGCTGGACGTTATTATCAATGGTACCGTTATAGCCACCACGGGAGCGCTCGGAGTCAACGGTACTGCTGATGCCACCACCGCCATCGCAGGCGGGAATGGAACTTTCAGCTTCGCCAGTTCAGATCTTATTATTGATGACGTCAGTAATCTTTTTGTCGATCTTAGCTTCTTCGGTTCCGTGGAACTCTCCCTCACGGATGTCGGGATTGATCTCAATACGAGTCCGGTAACAGTTGCCGGCGG
>Ga0114931_10002229_pt1 | contig 24677 bp, 23 predicted proteins | sample 2SBtaG_FD_89579 | JGI IMG/M metagenome (GOLD analysis project Ga0114931, IMG submission 89579) | Deep subsurface microbial communities from Kolumbo volcano to uncover new lineages of life (NeLLi) - 2SBTROV14_V59a metaG | ecosystem: Environmental > Aquatic > Marine > Volcanic | place: Kolumbo... | reverse complement strand
GGCGGCGCTGAACTCCGTGGCGAGCGCCACCTTGAGTTCATCGAGGTAGGGCTCGTAGTGCTTCCAACGCTGAACGGCGTCTCGGTAGATAGGCTGGCGAACCTGCCAATTGCTCGCGGTACGCACATCGCGTCGATGGCGGTGGAATTGCAGGCAACGCGGATCCCACGGCAGTCCGCAACGATCGATCAGTCGGCGACTCACTGCTTCCTGGTCGGCAATCAAGTTTTCGTAGCGTATTTCGTGGATCTCCAGCGGCAGTACGTCACGCCAGTGCGCCATCAGACGCTCGTACCCGCGATAGTAAACCGCGATATCGCGCCAGTCGTAGGCGAAGGGTTGGCCGTAGGCGAAGCGGTGCAGGTAGATGGACAGGCACACGTCCAGCGGTTCGCGCCGGCAATGAATCACCCGCGCGTGCGGAAACAGCAGGGCAATCAAGCCAAGCTGCATAAAATTTTCCGGGAGCTTGTCGACCACCCGTTCGGCGGTTCCGCCGATCCGCTGCAGGCATTGCAGGTGATCGGTCGCCAGCGCTGTAGCAAGTGACGCATCGATTCGTGTCGCGCAGTCCGGGTACGCTACGCTGGTGGACAATCTTGCGGGCAGGGAACGCGCCAGGTTCGTCATCTCCATCCGCTCGCCGGCGCCGAACACCCGCGGATGGCTGGCGAGGATCTGCTCCACCAGGGTGGTGCCTGAGCGAATCGGGCCGACGATGAACACCGGCAACGTCGTCTCGATGCCATAGCCGGACCGTGCCGCGAAGAATTCGTGGTCAAAGGTTGCGATAGTGCGCGCGATCTTGTCGCGGTGCGCGGCGGGATCGAACCGTACGCTGTCACTTTGGAGGCGGTTGGCGGTTTGAAAGTACTGGTAGGCCTTCGCGTATTCGGAGTTGTCGTCGTAGACCTTGCCCAGTGCGAAATACAGCGAGACGCGCGCGTCGCGGCTAAGCCGTGGATCCTGCGCCAGACGCTCCAGGTGCTCGATTTCCGCTCGATCTTGCGGCCCGTAACGACGCGTGCGCACCATATTTTCGTAGGCCCGGGCGTGCCCCGGGTCGAGTTCGACGGCGCGACGGTAGCCGGCGCGCGCCCTCTCCATGTCGCCGCGGGCCTGTAAAGCGAAGCCGAGGTTGTTGTGGGTGTCGGCGTGGTTGGGATTGATTTTGAGCGCCGCGCGGTAAGCGTCCAGCGCCTCGTCGAGGCGACCCTGAACGCGCAGCGCACCCCCGAGCCCGTTCCAGGCTTCGATGTCTTCGGGCGTGCGCTGCAGCACTTCGCGATAGGCGCGTTCCGCCGCCGTGAGATCCCCTTGAGCATACAAGAGCGCGGCGAGGTTGAAATAGGCATTGATGTAGTCCGGATCGATGCCAATCGCCGAGCGGTAGAAACCGATGGCCTCCGCTACGTGGCCTTGCCGGCGCAGCAGGTTGGCGAGGTTGTTATGGCAGCTCGCTACGCCGGGATCGCTGGCCACCGCGCGTCGCAGCAGTTGGATTGCGTGATCGACGTCGTTGTTCCGAGCGGCCAGTAGTCCCAGGTGATGCAGTGCGACCGCCTGCCTCGGGTCGGCCTCCAGGACCTGGTGGTAGAGCCGTATGGCGTCCTCAATGTGCCCGGCCCGATGGTACGCGCAGGCCGTCTGCAGCAGTCGCGCGGCGGTGCGCCCGCCGGCGGAGCTGTTGCGATTCTTGGGGCGCCTGCCCTTTCTTGCCATCGCTCTCTGTTCGTTTGGAAGTGGTCGCGGCTCATGCCGGATCCGGAGTCGCGAAGAAATTGTAAGCCGACGGGCGGGGAAAGCGCGCCGGTGGTTGCCAACATGGCGGCCAAACCGTGCATCCGCGGCTCTCACCGGAAAAGCTTGCGGCGAAAAAAAGCCCCCCCCGTTGCCGGGAGGGGCGATGCGTGTGCGCGGGGGACCGCGAAACGGACGTTGGAGCTAGTTGAACTTGATCCGCGTTCCGATATTGAAGGTATTGATGTCCTGCAAGTCGGTACCCGCCGCGCCGCCGGTCAGGCCGAGGGCGGCACGACCCTTCGCATTGGTATCGAAGCTGATGTTGTGGTAGCCGGCATAGACATCGACCCCCGCCTTCGGAAACGCGCGGTTGAAGCCGACGCCAATCTGGGTCAAATCAGAGCCGTCCGTGATCTGGTCGTTGGACTCGCCCCAGCTCACACGAACACTGTTGTTACCCCAGTTGTGCCCGATACCCACCCAGATCTGCTGCGCGTTCTGACGCCCGGTCGGGTTCAGCACTCCGGCGCCCGGTGGCGTAACCGCCGTGCCATTTGCCCGGTTATAGTTGCGTTCGGCATAGACCACCGAGATGTTGGTGCCCTGCGAGAACAGATAGCCGGCCGAGGTGATGAACTGCGTGAACCCGGATGAATTCTTGCGCGAATCCCAGGCGGCGATGGCCGAGTACTTGCCGCCGGCCAGCGCGCCGGAGGCACGGATCGCCGCTCCCCAGCGCTCGTTGTTGCCGATATCGACGGCGATCGTTGCGGGTCCGAAGTTGGGCGAATCGTAACGCACTTCCGCGTTGCGGCCGCCGTCAATCGTCGAGTACAGGCCGCCGGCCGTGCTTCCGACCGAGGTCACGGTTTGTTCCGCGCTGCCATTCGCCCGCGGTTTGACCGAGAAAAAGTTGTCACCCAGGCTGCTGACCTCGTCGGCCATCCAGGCATTGGAGAAGTCGGCGCAGTCGGCGCAGTCGGCGGAGGTGCTGGTGTGACCCAGGGTCAACTTACCGAAGCTGCCGCTGAACCAAACCGCCGAATGGCGGATGTCGATCGGACCGCCGGTGCCGTTGGTCTTGATAACCGAGCTACTGCCACGTTGGCGCACCAGCGCAAACTCGGAGTACAGCCCGGCCTTCAGGCCGTTGCCGAGATCGGCGCTGCCCTTGACCCGCATGCGACTACGTGAAGCACCGTTGTCGAGAGACTGGAAGTCGGAGGCGGCGCCATCGTCGATGAAACGTACCTGGCGGTTGATGTGGCCCGAAATCTTGAAGTTGACTGCTTGTGCGGCCAGCGGCGCGGTTAGGGCACCGGCGATCGCGATGGTCAATAGCTTTCTATTCATAGTGCTTGATTCCCTGAATTATTGCTCTCTGCATTCCGAAAAGCGACGGAAGCGTTTCATGGTGCCCCGCCTTCCGACGGAGCGAAAGTTCAGACCCTGTCGCTGCGGCAATTATTACACAGTGAATGAGAAAAAAACAACAGATAAAAATTTTTGTTGCGAAAATGATACAGACACCTTCGTCCACGCAGTATCGCCGGCGTCGTAGGGCAATAGCGAAGCGTATTGCACCGTATGAAAATGCACCGCCGAGACTCCACCACCAACCCGCGAACAGGGGGCTGAGCGACGGCCGGTCGCTACCGTGCATGTCCGTGCAGTCGATCGCGATAACTTCCGCTGCCCCAAAGGGTGGTCGTGGTGACCGACCTTCGGCGCAATACGCTTCGCTATTTCCCTACGGGTGTACGCACCACGTAGTATAGTTTGCGGATAATCCGCTCCTGGGCCGATAGGAAGAGCCAGCGATTCTTTGAGCAAGGCAAACGCTCAAGCTTGCGTGGCATGGACGCAGAAGCGGCCGAGGATTTACTCGCCGCTCTGGACGCCGCGACTTCGCTCAGGGATCTGAGTCCATTGAAGAGCGTCGGCCTGCATAAGCTGACCGGCGACCGCAAGGGCCAATGGGCAATGAAGGTCAACGGGCCGTGGCGTGTTTGCTTTCGATTTAGCGGCAGAGATGCCTATGACGTTGAGATTGTCGATTATCACAAGGGGTAAACAGCAATGGTTTCCGTGCATCCCGGCCGAGTTCTTAAACGTGAGCTGGTCGCTCGCGGGCTGTCCGCCAACAAACTCGCGTTAGGGTTACGCGTACCGTCGGGACGAATTACGTCGATACTCAATGGTAAGCGCGCGATCTGTCCGGACACTGCACTGCGGCTTGCCCGATACTTCGGAACCAGCGCGCAGTTCTGGATGAATTTGCAGACGCGTCACGATTTACTCGTGGCCGAGCGCGAGATCGGTAAGCGTATTCAGAAGGAGGTCGATCATGCGGCGTGATGGACCACAAGAAACCGAGATTCGATCCGACTATGTTGCCCCCTGTTCCAGGGTAGGTGTCGCCACCGGGACATGCTGGAGCAGCAGCGCGAGCCAGTCCGGAGGCCGGCATGAGCGCGGCGTTTCCGGCATTGACGGTCGGTGTAGGGCGCAATAGCGAAGCGTTCAGCGCCGCATGAAAATGCGGCGCCCGGAGTTCGACCACCACCCGCAAGAACAGGCTTGAACGACGGTCGGTAGCCACCGTGTAGGTCCTTGATTCCAGGGGCGCCGATCCGTGTAGCCGGTCGCACGGGCTTGCGGTGCGCGACTGTTCGTTGATGGCCGAGCGCCATAATTCCGACTCAACGTAGGGCGTAATAGCGCAGCGTATTACGCCGTACTTCTTGTCGAGCAACTGAATACGCTACCGCTATTGCCGTACGGGTTGCAGGCCTCCAGGCAAGTGCCGTCACAATTGCGCCGGCGAGCTTGTCGACCAGTTCGATGCCCCGAAACAGGCCGCGGCCGCCAATGTCGCCAAAGTGCTCGCCCTCGCTACGTACGTTGGCGAGTAGATCGTCGTCGCGAATGGCGCATAATGGGATACCTGCATACCGGAGGAATACCCATGAGTCGACAAACGGCCGTGCGCTTACCCGATGACATCTACAACCGTTTGGATAGCTTGGCGGTGCGGACCGGTCGCAACAAGGCGTACTACATTCGCGAAGCACTCCAGGAATACCTGGGTGACTTGGAGGACATCTACCTAGCCGAGCAGCGCTTGATCGACATTCGCGCCGGGAAAACGCGGCCGGTGCCGCTCGAGGAAGTGATGAAGCGCTATGGTTTGGAGGGTTGAGCTGGATCCCGCAGCCGAGCGGGAGTTAGCCAAGCTCGATCAATCGGTCGCGCGACGAATTTTGAAGTTTTTGCATGACCGCGTGGCGATACTCGACGATCCTCGCAGTATTGGGCAGGCGCTCAAGGGCTCCCGGTTGGGGGAGTTCTGGAAGCATCGCGTCGGGGATTATCGCGTCATTAGCCACATAGAGGACAGTGCGTTGCGCGTGCTCGTGATTCGGATCGCTCATAGGCGCAAGGTATACCGCCGATAACGCCCTCTTCAGGCGAGCCCCGCGTCGATCGCCTCGCCGAGCTTCTCGACCAACTCCGCGACGTGGTTGTCATTAATAAAGAACGGCGGCGCGAGCAGCACGTGGTTGCCACGTTGGCCGTCGATGGTGCCGCCCATCGGGTAGTTCCCGGCAAGGCCTCGCCGTTGATACGGTGGTCATCGAGCGATCTCACGCAGCGGTTGAGTCCCCGGATTTCATGCGGAATTGCTCTCTATGACCGTGACCTTTCTCCCCCGGAACCGTAAACTTGATCCTCTTCTGTTCGCCCCGTTTGCGGTGCGTCCGCGAGCGTCTTACTGAACGCTTCGACTGCGGGCCGAGCGACCGCGCAGCCTGATTAAAAGACGGTGAAGGAGACGAACTGCCTTGATCCCCACGCAGCTTTGAGTCGACCCGCGTTTTGTCTCGAAGTACGGATCTTGCGGCAGTCTTATCTAATCGATACAGTTATCCGCACGCTTCGAGGTACATAACGATGAAAGTCCCGGAAATCGTGCCCGTCACGGATCTGCGCGCGGACATCGCGGCGGTTCTGAAACGCCTGGAGGCGTCTCGCGAACCATTCGTGATCACCCGGCGCGGTCGAGCGGCGGCGGTTCTGTTGAGCGTCGAGGCATACGAGAGCGGGTAGCAGGAGCGTGAAGTGTTGCGTCTCCTCGCTCGAGGCGAACGAGAAATCGCCGAGGGAAGGGGCTTTGATCTGGATGCGGTGCTCGCCGAGGCAGACGCATTCTTGGCCTTGGAATAACGGTGAATGTCCGTTTCACGCCCGGCGCAAGATCGCAGTTCTTGCGGGGACTCGCCTATATCAAGAAAGACAAGCCGTCCGCGGCGATTCGCTTTTGCTAGCCGGCGGAATCGCTTAAGCCGCGATGCGGATGGCGATCGTTATTGGTTTACGATAACCTGAAACAGTGATTGACGGCTTCGGCAACCGATTGGCGAAGGATCTCTTTGATGATCGGTTTTCAAAGGAGGTCCGTCGTTTTCCTCCGGAATTGCGTCGGACTGCGCGGAGAAAGCTCTTGTACTTACACGACGCGGTCGAATTGAAGGATTTGCGATCCCCGCCGGGAAACCGGCTCGAGATCCTGAAAGGGTCGGCGCAGGGTTATCACTCCATTCGGATTAACGATCAGTGGCGCGTTGTTTTTCTCTGGCGGGACGGCACGGCCTCAGATGTGCAGGTCGTCGACTACCACTGAGCAATTTTCGCGGATGGTAAAATCATGAAGCAGCCGAAAAACCCGTTTCATCCCGGTGAGATCCTGCGCGAGGAGTTTCTCGTGCCGGCCCGGCTCACCCAGACTGCTTTTGCGGCGCGCCTCGGGTGGACTCGGACGCGGCTCAACGAATTAATCAACGGTAAGCGCGGGATCACGGCCGATGCGGCCTTGGATTTGGCCGCCGCCTTGGGCACTTCCGCAAAACTGTGGATGAATCTGCAGGCGACCTTTGATTTGGACCGTGCCGCGAAGCGCCGCGAGGCGGCGTAAGCCGGGGCGGGATTCATACCGCTGCGATCTGCGCCGTCAACTCAGTGCCGCGTCGATGGCTTCGCCAAGCTTATCGACCAGTTCTTCCACGTGAGTCTCGTTAATAATGAACGGCGGGGCGAGCAGCACGTGGTTGCCGCGTTGGCCGTCGATGGTGCCGCCCATCGGGTAGCAGATCAGGCCCCGCGCCATGGCCTCGGATTTGATCTTCTTGTGGACCTCGCGGGCCGGATCCAGGGGCTCCTTGGTGGCCCGATCGGCGACCAGTTCGAGGCCCCGGAACAGGCCGCGACCACGGATGTCGCCGATGTTCGGGTGTTCGCCGAAGCGTTCGGTGAGTGCGGCGTTGAGGTGTTCGCCTTGGGCGCGCACGATGGCGAGCAGGTGGTCGTCGCGGATCACCCGCTGCACCGCGAGGCCGGCGGCGCAGGCGGTGGGGTGGCCCATGTAGGTGTGGCCGTGCTGGAAGAAACCCGAGCCTGCGACCACCGCGTCAAAAACCTTGCGCGCCACCAGCATCGCGCCGATGGGCTGGTAGCCGGCCCCCAGGCCCTTGGCGATCGACATCAGATCGGGGGCCACGTCGTCCTGCTCGCAGGCGTACAGGGTGCCGGTGCGGCCCATGCCGCACATTACCTCGTCGAGGATCAGCAGCACCCCGTGGCGATCGCAGATCTCGCGGATCCGCGCCAGATAACCGGGCGCCGGCGGCACCGCGCCCGAGGTCGCGCCGACCACCGGCTCGCAGATGAAGGCGGCGACGGTCTCGGGGCCGAGTTCCTGGATCTCGGCTTCCAATTCATCGGCGGCGCGTAAGCCGTAAGCTGCGTCGGTCTCATCCGGGCGCCGCTCGCGGTAGGCGTAGCAGGGCGCGATGTGGTGGGCTTCCATCAGCAAGGGGGCGAACGGTTCGCGGCGCCAGATGTTGCCGCCCGCCGCGAGCGCGCCCAGAGTGTTGCCGTGGTAGCTCTGGCGTCGGGCGATCACGCGCCGGCGCCGCGGCTGACCGATCTCGAGGAAATACTGGCGTGCCAGTTTGAGACACGCCTCCACCGCTTCCGAGCCGCCGCTGAGAAAATAGACGTGACTGAGATCGCCCGGCGCCTGCTCGATCAGCAGATCGGCCAGCGCCTCGGCCGGTTCGCTGGTGAAAAAGGCGGTGTGCGCGAAGGCAATGTGGTCGAGTTGGTCTTTGATCGCCCGGGTGACCATCGGGTGGCCGTGCCCGAGGCACGAGACCGCGGCCCCGCCCGAGGCATCCAGATAGCGTTTGCCGTCCGCGTCGATCAGGTACGGGCCTTCCCCGCCCGCGACGAGCGGGGGGGCGTGAAGAGGGTGGCGATAAAAAACGTGGCTCATGTGGGCTGCTGGAGCGTCAGGCGGCGATTTCGCGAACTTTTAGCTTCGATCGCTTCTGCTCCACTTGCCAAAGGTCATAGTTCGTCTGCTGGGTCATCCAAACCTTCGAACTGGTCTTGAGCGCGATAGAGAGTCTGACCGCCATCTCCGGGCTGATCCCGGACTTACGGTTCACCAAGTCGGAGAGCGTCTTGCGGTTTACGCCGAGTCGCTTGGCGGCTTCGGTGACGCTGATTCCAAGCGGCTCCAACCACAGTTCACGCAGAATCTCACCTGGGTGAGGCGGATTGTGCATGCTCATTAGCAACTCTCCTCAGTGATAGTCAACATAGTCGACGTCGAATGCATCCTCACCGTCGAACCGAAACGTAACCCGCCAATTACCGCTAACGTGGACCGACCAATGGCCCTTCAGGCGACCGCTTAGTGGATGCAGCTTGAGTCCCGGAGCATCCATATCGCGCGCGGAAGACGCTGCGTCCAAGAGGCCGAGAACGAGTCCTAATCGACGCCGGTGGCTTGGCTGGATCTTGGCCACGGACCCAGTGGCAAAAAAACCGCCCAAGCCGCGGTGCCTGAAGGATTTGATCACTCAGAAATTCTAACGAGACCTGATCCCACTTACCAGTTTGCGCCGGCCGCGTACCCGCACAGGGTGGCGATTGATCACGATGCAATCAGCGTCACCGCCGCCAGGCAGCAGGCGACGCCGATCCATTGCGCCCGGCCGACCACCTGACCGAGCAGCCAACTCGACAGCAGTACGGTGGTCACCGGATAAAGCGACGAAAGCACCGCCGCGATATCCACGCGCGTGTATTGCAAAGCGAACAGGTAAAAGGCATTGCCGCCGGTGTCGAGCGCGCCGGCGAGCCACGCGATCGGGTTGCGTCGCGCCGGGGGCAGGGGGCTCGGTCGTGCGGCGATCGCGATCAGCGCGACCGCGAGGGTGACGCTGCGCGCGACCACCAGCGGAGCGAACACCGTTCCGCGTTCCACATGCGCGATGATGACGAAAAACAGGCCGAATCCGAGCCCCGCCAGCACCCCGTCGAGCATACCGCCGTGCGCTGTACCCCGCGCGCCGCCGGTGCCGCGGGTCACCAGCCAGATCCCCGGCAGCGCGACCGCGAAACCGACCTGCTGAGTGACGTCGGGAAGGTTCAGCGCCAGCACCGCGTAGACGATCGGGACCAGCGCGCCGACCACCGCCGAGACCGGCGCAACCACCGCCGCGCGGTGCGCCGCGAGTCCGCGATAAAGCGCCACCAGACCGAAGGTGCCGGCCACTCCGGCGGCGAACGCCCAGCCCAGGTCGGCGCCTCGCGGCCAGGGCTCGCCGATCACCAGAGACAGTATCCCGAGGACCACGATTCCGGCCACGGCCGCGACCGCCACCACTCCGTTGACGTTGCAGCGCCGGGTCGCGAGTCCGCCGCTGAAATCGCCGCCGCCCCACACGACCGCCGAGGCAAGCGCCAGCGCCACGCCGATCAAATCGGCGGGCATCAGTCTTGCACGGCGCCGCCGCCGACCTCTTCACCGGCGATGGTTTCCGATTCCGCCGTTCCGGCCGCCACCCAGGCCTGCAGGTGAGGGTCGGCGTGCACCGCCGCGACGTAGTCGGCGCAGATCTCATCGAGTTCGACACCGTAAGTGAGGAAACGGCTGGCAACCGGCGCGTACATCGCGTCGGCGATGCTCCACGCGCCGAACAGCCACGGTCCCGCCTCACCGAAGCGTCGCCGGCAGTCGCGCCATAGCGTCTGGATGCGCGCGATATCCGCGGCCGTCGCGGGGTCGACGGCGACCCGCCGGTTGCGGGCACGGCAGTTCATGGGCAGGGTGGCGCGCAGGGCGTCGAATCCGGCATGCATTTCGCACGAAACCGCGCGCGCGGTGGCGCGCGCCGCCTCCGCGATCGGCCATAAGCGGCCCGCCGGCGCGCGTTCGGCCAGGTACTCGGCCAGGTACTCGGCGATCGCGAGCGATTCCCACACCACCAACCCTCCGTCGTGCAGCGCGGGGACCCGTCGGCTCGGAGAGAGATCGCCGATCCGTTTCGCGAACTCGGGTGTGTCGAGCGGGACCCTGATCTCCTCGAATTCGATCTCCGCGTGGCGCAGCGGCAACCAGGCGCGGAGCGACCAGGATGAGTAGTTCTTGTTGCCGATGATCAGTCGCAGCATGGTCTGTCTCCCGGTGGCTGTCGCTATTTCCTGCGGCGCGCATCGTAGCAAGACGCGCGGCTTCGCGGGCACGAGGCTGCCTTCGGGCGAGTCGAGGCGTTATGCTCGCCGGGAAATCGGCATTGACGGCAAACGGGGAGTATCGCGATGGGAGTACACACCGCCGGGCGCATGGCCCGACTCGGCACCGAAACCGCCTTCGACGTGTTGGCACGCGCCGAGGCGCTGGCCCGCGAGGGGCGCGAGATCATCAACCTCGGGATCGGGCAACCGGACTTCAAGTCTCCGCCGCACGTGGTCGAGGCGGCGATCAAAGCGTTGCGCGACGGTCACCACGGCTACACCGCGGCGCCCGGCATTCCGGCGCTGCGCGAGGCGGTCGCCGCGGATATCGCCAAATGGCGTGGCGTGGAGGTGAACCCCGATCGGGTGGTGGTGGTGCCGGGCGGCAAGGTGACGATGTTTTTCGCGATGCTGATGTTCGGCGAACCCGGCGCTGAGATCCTCTATCCGAATCCGGGCTTTCCGATCTATGAATCGGCGATCAATTTCAGCGGCGCCAAGGCGGTGCCGATCCCGCTGCTCGAAGAGCAGGATTTCGCCTTCGAGGCGCGCGCCGTGCTCGACCGCATCACGCCGGCCACGCGCCTGCTGATCCTCAATTCGCCGGGCAATCCCACCGGCGGCGCGATACCGCGGGTGGTGCTGGACGAACTGGTCGAGGGCTTGGCGCGCCACCCGCGAGTGGCGATACTCAGCGACGAGATCTACGCGCGCATGGTATATGACGGGCGTCCGCACGCCAGCCTGCTCGCGTATCCCGAGATCGCCGACCGGCTGATCCTGCTCGACGGCTGGAGCAAGACCTACGCCATGACCGGCTGGCGACTCGGCTACGGGGTGTGGCCGGAAGCACTCGTCGAAGGCGCCGTGCGCCTGGCGGTGAATTGCCACTCCTGCGTCAACGCTGCGGCACAGTACGCCGGGATCGCCGCGCTCCAAGGCCCGCAGGACGGCGTGAAAACGATGGTCGATGCCTTCGACGAACGCCGCCATGTCATCGTCGCGGGGCTCAACGAGATCCCGGGGTTCCGCTGCCGGATGCCGGCCGGCGCCTTCTACGCCTTTCCCAACATCGGCGCGACCGGACTCGACGCCCGCACGATGCAGGATCGGCTGCTCGAAGAGGCCGGCGTCGCGACCGTGGCCGGCACCAGCTTCGGCGCCTACGGCGAAGGCTACGTGCGTTTCTCTTACGCCAACAGCGTGGAAAACATCCGCGCCGCGTTGGCGCGCTGCGCGGAATTGGCGCAGGGCTGGGGGTGACGGGTAGACCTTGCGGCGCCGGCGGTTACTCGCTCGGTAACGCGCCGGCGCCGCCCACCGTGTGGTCGCGAATGTGTACATCGCGTTGCGGGAACGGGATCTCAATATCATGCTCGTGAAAACGATCCCAGATCCCGAGTAACACGTCACTCATGACGTTGGAACGACCGTTCTGTGGGTCGTTAATCCAGAATCGCAGCTCGAGATCCACCGCGCTGTCGCCGAAGCCTTTGAGCAGGCACGCCGCCGCCGGCGATCGCAACACCCGCGGCACCGCGTGCGCCGCATCCAGGCACAGCTCGCGGGCGCGGCGCACGTCGGCGTCGTAAGAGATGCCAACCGGGATCCTGAGACGAATCACGCGGTCCGTGTGCGACCAGTTTTCGACTCGCTGAACGATCAGATCCTCGTTGGGGATCAGGTGCTCGGTGCCGTCGCGGGTGCGCACCGCCGTATAGCGGGCGCCGAGCGATGAGATCCAGCCGTAGGTGTCACCGACCGCGATCACGTCGCCGGGTTTGATCGAGCGGTCCATCAACAGGATCAAACCACTGAGGAGATTCGACACGATCCGTTGCAGGCCGAGACCGATGCCGATACCGAGGGCGCCGCTGAATACCGCCAGCGCGGTGAGGTCGATACCGACCGAGTTGAGTGCGACCAGGACGGCGATGGCGATCAGCGTAATCTTGACCAGCTTGCCCAACAGCACTTGCATCGAAGGCGTCAGGGTTCGGGTTTGCCGGATACGCTGGTCGAGTAGTCGGGAACCCGCCGCGGCCGCCCACAGCAGTATCGCGAGCGACAGCGCGCCTTTGATCACGGTGAGCAGCGAAATTCGTACTTGCCCGAAGGTCACCGCCAGGCTGTCGAGCAAGCCGACGGTCGCGTCGAACAAGCCGAGGGTGCCGAGCGCGGCCAGCGTCCAGGCCGCGACGGCGATGAATTTCGACCATGCGGGGTCGGCGATCAGCCGCGAAGCGAGGCGGATCACCACCCAGGCGCTGGTCAGACTGGCGACGATCTGGATGACCTGATAGGGCCACCCGACGCGCACCGCGATGGCGCGCACGAGCCACAACAGCAGCAGCCAAGTGATGGGCCGGACGAGCTCGGCGAGCGCCTGGAGGAAGGCGGCCATGCGGAGACTGCCGGGGCGGCGCGCCACCTGGGCCTCGATCAGCGTTCCGAGCTTTGCCGCCGGCCACCGCGAGCACCAGAAGACCAGCAGGATGGCGACGATTTGCAGCGGGTTGCCCGGCACCAGCACATGGACCCGCAGCCAGCCGACCAGGTACGTTTGCAGGTCGTTGAAAAACGCGCCGGTCGCGATTTCTTCCATCAGTCCCTCCCGCCCTCTCCGGCGACCCGAAAGCCATGGCGCCCGGGATCCCCCCTCATACGCGCAGCATGGCGGTGCCATGTGCCATGGACTACACCCGAGTACCGCACGGTCGTCGCAATCGATGACCTAGAATCCAAGAATCCTCAGTTGACCGCTACATTCTGACAGTAACCGGCTGATATGAATGCGTTCAGTGTCAATCGACGCCGTCACCCGCCCGGTGAAGCACGCTACGGGGCGAATTGCACGCTTGCGGCGGCGCAGGGCGGCGTTACAACTCTTTGAATAGAATGACTATTCCGCATCGTTGTGCCTTGCTCTGCACCCCCGCAAACGCACACTTCACCCCGTCCAACTGAGGATTCTAGGAGTATAATCGCACGCCCCGTCTCGCGGTGCATCGCATGTCCAGGCCCATTCCACGTATCGGCTTCGTCAGCCTCGGCTGTCCCAAGGCGCTGGTCGACTCGGAGCGCATTCTCACCGGTCTTCGTAGCGAGGGCTACGAGGTGGTCGGCAGCTACCAGGGCGCCGATCTGGTGCTGGTCAACACCTGCGGGTTCATCAACGACGCGGTGACCGAGTCGCTGGACGCGATCGCTGAAGCACTGGCCGAAAACGACCGCGTCGTGGTAACCGGTTGCCTCGGTGCGCGCGGCGATCTGGTGCGCCAGCGCCACCCTGCGGTGTTGGCGGTCACCGGGCCGCATCAGTACGCCGCGGTGCTCGACGCGGTGCATGCCCACTTACCCCCGGTGCACGATCCCTTGATCGACTTGGTGCCACCCCAAGGTCTCAAACTCACCCCGAGCCACTACGCCTATCTCAAGATCTCGGAAGGCTGCAATCATCATTGCAGCTTCTGCATCATCCCTTCGATGCGCGGTCGTCTCGTCAGCCGTGCCCCCGGCGAGGTGCTGGCGGAGGCCGAGCGGCTGGTCGAGTCCGGGGTCAAGGAGTTGCTGGTGATCTCCCAGGATACCAGCGCCTACGGCGTTGACCTGCGCTGTGGACCGGCCCTGTGGCGGGCGCGCGCGGTGCGCCCCAAAATCCTGGATCTGGCGGCCGCGCTCGGTGAACTGGGCGTGTGGGTGCGCCTCCACTACGTCTACCCCTACCCGCACGTTGATGCCCTCATCCCGCTGATGGCCGAGGGCCGCCTACTGCCCTATCTCGACGTGCCGCTGCAGCACGCGAGCCCGCGGATACTGAAGCTCATGCGGCGGCCCGCGGCGGCGGCGAACAACCTGGAGCGAGTGCATGCGTGGCGCTCGATGTGCCCCGAACTCACCCTGCGCAGCACCTTCATCGTCGGTTTTCCGGGTGAGACCGAGGAGGATTTTCAGTGTCTGCTCGATTTCCTTGAAGAGGCGCGAATCGATCGTGCCGGTTGCTTTCGGTACTCACCGGTGAACGGCGCCGCCGCGAATGAACTCGCCGGCGCGGTGCCCGAAGAAGTCAAGGCGGAACGCTACGCGCGCTTCATGGAGACCCAGGCACGGATCAGCGCGGGACGACTCGCGGCCAAGGTCGGGCAACGGATGTACGTGCTGATCGACGCGATCGATGAACAGGGCGCAGTGGCGCGCGGCAGCGCCGACGCACCGGAGATCGACGGGCAGGTCTACATCGACGAAATCGACGGGCTCGCGGTAGGAGATTTCGTCGAAGTGGAAGTCGAACGCGCCGCCGAGCACGACCTATGGGCGCGCCCTTGGTAAGGGTAGGGGTAAGGGTAGGGGTAAGGGTAGGGAACCGACTCCTCAGGGACCGGAAATATCCGTCGGACCCGCGCTCGATACGCCGCCCGGCGCCGACGCGCGCAAGCTGCGGGTCGCGGCGCTCGCGCTCATCCCTTGATCGAACAGCGGTCCCTGCGCCGCGTCGCAACCGTGCGCGCGCAACAGTTCGAGCTGCGCCGCCGACTCCACGCCATCCGCCAGCACCTCCAGTTCCAGGGCGTGCGCCATCGCGGTGACCGCCATCGTGATGGCGGCGGTGTCCGCGTCGTCGGATAGCCCCTCGATGAAGGAGCGATCGATCTTGAGCGAGTGGACCGGTTGGCGTTTGATTTGCCCGATTGACGCGAACCCGTCATTAAAGAGATTCATCACGATGCGCGCGCCGAGCGCCGCGATTCGCTGCATGTTCTCGATGCACGGCTCCAGATCGGTATTTGCCATTGAAGCCGCAATTTCAACCCCGAGACAGTGCCGGGGGATTGCGAACTCGGCGATCGTGTTCGCGAATAGCCGCGCCAGATCGGGAGACGCGAGCTGCGCTTCGGCAAGCGGTACGGTGATCTTTGCCGGGCCCAGTCCTTGGTCGAGCCAGGCACGTAGCTGCCGGCACGCGGTGCGAACCACCCACTCGTTGAGCGCCGCGGCAAGCCCCGCGTCGCGTACCGCGGTCGCGAGTTCCGGCGGCGTTACCGCGCCCGCTTCCGGGTGCCGCCAGCGCGGTCGGGCTTCGAATCCCAACAGACGGTTGTCGCTGACCGCATGCTGCGAGCTGAACTCGGCGGTGAGCGTTTGCTCCTCGATCGCCTCGCGCAGATCGGTTTGCAGGCGCAAGCGCCGGTCCGATTCCGCGTACATCGCCGGCGAAAAGCACTCGAACAGCTTGTGCCGAGTCTTAGCCTGGTACATCGCAACGTCGGCATTCTTGAGCAGGGTTTCGAACTCATCGGCGTCGCGCGGAAAAACGCTGATGCCGATGCTGACCCCCATTCGTACGTCGCGTTCGCCCATGGTGACCGGTTGTCCAAGCAATTCGCGGATCTTGGCGGCCACCCGCGGCGCGCTTTCGCCCGCCGACTCACCGGCCAGCAGGATCGCGAATTCATCGCCACCCAGCCGCGCCACGGTGTCGCTTTCGCGCAGCGCCTCGCGCAGCCGCGCGGCGGCCTTGCGCAACAAGGCGTCGCCCGCCGCGTGGCCGAGGCTGTCGTTGACCAGCTTGAATCCGTCTATGTCGAGATACAGCAGGGCGATTTCCCGGCGCTCGCGGCGCGCCATCGCCAGCACTTGGTCGGCCCGGTCCCGGAACAATCGCCGGTTGGGCAACTCGGTCAACTCATCGTAGAAGGACAGGTAGGTCAGGCGCGCCCGCTCGCGCTTGCGTTCGGTGATGTCCTCGACCAGCACCTGCCTCGCGGTGTGGCCCTGGTAGGTGATCGGGACACCGCGCACCGCGCCGTCGAAGCGCGTGCCGTCGAGACGCAGCAGCTCCAGCTCCAGCGGTTCCGACGCGACGCCGAGATAGAGGCTGTCTCGCAGGCGCGCCTCCACGTCGTCGCGGCATTCGGGTGCGACGAACTCGACGACGTTGCGGCCCACCAACTGCTGCGCGTCGTCGGCACCAGCGATGCGCGCCGCCGTCGGGTTGGCGAACATCACCACCCCGTCGCGGTGAATGAAGATCCCGAGCGGCGCGCTGGCGATCAAATCACGGTAGTAGGACTCGCTGTCGCGCAGCGCGGACTCCGCCCTGCGCCGCGCAATCAGCTCCCGGGCCACCACGATGAAGCGCCCCTGCTCGGCGATGTCGATCGCGGCTATCCGCACTTCTACCGGTATCGTGCTGCCATCGGCGCGCGCGTGCGAGCCCTCGTAAGTCATGGGGCCCTGGGTCCGCGCTTGGGTCAAGATGGCGTGCAGGCTCGCGGGTCGCGGATCATGGGTGATCCGGGTGAACGGATGGCCGACGAGTTGATCCGCGCTGTAGCCCAGGCTGGCGCAGGCGTAGCGATTGGTGATCATCACCCGGCCCTCGGCGTCAAGCAGGTAGATGCCGTCGAAGGCGTGGTCGATGAGCGCCCGGAATCGGCCTTCGCTGCTGCGCAGCGCGGCAATGGCGGACGCCTCGGCGGTGCGTTGCCCGACGTTACGCAAAGCGATCGAGGCGCTCGCGGCAAGCGCCTCGACCAGCGCCGCATCACCGGCGTTAAAATCATCGCGTTTGTCATGTAGTTCGAGGTAGCCGAGCAGATCGTCGCCGGCGCCCGGGATCGGTACGTCAAGCAGATTGCGGAATCCGAGCGCGTCGCGACGGCGTTGGTCGACCCGCGGATCGCCGTCCGGATCGTTCACTATCCAGGCTTGGCCGGTACGCATTACCCACTCTGGCATACCCCCACCGGTAGTGAAACGCGGATCGGCCGGCGTCCAACGCCCGTCCTCCAGGTAGGCCTGAAAGCCCAGGGTCGCGGCTTCCAGCACCCCGACCCCGCCGCGCGTCGCGCCGGTGAGCTCGATGGCCGCCTCGACCAGCCGCCGGAGGATGGTTTCCTGGTCGTCGAGCGCGTGGAGTTCGCCGCTGGCACGCAGGATCGCGGTCAACTTGCCGTGACGTTCGGCCGCCCACACCGGCGGCGCATCCCCGGGGTCCGGCATTGGCCCGCGATCTTCAATGCACTGTTGTTCGGCCACCCGCGTATCAGGAAGACTCAGGTAAGATTTTCGCGATCGTGCGTCGAAAGAAGCCGCCACAGACATGCTCGCACTATAATTCTGGGCGGCGATCTTTACCAAGCCTTTGGCTTCCCATTCGGGCACGGAAACGCGGCGCTCCGACGGAACTCTCGGGGCGCTCGGACAATCTCATTTAGTAAATCATGGCGTTAGCCCTCACCACCATCGGCGACGAGCTTCGTTCTGGAGGCGTAACCGGCCTTGTCGCGTGGCCTGTGACGTTTCGGCGACCGATGGCGATGCCGCCGAACATTCCCTCTGGCGGGTTTGCACCGGCGATTGCGACAGGTGCCGCAAATGGTGCACCATCCGCCATCGCAAATTGCCATCGCGACCTTCTTGAACTTCGTTACCTATCAACTAAGCTTAAGCTATTGACAAGAAGGATCGGACGGCACCCCTCAACGCTATGGAAGCCATGGTCAGGGCTGGGACTGTCGAGGGAGGGGCGGAACCATGTCGTTCGTGACCGGCGTTTACTTGGTCTACCTGTTTACTCCGATCGTGCTGCTGTTCGTCGGTTCGTTCGGTCAGTTGTGGACCAATTCATTGCTCCCGTCCGGTATTACGCTGGGTTGGTATCAGCAGTTGTGGCACGACGGGAGTTTTCGCCGCGCCTTCACCGTCAGTCTTGAGGTTGTCACCGTAACCTGCGTGCTGTGCACCGTACTCGCGGTTCCGCTCGCCTATGCCTTGTACAAGAACGCCTCACGCGGCGTGCAGGTGGCGAGCCGGGTCGTATTTCTGTTGCCGATCGCGGCGCCGCCATTGGTGCTTGCGTTCGGCTTCATCCTGGTCTTTTCCAGTGATCTGCTGCCTTGGCTCGGTAGTCTGTGGCTGCTGATCGCCGGACACGTAGTGCTGACCCTGCCGTATCTGCTCCAGGCCCTGGTTGCCGATATGCGTCACTTACGACTCGACGAACTGGAGCGCGCCGCGGAATCCCTTGGTGCGGATTTTCGCGCGGTATTCTTCGACATTGTCGTGCCGATGCTGCGCCACAGCCTGGGCTCCGGTCTGATCATGGTTGCCGCACTGTCTATCGGCGAATTCCAGCTTTCCAACCTGGTTGCGGGTTTCCTCTATCGACCGTATCCGGTGGTGCTGCTTCAAGCTTTCTACGGTGCCACGGGTTTCGCCTGTGCCGCGACCGTGGTGTTGCTGTGCTTGGCCTTGCTGGCCGCCACCGCGGGTGCGTTCACCGCGCGCTCGGCGAGCCGTTATCGGACGGTGCGGGGATGAGTATCGCGCTCGAAAGCGTAACCTTTCGCTATCCGGGCACGGAGGTCGGTGTATTCGATATTGATCTCGAAGTGACCGACGGTGAGTTGCTGGCGGTTATCGGCGCGAGCGGGTCGGGGAAAACGACCCTCCTGAAGCTCATCGCCGGTTTCGTGTCACCCGCGAGCGGCCGAGTGCTGCTCGATGGAGAAGACGTGACTTCGATCCCGGTCCGTGCCCGCCAGCTCGGCATCGTGTTTCAGTCTTACGCCCTGTTCCCTCACATGAGCGCCGAGCAGAACGTGGCCTACCCGCTCAAGGTGCGAGCGGTACCGGCGGCGGAGCGTAAGCGCCTCGCGGCGGCGGCACTCGAACTCGTCGGCCTCGAACAGTTCCGGGATCGACGCCCGTTCACCCTGTCGGGTGGTCAGCAGCAACGGGTGGCGCTTGCGCGGGCGCTGGTTTTCCAGCCCAAGGCGTTGCTCCTGGATGAGCCGCTCTCGGCGCTCGATGCCGGGCTGCGTGGCGAAATGCGCGATGAGATCCAGCGCCTGCAGCGCGAGTACCGGATCGCCACGTTGCACGTCACTCACGACCAGGAGGAGGCGCTGTCGATGGCCGATCGCGTTGCGGTGATGGAAGCCGGGCGCCTGGTCCAGGTTGCGACGCCGCGCGAACTCTACGACGCCCCGGCAACGCGCAAGGTCGCCGCTTTCGTCGGCAAGGCCAATTTATGGGACGGCCGGGTGGAATCCGGTGACAGCGTGCGGGTCACCTTCGGCCTGTTGCGAACGTTACCGCACCATTACCCTGCGGGAGAATCGATCACCGTGTTGGTTCGCCCCGAACGAGTCGCCGTCGGCCCGGCGCCCGATGGCGGCAACAGTTTTTCCGGCCGGGTCGTTCGGGACCGTTTTCTGGGTGCGGTTCGCCGCTATGATCTGGCGGTGGCCGACTCAATCATATTCGGGGAAACGGGCCGGCGCGGGCGTATCGATTCTGTTCACATTGAGCCGGAGCACGTGCAGCTCCTGGCGCGATGAGGTGTCATTCAACTTGAGAGGAGGACGTATCATGAAAGTACGAAAGTTTCTCGCCGCCACGACAATCGCCCTGCTACCGGCCGCGACGATGGCCGCTGGTGGCGCGGCTCTGTATCCAGGAGAAAAGGCGCTCTACGCCGCGGCCGCCAGAGAAGGAATGGTGGTCTCCTTCGATACCGGACCGACCTGGGCGAACTGGGGAACGATGTTCAAGCGTTTCAAGAAACGCTACCCGGACGTTGAGATGGCCTACAACGACCTCGGTTCCGGGGCTACCGTGGTCGCGCTCGCCAAGGCCCGCAATCGACCCCAGGCGGACACCGCCTACTACTTCGCGGGCTCGGCTGTCGACGCGGTCAGGAAGGATCTGGTCGCGCCGTTCAAGCCGGTCAACTTCGATAAGCTACCCGCGGTGTACCGCGGGCCGCAAGGCAAATGGTTCGTCATCCACCAACTAACGATCGCCTTTCTCGTCAACACCAAACTGGTCAAGAACGTGCCCGCTTCGTGGGCCGATCTGCTCCGACCGGAGTACAAGAACAGCATCGTGTACCTCGACCCGCGTTCAACGGGCCAAGGTCAGGTATTGACCTTTGCGGCCAATTTTGCGGCTGGCGGCGACATGAGCCGGGTGAAACCAGGCGTCGAATACCTGGCCAAGCTGCATAAAGCCAGCAACGTGCTGAGGGTTGAAGGAACCACACCCTACGCGAAGTTCCTGAAAGGTGAGATCCCGATCTGGATCGGATACGAGAACGACGGACTCAAGGCCAAGTACAAGGACGGCATGGGCGACAATATCGCGGTCGTGATCCCGGCGGAAGCGACGGTTGCGGCACCGTACGCCATCAGCCTGGTCAAGAATGGCCCCAATCCGAATGCCGGCAAGTTGTGGCTTAACTTCATCATGACGGACGCCGGCCAGACGACCTTTGCCGAAGGCTTCGTGCGCCCGTCGGTGCCACACGTGAAACTCCCCGCGGATATCGCCAAGCGGTTCCCGGCGGTGCCGCAACTTCGCCCCCTGGACGTACACAAGGCGGCGGCGCAGAAGTCCCGGATCGACAAACTATGGACGAGCTTGGTACTTGGCCAGTAAGGCAGTGACACCACGCCGGGGGCTGCTGGCGTTGATGGCGGCCCCCGGCGCGATTGTCGTCTTCTTGTTCTTCATCGTCCCACTGACGGTGGTGCTCGCGGTCGCGTTCGAAGATGGTGGCGCAGCCTTTGTGCGGGTCTTCAACGATCCCGTGTTCTGGCGCGGCATGCGCGGTACGCTGGTGCTGGGAACGGTGGCACCGGCGGTTTCGTTGGTGGTGGGTTTCCTGGTTGCCTGGCACCTATCTTCAATGTCCGAGCAGGCCCGTACCACCCTGCTGTTCTGGATCTCATTGCCGCTCACCTTCTCGGGCTTGATCGTCGCCTATGGCTTTATCCTGGCCTTCGGGCGTGCCGGATTCATCACCTTGCTGGTGGCCAAGCTGGGCGTCGATCCGGCGATTTTCGGCGGATTCATCTACAGTCCGGCGGGGCTCGGCTTCGCCTATTCCTATTACCTCATCCCGCGTGTGGTGCTAGTCCTGATCCCGGTGCTCGTCAACTTCGACCGCGCGCAAATTGCGGCTGCCGAGTCGCTGGGCGCCAGAAGATTCCGTGCCGTCTGGGACATCCTGGTGCCCCAGGTGCTACCGAGTGCGGTGGCCTCCTATTGCCTGGTGGCGGCGGTCGCGATCGGTGCCTATGGGACCGCACTGGCGCTGGTCGGCACCCAGGTCAACATCCTGCCATTGATCCTCTACAGCCGCATTTCGGACACCGGCGAAGACTTCCCGTCCGCCGCCGCTTTATCGGTGATTCTGCTCGGATTGTGTACCCTGGTGCTCGCCTTCGGCGAGCTGTTCGCGGCCCTGCGAGAGCGGCGTGACACGGCATATTGATCGCCGCGCCGAATGCCTATGGTGTTCGGTGCGACGCGATTCTCGATGCCCTGCACCGGGAGTGGGTCGACACCGTTGTCCAAACGCTCCACGGTGCCGGCGTATCGCCGGTACGCGCGCTCGCCTGGACGCAATCGCATAGCGGCACGCCGTGCCGGGTACCAATTGACAGCAGGGAGCATGGCCATTCAACCTAGCCTCCTCAGTTGGCGGGGAGAGTTGCACATTTGCGGTGGCGCAGGGCGGCGTGACAAATCTTTGAACAGAACGACTATTGCGCATCGTTGTGTTTTGCCCTGCACCACCGCCGCAACTGCACACTTCACCCGGTCCAACTGAGAATTCCAGGTTAAATTCTGGTGGCGCGGTGGCATTGCTGCGTGACAATCCGCTCGATGCACTGTAGCGCTGGATACTCACCATAGTGCGCTTCGAACAGCGCCTTCGTGTGGCCGATTTGTTCCAGTAAGGAGGCCGCGGTCTCTTGTAGCAGTCGGCGCAGGAAACGTGATCCCACGTCGCATTGTCCGGCAAGCGTATCCCAGTCTTTCGTGGAAATTTGCCCGGGGTCTCTTTGCCCACCGACATCGAAGGCGAGATGATAATCAATGCGTTCGATGGCGCGTGTGCAAACCAGATCATAGAACGGAGACAGGCGGATCGCGCCGTTTCGTGAATACAGTAGCGACAGGTTCTTGGCATGGCCATCCGAGTTGCCGGCCAGGACGTTGAAGATCTGCCAGCGCAGCATGTTTTGAGTATCGATGGCGGGGTCCGTCGAGACCTCCTGCAGCATTTGATAACAGTCCGCAAAGGTCGGGCCGCCGGAATCCTGGTATTTTTTATCGAAGCCGTAGCCCAATGCCTGGCAGAAGTCTTCCTGGTGCAGGCGTTGCACCTCGCCGCCTGTCGTCGATCCGGCATCCCATACGCGATCAAAGCGCTCAATCTGCGCAAAGAAACGTTTTTCGATGGAACCCAATTCAATATCGACCACGGGCAAGCCGTTTTGTCTTGCGAGGTGGCTGGTAAAGGTCTCGTAGGCAGGCAGATGACGGTAGAGTCCGTCAACTCGAATTTCAGGATATGACTGGTCGGTGCCTCGCCCTCGGGGAGAAAATACCGGCCATCCCGGATCAATACGGGACATTTATCCTGCGCCCCGGCCAGTGACAGCCGGGGGCGTTTGTCCTTCGGCCAGGCCGCATAGATCTGGCCGCGTCGCGCGATCAGCCTGGCCAATTCCTTATCCGGGAGCAGACGGTAACTTCGATCGTCTGACGGTTTCCGCTCCACGGACAAGAGTGATATGGCGCCGGCGCGCTCGCCACCGATGGCGCGCAACAGGTCGAAATCCGTATTGGAAATTTTCAGGTCACGAACAATGTGCTCCCGAACGCCTCCCTCGGGCAGCAGGTTGGCGAAAAAATGATGAGCAACGCTGTCTTCGGCCGAAAAGTCTTCCGTGGCGAGCGGTAGTTTGCGTGAGATTGCAAAACCACCGGCGTTGATCCAATCGGGCGCGTACCGAAACCCAGTGACGCCGACTGGATTTCGCCACAAGTATCCCACCAGGCGGTCGTCAAACCAGACATTGAGCGCATTCGGGTCGGTCATGATTTATCTGCGCCGGTCTTAGTCGAGCGCGTACCGCAAGCGGAAAGGGATGACCCTCCCCTTGGTTGAACGATGACGTCCAGACCCAGGATCCGCAAAGCCTTCAGGATTTTTCCAACCTCGGCGGTCTCCTTGCCGCGTTCGAACTCGGATAGAAACCGTGTGCTCAGGTTTCCGAGTCCGGAGACCGTTTCGAGCGTCAATCCTTTGCCTTTGCGGTGGGCGCGCACCAACCGGCCGAGATCCGCGGTCGACTGGATCCGCCCGTAAGAATTCTCATTCTTTGCCATCTTCATCAGCCGAATAAAGATACCGTACGGGAAAATTTAACAATAACAAGAATTGCAAAAAACATTCTGTACGTGATTGATTATGAATTTACCAACAATCAGCCAAAAATAGTTCACGTACGGTATAATCGTTAGCCTCTGCCGTATGCAAAAGCACGATGCCGTTCACACTTGAAGAACGCATCGCGCACCACGAAACGCGTCCACTGTAGAGCTGTGCCGACATCGAAGCACTGTTGGCACGCTTCCTACCGCGCCGCGACATCCACCCGCCATGAAGTCACCTGCCGGATGGAGGTGGCCCACCGCAAACGCCACGTGTCGATTGACACCGCATAGGCGCTTTGTCTGGAACTGGTGGAACGGGGGCTCCAGGCACAACGAGTCATGCGATTGGAGGCTGCTAAAATCCTACGATCTCGGAGAGGAGCCCTGTGGAACCGCATTTTTGTGATGAAATGTAAAATCTCAATAAGTCTGGGCGTCGGGCGAGGTAGCGTATTACAGGACCGTAGGCAGCCGGGGCGAAGCGGAAAACAGGAATACCCGGAGGGCATTCCTGTCGCTGGGCGGGTTCGCTTGGACGGGAATCCCGGGCTTGCCGGCGAAGCAGTAAAGCGCAGCGCTGCAAGCTGCCTTGGAGCGTACAGGGAAGTATTCACCGCGGGTCCTGTAATGCGCTACTCGGCCCTCCTGAATTAGCGGTCTTGCCCGGCGTTATTGAGAACTTACGGTGAAATAGTGTAACTTATTGATTTTGTGGTGCCGAGGAGAGGACTTGAACCTCCACGGGGTTACCCCCACGGCGACCTGAACGCCGCGCGTCTACCAATTCCGCCACCTCGGCACGGTGGGATTCGTCGGCGGCCGAACGGCCGGCGGCGAAGCGACGCACTTTACTGAAGCAGGGGAATCAATGTCAATCGAAGAAGGCGCGCGCAGGCGTCGTCCGGCACGCGATTCGCGTCCGCGCGAGTATGCGCACCCGATTGTGAGCCGTGCGCGGATCCTGGAGATCCTCGCTGCGCACGGCGCGCCGCTCGCGAGCGAGGCGATCGCGGCGGCGGCGGATTTGACGACCGCGGGCGCTCAGGAGGGGCTCGAGCGACGGCTCGCGGCCATGGCGCGTGACGCACAGTTGCGCCGTACCCGGACCGGGG